>ENA-UOTZ01000697-UOTZ01000697.1-compost-metagenome-genome-assembly--contig:-NODE-697-length-27421-cov-5.080456_pt1 | contig 27421 bp, 11 predicted proteins | sample MGYA00238144_ERZ746983 | MGnify/ENA primary metagenome ERZ746983 (study PRJEB28759, sample SAMN06268863) | compost metagenome | isolation source: single cell | place: USA: California, Emeryville, Joint... | reverse complement strand
AACCAAAAAGGTAGATGATGGCTCTGAAGATTCCGAAGAGGATAATGATGATGACACCAAAAAAGGATCGAAAAATACTCCAAAATCCAAAGTGCCCAAAAAGGCCCAGCCAAAAGTGAATCCATACGAAGAATTTATTAACAAATATAATTCTGGAAACCCAAAATCCATAAACACAATCGGTGTTAGAATAGAATTATATACAAGTGAGCAAGCATGGAAGAATGCTTCTCAGCTCACAAGAAATCTATTTTTCACATTTATCAGTTATGTAAAAGATGCGCTTGAACCCAAATTGCGTGAATGGACAACTCTGCGTAGATCTTTGTTGGAATTCCCATCGCTCATAACTGCAAACCGGAATAAACGCAATAACTCACAAGGTGGTTTAGAATACGACGAACGATATGTTGCTTGCAAGGCAATCAGGACTATTCAATTAGAAAGCAGGCCAGACCATCGCGGACAAAGAGATGAAATCAAGCCTGCAACTCCAGTCAAGTGGGAATTCACTGGATCGAAGAATAAAAAGATTCAAAAACGAAGCTCACGGCACACAACATGCAATTTATACTTTTCGGATAGAACTTTTCAAGCTAATGCGTCACTCATCGAAATGCAAGAATTGCATAAGCCTCGAAATCCTCATCCCTTTGCGATTCCTTTATACGTTTTAACAACGAAAGACTGTTTTGCCTTTGATTTAGTAGAGAAAAAGACCTACGTGACAATGAAAGGAAGAAAAGTCTTGCGAACAGGTAAATAAGACTTTCCATTGTAGTCTCACGCATTCATCAATCATAGAGTTCTTTTTCGATCCTAACTCAGTTCCAAGCAACTATTCAAGTTTTGGGGACGAGTCGTCGAATTATTCTACTGGGATTGTTACATATGATAACTTTTTCTCAAATGAGGAATTACTAAAAATTGAGAAGTGCACTTATGATACTGAGAGAAAATGCTTTAGCGGTACCACTAATAAAAGTTTCTGCATGCTGAGCACTTTTTTCATTTAGATCATTACCTTCCCATGACAAGTCAAATGACTTCGACATCAGAAAAAGTGAAAAGAACTAAATTTTTCTTTGGAGCCCGATACATCTGGACTAGACAACAACTTTCTGAGCCCTTCTCGGTTGTTGGCGCAGGTAATTGCCTCATCCTTGTTGTTAAGATCATATATCCCTATTCTATTGAAGGAATCCGAAGAGACGTTTCTGATTTTTGCACAGATTCAACGACCTTGTTTCCTTTTTGTGACCTAGTGGTAGTTTTTTTCCCGGTGGTGGAGGGTGGTTCCAAGGGTTTCGGGTCAACTTTCTGGCTATCGAGCAGGGGGAAAGCTTCCTCCTCCTCATCTAGTTCGTCCTGAGAAAACTCAAAGCTAAGATCATTTGCAGATAATTGCTTATAGCCTGTCTTCGAAGAATCATTAGCCTCTTTTTCAATATTTCCGGTTGAGAAAGCGCTTTTTTGATTTGCAGAGGTTTTAGAGTTATCTTTTGACAGAGAAGAGCCAGCAGTATTGTTTTCAGTTGACCTTGCCTTCTTTGGTGGATCAGGTTTTTTTGAAGTTTTTTTTGCTTTCATGAGAGTTTTTCGTTCTGGCTTAGGTTCTTCATCCAGTTTTTTCTCGGGTTCAATTTCCATCTTATTGTTCTTTTCAGCTTTCTTGTCCTCTTTTAGAGGAGTCTTTTTGCTCACGGTCTGATTAGTTTTGCCTCCGTTCTTGGTTTTGATTTCTTTCGTTTCTTTCTCGGACTCTGAAGACTCATCCTCTGCTTCACTATCGTACTGAGTCCCATTCAAGAATGATTTGATAAAAGCCTTCTTTCCGCTTGTGCATTTTCTAAACGAAAATCCAACTATCAAATCACTTTCCTCGACATATTTCCGCACCTAATAAATTGTTATATCTATTTAGACCTAAACCAGAATATATGAATATGACCTTGCTTTCATTTAATCCATTAAGTTTTGGAGCTGTAATCAATTCCTCCGGATCGAAGACGAGATGTACAGCGAGAAAATATTTCTCTTTTACAAAATACCAGAGGTTTTCTATGTTCTTCAGAAGCCAGAACCTGCAATAATGTTTGGTTATCATAAGCAAAGACTTTCAATAATTAACTGATTATTCGCAATTTGGAAACGTTTCTTCGGATAGAGCAGGTATTCTCGCATTAATGCCTCGTCGTCTGTTTCGAACCACGCCAGAAGGAGCGAATAATCAGAGTTTTCATTGCAAAAGAGATTTTCAAATAGACCACTGACAAAGTCCTCATACTCTTCAAGAACCTCACAACTTGTAGAGGCTTGGATCATAATATGAGGAAGCTTTTGGAAAATGTGTTCTACGTGTAGTTGCTGACTCTCTGACTCTTTCACGTAGGAGACTCCACAGCATCTCTTAATACTCGCATTCTGAGACGATTGCTTTTTTCTGATAAAATGACTTTTGTAATTAAAATTCTCCTCCTGTTTCTTCTGCATGGATATTGGTTTATACCCAGTAGCAGTATGCTGACTATAATCTGTGGTAAACTCCAATTCTTTGTACCAGTTATCCCTAGCCACTGTATCTATAGCATTGGGAGCTGAAGTTATCTCGTGGACTTTCCCTGGATGGTGACTGACCTTTATCTTTTCTCTTCGGTTCTGGTTGTCTACAATCTCGAGATCATAAATGAAATTTTTCTTGTACTCTTCATTTTGTTGCTCGTACTTTATATTTATTTTGCTCAGATCCAAATTAAGAGGACCTATCCCTTCAAAAACCAGCTCTTTTAGCTTTGTCGCTGAACTGAATGTGTTTTTTGAAGCGAAAAACTTCGAAAATAAATCTTGAGGTTGATTTGGATGAGTTTTAATTGAATTAGATTCTTGAATTTTATCCATTGCCACATTTAAGATTCCATTTGATGCTTCAGGACTTCCAGAATCGATTTTCTTGGTGTTCTCACTGTTATTTGAACCTTCAGAAGCAATCCCAAAAAGCACTGATTTTTGTTGAGAGAATTCATTTTCCGATATTTTATGGGCATTTTCATTATTAAGTCGGGCACATTTATGCCGGTAAGGGGCAAACACTTTCCGAATTTTGGCTTTTAACAGTAGTAACTGGTCTGGAAGATTGCTTTCGATTCCCAAATTTGCTGGATCTGTTGGATAGTGGAAAATTAATTTTATTTTTTTCCCACGCTTTGAGCGCGTAAGGTGCTTTTTGGAGGTGATCTTTGAAACTTGACGGTCGTTCTGAACCTTGATACAGCCCGAAGGATTGACAATCGACCTTTTCTCGAGATTTGAGATATCTATAGCAATCTTAATATATTTGCTGGCTCCCTGTTTTTGCTTCTTATGGAGAGGCAGAGTGTTTTGCTCATCATAATTTTTGCTATCACTGTTTGATGAATCTATAAAATTTTGTATGATTAGATCGAAGGAAGTCTCATTTAATAATTTTATATAATGATGATCTTTGAGTGTCTCAAAAAGTTGTTAATAATCCATACCTGTGTCTTTTTTTGCACTACACACTTTCATTTTACCTTGAATAATTTTCTAAATTATAAGCTGCACCGCTAAATGTGAATATGAACTATCGAAACTCTTTGTTTTTTTATCAGCTGGAGTTTTTCAAATTAATTAAATACCTACCTTCTATTTTAACAGACGCCTATTAACCAGCTAATTAGAATTCTATTTCAGTTAGCGATTCTAACAATTTTTTGCTCTAGATAGATGCGAAATGGGTGTTTGAGCAAGAAAATAATTGAGTACATCTTTGAAGGTATAGAGCTGCAAAAAACGCCCATTAAATGTTTTATAGTAAATTGATGAAATATTTAGGAACGAGAGAAAATCATCAACACTGATTAAAATTGCAATATTTGAGGAGAAAGTCATCTGTATATTTCCTGCATTAGAAGCGATAACAACAACGAATGAAGACTTAGTTCACATTTTTCTATCCTACTATAAAATCGAGAAATGGCTCTATAGACGGAGTGATCAACTGAAGAGAACAGGCTAGTCGTATGTTTCATTTCAAAAAGGTAGACTTGATTAGGAGGACGTATCGTAATGAAATCTGATCCTTTTCTATCATGATTGATAATTCTGAAAAGAAAGAAAAAAAATTTTTGAAGCCGCTCAGTAAGTAGCTATGGGCGGTGCTGTTACAGTTTTACTGTAAGAATGTAAGAATGGAATCCTTAACCAATAAAAAGCGAATCAAATGCTTATTTGGAACATATTAATTTATTTATGGATTCTGAAGCCAGCCAACGCTTAGTACTGTTAGAAAGCGTAATTATGCTGTTAACTCTAATATTTTGAGCTAAGAGCCCTTTTACAGAAGGCACTAACAGAATTTAAATCGCTTATGAGAATTATGAAAATGGGTGTATTGACAAAAATAATTGATTTAAATTGCTGAGAGTTAATTGAATTTTACAAAGTTCCTCATCTACCACGGTTCCTAATAAAAACGAGCATTAATTGACGATGTTCATTCTTAGAACTGAATGAGTTGACTTTTTAGGAAAGGATGCTCTTCAATTATGAAATAAATTATAAATTTGATAATCATTTAGAGTGTTATCAGCTATTCAAAATAGATTCTGAATCATCTCTGATAACTCATCCGGAAATCATCTAGGATGTGAGAAAGTTAAGCTCTCTCAATCAAAACTTGGAAGAGTTAGGGAATTATATCAATCAAATCATGAGGGTGTATGAGGTGGACACAGTTTAAGTTCTCTCACAAATATCAATAGGCTTCGCGAGTTTTGGAAGTCTGAACAAAACAAATTGAAAACGAATAATTTTAGAGCCAAAATGGATTTCTGCAACAAAAAAGCTTCGAAGACCCTAACTGGCGACTTTTTTTAGTTTTAATAAATTTTGTCGAAGCAGGGGTATTTTGCTCTATATTTTTGCCAAAAATTGAGAGGTTACTTTGATTGACCAAATCAGAGGAGAATAAACCTCCGTTGAGTCTTGATATTCTTTCCTTTGAGCCCCTAAGCAGTTCAACAATGATTCAATAATAGATAGATAATGGATTGAGTTACAGCGAAGTTTTTATATTAGTGACATGCGTTTGAGACATATGAGACAAGGGCTGTGCAGTTTACCTCTCAATTGATAGTTTTTGTCTGAAGCTTCTGTAACTAACTCAAGTCAGCTTCTTAAAGTGAGTTTGATTAATTCCTTACTAAGCAATTGAGAGTGTAGAATAGAGGATTAAAAAGCTCCATTCAACCACTTAAACAGTGTGACAGTAGAATTTGTTGTTTTTCAAAGAATTCTTCTAAACAAGCATAATGAGCAACTTAATCGTTGTAACCTCTTTATCTTCAACCTCTAACCTCTTCATATTTTTGCTGACTGAGATAGTTATTCATATGCAGTTATTTTCAGCGAAATTTACTTTCTCTCTTTTTATCATGATAGTAGAGGAGAAATCTTAATGGCCTGAACAACTTCAATTACAAATCGAATTGTAGCTCCTGCCAATACGGGGTTATTGATCATTGGCCCTCTGTTATCTTGGGAGCAATCTACAAAAAATGATTTGGATTCAACGAATTTGCGAAATTAAGGGATCTATGATTTAGCGGAGCTAGTTTCTCTTTTCTGTCACGAACTGAGCAGCTTTTACTAGCAAAAATTGAGGAAATAGTCATTTTTCAATCATTCTTATATACGCTCACTTCGGAAATAATTAAAAAGTTCTTTAAGAGACTGGAAATCTAACAAAAATTGTTGCTGAAGACATTTCTTCTTTGCTTCAGATCGGTTATAGATCTGAAGTAAATGCCATTATGAAGATAATAACCTCAGTCCAAGAAAAATTAAACGATTGAGAACTTCTGGTGACGGGAGAGAAATATGCTTGCTATTCACATGCCATTTCTATAGAAAATTTCCTTAACACCTAGTTGAAAAATCGGCACATAATATTTGTATCATATTTTACCCTCTTTTTTTTTTCAATGTTTTTTTTTTTAACCAATCGACACCTAGTTTCTCTATCTTACTCTACTCTCACGGTGAAAATTCAACTACAAGTCAGGTAAAGGAAGAATCTGCTGTCCAACAAACAAAAATTTGTAATGCAGTATATGTAAAGTACTATGCGGAAGTAGCCTAATCTCAATTTCCTGTACACTAAGGCTGCTATTAAGTTAAAATCTTAGCCAGCTAGATTGCTTATTCGTTGTTTACTGACATGAAGTTGACATTGTCATTTTTATTCGGTATTCCTCATCTTGATTAGAAACAAATTCTTTTTTCCTTCTCTCTCCTCTCGCTTCAAAAAAATTTCATTATATATTCATTTTCCCATTTTTGACTATAATTTCAATGAAATTCATACAAAATACGTTTTTTGATGAATTTATCAAGTAGAATTATCTTAGGACGCTCATGTTATCTAACTTATCTTTACAAAAATCATTTCCAAACACTTGAGATCGCTTGTCTATTGAATCCGTCTCTGCCATAGTTTTCGATCAATTCCTAATCAGAACGATAAGCAACCGGCATTATTCAACTTTATTGAATTTACGTCAATCAGTTTCCTCTTTTCACGTGTGTCAGGATAGTAGAAGTCATAGAGAATGACCAAATTCTGAATTAATATTTCGTTGATACCGAAGGGATCTAAGGGAGAACGAGAGAGTGTTAATTATCATGAGAAAAGGAATCAGAAGATTAACTAGCTTTAATAGTGTTCTCGAGCAATTCTATTGCAGACTTGACGTCTCCTTCTGCACTGTAATTTTGAAAAAAAGAAAAATCAAATCGATGGGATAGGGTGAGTTCAGTACCTCAGTAGATAGGCTAGATTGTTATTACAGGTCATCTGCAATTCCTGGGTCTTTGAATTTATCAACACAAGATCCTTCCGTGCTTCATCCATTTTTCTTTCGCGTGTTTCTTGAACAGCTCTTTTCATATTTTTCAATGATATTAGATTGCATCGACTTTGATTACCTGTTAAATCGATTTTTCGTTGGTGAAGTACCCTCGAGCTCCTCATTAATATTCAACATTTGTTCGGCTTGCTGATCGTCGCCTTTCTACAAGTTAATAAACTGATTACAATTGGATTTTTCTTTTCTTTTTGTACCATGACGTAGCAGCGACCCATATAACAACTTAGTATTGGGTGGCCACCGAGTAACTTTTTGATTCTCTCGATAAACGAAATTGCTGTGTTCATCTCATGCTTTTCGAGATGGAGTTCCACAATCAGAGTCGCGACGTACAGACAACGACTTTTCCATCCTAATAATTGATTTCGATAACAACTTGAGCATTTTTTCGTTTTCATACTTTGAGGTGAGATGTTAACATCGCAGATAGAGTCAATATCAATTCTATCCTCTTCATATTCAAACGGCTCATTTTCTTTAGTTTTGATAAACAACTTGCAGTATTCCAGCAGCAGATAAAGACGCTCCAAGGTACGTTCTTCGCTGATTTTCTAGTGGTTATTCTTAAGTCCAACTCACTGGATATGATATGTTACCGAAATATAAGGATTGAGAGCATGAATCAGTCTAAAATGATAAGGTAAATGGATGCTTTCGTTCGAAGGATCCTGCGTGACAATTTTGTCGATTGGGCCAATAGTACCAAATTCAGAATTAGCTTTATCATATCTGTATGATTGTAATATAATGACAAAAAGAAGCCAAAGCATTTCTTTACAATCGCAATCTGACCAAGAAATAGATTTTGAAGAAGCGGTAGAAAAGTTTCTCTTCGGCTGACTGAGCTTTTTTCTAGCAGGAAATTGTTATTTTATAACACTATGTCATGAAAAAATTACAATATTTTGATTCATTGCTTCAACACCGGCTGAAAAGCAGCCCCATTTCAAAATGAACGGAATTCCCTCTATCCCAGGTGGTATTTCATTAAAATTATGGATCCTATAGAGAGAAAGAAACAAATTCATGGATTTATAGTACAATGGATTTACTTTTTTTCTGTGGGAAGCGGATGGCTGCCGAAGAAATTACGGATTGTTGAGGATATCTTCGGAATATTTTCGGAAGTCGACATGGATTTGATCGTTGATTTTGATAATGGATCGGCTAGAGGATCGCTGCCAAAATATGCTGATTTTGAGAGCGGGTCTTGAAATACTTTCTGACTTGGGTTGGGGTTCTGTGTATAGACAATCGTTCGGTAGTCTTCATCGAATAAATTCTGTGACTTTGTGCTTATAGTTGAAGTTGTCATAGAAGTTTGCGGCTTCGGTTTTGAAGGGTCTGTTTTGTTGTTTGCATCATTGACCCAAAATTGAGGATTGGATAAAGGATCCTAGGGCAGAGTAAAGAAGACGCAAGCTGAATCTATTACTATATTGTCTGCCATTTCGAAAGGTTACAACCGATTTTAGTACAGGTTTTGTTTTTGAACAGCACCCAATATTTTTATTAAATATCGTCAAAGTATCTACTTCTGAAAAGAATCAAAAAAATATTAAAGGATCGAAGATATCAAGCGTTTTCGTAGATTCAAGTCATTACGTTGAATCAAGTTGATAAGAGGGCTCTTTTGCTCTACTAATAGGCTATATATCAAGGAATCTTTCAACTAATCGTGCGTGTCATGAATTGGGAAACTGAAGAATGGCTTTATTAATCTCCAAAGCGCGAAAAACAAGGAAAAAATATTGGAAGCTGATGGCTTGAATAATGAGATCGGTAATGTGAAAATAATAACGTTCAAAAAAATTGACTACTACTACTAAATTACAACTTGGGTCTCCACTTCAAGCCAAAAATTACATACACTATATCACTAAGAGATTTTTCTTTCTTGAAGCTTGTTATCATCGCTACGGTCTTAAGAAAGAAGGATGCTCATAATATCAAAAAGAAACCGCTCCCGGTGATGTGAACGCCATCAAAAAGACTTTTTCTAAATCACATCCATTTACTTTAAGAGATTTGCTGGTTCAGATTAACCTTGGAAAAGTTGAGTAACGCCTCCTCGCAGTAGTTAATCAACCCCAAGCCTCATTCGAATTCACTAATTTCATCATCATCCCTTAGTAACTTTTAAATTTTTGTTAACCTTAAAATTATTAGAGTCTATCGCGAGGCAAATTTGAGTAGCAATTTTCTGGCTAAATCAATCCAAACATCGATTTTAGGCAAGAGTAGAAAGAGAATAGTCAACATCTCTAGTCGCTTCATTCAAAATCTCTCACAAGTGAACGACCTTTTGATATGCAATTTTCATAAATTGAGCACACTTCACCCATTGCCGAAGTTGATTGTCAATACCGGAGTTTCTCTTTGTGATTGTTCACTTCGTCCCAAAATAGAAAGCCACTTTTCAGCTATATTTGAAGAAGAGTTTCTGAATATAGAAAATTCTATCAGAATTATTATAAGGGTTATTTTGGAAACTCAAAATAACTGTTGCGGCCATATTTTTTTTTTTTACTTGTTATGTTACGCCTGAAGGTCGTCTTGCCTGACATTCGATAGAAGGAACTATTTTTTCAATGGTTGCAGAATGTGATAGTTGAAATTAAGAAGGTTTTTCTGGAAAGCCTGAATTTAAAAGATAATTTTCCCAACAAATTAGATCAAAAATAATTGATTCTCTTTTTTTTGAAATATCCATGGGATTTGAAGAGCCAATCCATAGAACCAGAAGCACTAGGTCCTCAGAGACTTCAGAAGAGAGTGTAATTGTGGAGCTGCAACCATATTCGAACAAGTCCAGCACAAAAGAATCCGTCAAAGAGTACGAAGGAACCATACGTCTTCCAGACGGAAAAATATTTCATGTTGCTTTCCTTGGATTTACATTCATGCTTCTCTACACAGCGTACAATCCTGTCCAGAACATGATATCTCTGCTATTTGAAGAAATTGGAGAGAAATACCTCGGAATTTATGCGTTGTTCGTTGGTCAACTCGCATTCGCGGCAGGAAGCCTGCTAGCTCCGCAGATTGCTGCAAAATTCTCCTATCGAATAGGGTTCTTCATTGGAGCTTTCGGATTCGTGTTGCTAATAGCAGTCGGAAAATTCGCTTCATTTTGCAGCCATTACAAGGATACATTTATGTGCCAAAGCTCAAGTCTATACGTCATTGTGACAATAGCTTCATGTGCTCAGGGGCAGGGTTCCTCTCTAATCTGGTACATGCAGTCGCTATTTATTTTTGACTGTTCCAATGAGAACAATAAAGGGAGGATGTTCGGAATCTTTATGGCTTTGATGCAAGTTTCTCAGATAAGTGGAGCGATCATAGCAACGATAGGACTCAGAGAATTTGGGACTGAAGGTTTCTTCATGTTCCAGACATTCCTCTCATTTTTCTCTGCGTTGCTATTTCTCTTCGTGAAAACTCCTGTTATTCCTGCATCAATTCATACTTTCAACAACAAAGACAAGAATAACTCTGAAATGCTTGGCATTGAGCCTGCAAAAGCTACATCTAATATCAAACGACTCATTGATTTTTCGCGGAGAGATAAAATGCAATCTTTTCGTCCTCCAATGCTTCTCGTGGCCTTCGCATTCGCATTTATGGTAGGAGCGATGCCCAAGCTAATTAGTCTTAGTCTGAAAAAACTACCACAGACAGAGATTAATGAAAAAGTTGGACTCATTTTCCTCGTGCTTGGATGTTCTGAAGTCATTGCAAGCCAAGTTAGTGGGAGACTCTACGATAGAAACAGGCAATTGAGTGTTAAAGCTATCATCTTCTTTAATTTAAGTGTTCTTCTTATTAATCTCATCGCTTTTAAAACAAGCAGTTATCACCTTTACTTTGCAGCGGCTCTATGCTTTGGATTCTGTGATGCTGGAGCTCAAATCGTATTTTCAACTCTGCTAACATCTAAATTTGTCGAGAAGTCAGAACCACAGGCAGTTTTCAGATCAATGACGTACTTTGCATCGGCTGGATTCATCTTACTGTTTATGATTCTAGAGCAATTTAGTATCGAGTTGCAGTTCCTATCGTTTGCTATTGTAGTAATATATGCATGGAGATGTTTTCCTCAATTCGCGTAATTATTGAATGCTTTATACCATTATAAGTTTATGAAGTCAAACAGTTCATAATTCAACTAAAGTCAAGAATTTTTATTCAGAAAAAACGGAAATATTTATAATTTTGCCGTTACTACAGAATAATGATAATATATTTTGGATAAAACAGATCCAACTACAAAGTTCTTCGCAGATTGACACCCCAATTTCTAAATTTTCAGGACCACTCTATTAATTTTAAATTCCGCGTGGGTTGTTACAATTTCAATAATTTTTTTTCACTTCCTCTAAGTACATCTCATTTAATAAGTGAGGAACTCACCTCATTTAAATTAATACCCTCCAATCCCAAAACGAGAAAACTATATCTCTCTCTGCTTCCTGTTGACCTTCATAAAATTGTTGATTAATATCACATAACCATTGCGAGTTTGATCGTATATTCAATCATGAACCAACTTTCAAAAATGAATTTCACGCAAGAAATATTTCAACATACAATTTGAATGATAAATATAGTGAAACGTATTGAGTCCGGAACTTTTTCTAAATCTTACTAAAATTCAACCTCATCAAAACCGAAAATCTGATTTAGTCATTTAGTTGACACAGCAAAGCCGTACCTCTGAGAACCAAGCTCTCAGGCGGAAGAACCTCTTGTTGAGTGGGTAAATCCTTGAAAATATTAGGAATAAGATAACGGTAGGAACTGTTACCACTGCAATTATGAAATTTGTGGAATGACCTGTTGTGGAAAGCGTTCCTGCTCTTACAGAAGTTTTGTAAACCGGGCAACTATAGAGTGAAAAAAGAGTATTAGCTCAAAGTTGATGACCTGAGGAATTACGCATAATCTTGAGGTCGCTGTTCATAGTTTGCAACAGGGATAAACTGGATCACTGGCATATAATGCTGCATCTCGCCCTAACAAAAGTTTGAGAAAATACACTGGAGAAATGTATTACTGGAATCTGATCGAGAATCGTTCGTTTCTTTCGATCCCAGCTTGCTCCTTCTAAATACAGGCCGTAGATATAAACTCCGTTCTGAAAAATTATTAGTTCATGTAATAGTTAAGGGTGAATCATTATTACCTCGGGTTTGTTTGGAACAGTGTCTTTGTCAAAGTCATATACTTTGAACGAAAAATTAAGCTTATCGATGGCAATTTCATGCTTTCTTGCATGAGTCTGAAGTACTCCTGTCAAGAATCCTTGTGGGAAGAAGAATCCAGAGATCCAATAGCAATTTGGTCCGAGTGATCCTGGATTGGTAAGCCACTCTCTCATGAAAATTATTCTCAATTCTAGGTCTTTTATCCAGGAGGCTAATGGCTTCAGAGAAGGATAGGCTTTATCTGCCCAGTTCTTTGGGACTTGATTGTTTAATAGACTGGAGTACATGGCATCTAGCTCTTGAGACATCGTCATAAGCCCGAGGATTGAATCGTTCAAATTCTCCAACGAAACTTTCATGACATCCAACAATCTGTTAAACTTTTCCATTTCTTGCAAAAGGACGGTAGACAGAGGAGGTATGAGTCCATTTTCGTCTTGAACAAACAGATCTTTATTGACGAATTCCTCGTAGCGAGAGAGCACAGCAGGCAGGTTTTCTCTTAGTTGTCTACAGAGATCCAGCACAATTTCGTCACTGCTTTTACCAGAGGCCCTATTTTGTTGGTTATTAACAACATCAGATAAGTGTGTCAAGAGGCTAATTCTTTACGCTGTCGCCACTCTCGGTTGGATTGAAATGATCGTATTCATAATTTTCTCACTCTCTTGATTCTGGAAGGCAATGTTGGCATTTTCATGCATTCCGAAGACTTCAGGGTCGTCTTTGTCTGGAAGTGAATTGATATAGTCTAAATAAGACTCCACATTTCCGACCGCGGGAATGTAATACTGCTCATTATCCGAGAACCTATCAGTGTAGATAGATATTTTTCAAAAAAATTAAAACGAGATTAGTTTACGTGTATTTATCTTCAAGAATTTCGGGAACATAGAACCGTTTCAGGATCGCCATAAGACATCTTCTGTCCCAATCATCTGTGACTCTACCACCGTAGTTGATATGGCCTGTAACATACAGCATCGCATCCCAAGGAATGAGTTCTTGGTCCTGAAGGAGCATTTTCAGAACCACTCTCGACGTTTCGAGATCGCTATCATTGAACTCGTATCTGATGTTGAAACCGAGAGGACCAAATTTCCTTCTCTCCATAAGTACTGCATGGAAGAATGATAGACCGAATGTAAGCTTATGAAGAGCCTCTCTCTTGGGACAGTCATCGAGCCATTCATCTTTTATATCACCGTACGCACGTCTCATATTCGCAACGATTCCTCGTGGTGGTTCGGTGGTTAACTTGACTCCATTCTGCAGGATGCTAACAGGGAAGGAAGGAGTTGGCATCGATGTAAGAATTAATCTGAACTCGGGGTTAACTTCTTCAGCATCAGAGGCAATATTTTCAATAATCACTTCTAAAGCAGGCATCCAAGTTACCGCAAGATGGCAGTTCTGAAGTAGAATCCAGTCTCCGCCCTGTTTTCCTTGATTTATCATCATTGTCGCGAATTTGTCCTGTCCTTGTCCAAGAGATATTGGAAACAGCTTTTTATCGCTTTCCTGCGCAAATTTCAGGATGGCACCTGTAGGATCCGCTCCTTGAGATAATATAAAGATGATCGGAGTTTTGTAGTCGGACTCATTGTAGACAGATTCAACAGTTGCTCCCAGAGCTTTGGTATAGAAAACATCGAGTTCTTTCTCTACGTAGTTACTTGCAGAGTAAAGCGTTTTCTCTGGCCTGAAAACTTTTAACACAAGCATTTTTTCAAAGAGCGAGAGTTTCGTTTCCCATTCGCCAGGCAGCTTCTCTTCTAGAGGATTGTAAGACCCAGCGTAATCTCTCCATTCGTTCAAATGGTCAATAATGTCGTGGCAAAAACCTTCAAATACAGGGAAATTTTGCTCGATATAATAGGCCAGTTCCCACTCTTTTGGCTTAATCATATGCTTATCGGGGTTAGGAAGGATTCCCTCGGTATTGAATACACCAGCACCTCTCAAGAAAACATTCCATAGAGCATCACTTAACTTTCCTGAATGCTTGTTTATGTTAATCGCGATCAAGAACGAGAATATCTGTTTGTGAGCTTCGAAGAGACCTCTGTTCACATTGACATATAGATTCTTTGTAATATTTTGAATCAAAAGCAGCAATCTTTTTTCGAGCTGCTCTTCCGGGGGAGTGTTCTCCATTGAAATTCTAAACAGTTTCTTGATATATTGCAGTGAGTACTGGTACATGGAGTCTATGAGACTCAAATCTTTTATCACGAAGTACAGAATAGCTCCTCTGATCGAGACGCTCTTATAGAGCAGCCGAGTTTCTTCGATCTTTTTCTCAAGCTCTAAACTCTCAGCAACTCGAACCTTAATCTCTGAGCTCGTTACCTTTGACTGTTGAAGCGTAGAAATGAGCTGTAAATCATCCAAAATAGTGTCTTGGTTCGATTCTGAGAGCAACTTGAGGATTTGCGTTTCAATATCTTTTAACTGCTTTCTATAACCTGCCATTTTAACGATATTTTCGTCGCGTGCTTTGGCAATATCCGGACGTTCATTCTTCACAACATCTCCGAGGAGCTGATCTTCAAGTCCCTCAAACGTGACTGTAAAATTGATAACTGTGACTTTAATAAAGACGTCGGGCAGGTAGTTTGGATTGGGACTCTTGGTAGTTAGGAAAAGTCTAAAGTTTTTATCATAATCGATTTCGCTGTCTCCAAACCTGATGAGGGTTCTTCCATCTTGATCAGTGTAGAAGTTCTTATCAAACACGGCGTTGAGAGAAGGATCCAATGTCTCTTCGACATCGTAGATGAGAACTGCTAATCCATTCTGTAATGCTCCTTTCATCGTATTTGCAAAGTGTGAATCAGTGAACTTGAGAACATTCAGATGCTCTTTTTCTGTTTTACGGATCCAACTGCTTGCTTGAAGCTGAGGATCAATCATGAGTGGCCAGCGGTAGCCTCGCATACACATAATAGAATTTTCTTGCGAGACAGTATCTGTTGGCAGACCATTCATAGTCCACTCTCTGAGTAAAATTGGGTCACCCAATATTTTAACAAAATCAAAATCCTCAGATAGCGGTATGCCTTTCTCTCTGATTTGATCGGCCCAGAGAGTAACAAGGTCATTTCGGTAAGGGCCGCTGAAGGGAGGATTATATGATAGAATGGCTGCAGCCAAGAATGAATCACCTACAACATTTGCAATTTCTGCCTCAATTTCCTTCACAGTCTCAGCCCAACGCTTGCCTTCGTCAGCCAAAAGTGTCGTGAGAGTATCAGCTCTTACAAGCCGCTGCTCAGTTTTTATTTTATCTTCTTCTAGTGTTTTCTTCTTCTCAAGTTTTTCAGCAAGCTCTTGCCGTAGCCTTTCGACGTTTGCCCTAACAGCGGCTAATTCATTTTCTTTAATCATCATTTGCTCTCGAGCTTGGTTTAATTGTGCCTCCATTTGCTCTTTCTTTTTACGTTTTGGTTCAACTTTCTTTGACACCGTAGAATAGGTAGAGACCGCTCTGCACCACATACAAAGAGGCTTAGCTGCAGATGCTTTGCTACCAACGATATCAGGCTCGAATTCTTTCATTGCCAAAATTTTCCTCAATCGAACCAATCGAGCTTCAGGCAGATTGTCTTTGTCGAGATCAACCATCCTCTTAATAAATCCATTAATATCTTGCATCAACGATTTGGCTTGTTTCCAATCAAATTCTTTATCACCTTTGTGCTCTCCCAGCAAAATTGCAACAGCTTCCATGACAGTTTTGACCAAAGGCGGAGGACTTGTGAAGGACCTCATGACATTGATAGCGTCTTTATCTTCTGAAATCTTTTGAACGGCAATTTCTGCAGCTTGCATCTCAGGTTCGACTTTGTCCAGCTCTGCTTGAGCTTCGGCTGCAATGATACTGATTTCTGCTTCCTGTCGTTTGACTTCCATAGTTTCTTGTTCAACATACATTGCCTGCTCGTCTGCTTTTTGACTGTCAGCTTCTACAGCAAGCACTGCGATCGCAGTTTCATTGCTCTGTTTCTCTAGCTCAGGCTGCAGGTTCGTCAGGATTATCTTCAGTTCTTCTACGAGTTTGTTTGTGTCAGCCAAACGTCGCAGACCTGTTGCAAGGCGTCTTTTGTTGACTTGAAGAGCTTCCGAACGCTCTGTGAGAGAATTGATGAACAAGTTAATCATATCCAAGAAAGATTTCGGGGTCGTGTACACTTTTCTTTTGAGTTCGAGTTCGAATTGGTCAGCTTTTTCTTTGGCTGAGAGATGAACTTCAGGGCACATTTCTGCGAGACCTTTGCGAATGCCTTCGTTTGACAATGGTAATTCATACAGCATCTTTTCGCTGACAGAGAGGAGTGCTTCACGTGGCCATGCAGAAAACCAATCTAGTGTACAACAGTCGACTAGTGAAGGGAACATACGACAGCGCACTCGGAGAGCATCACCAACAGGTGACATGCAGAGGATGATGTGGAGATTTTCTCTCACACGAGCGATGAATCTACGGTACATTCCTTCATCAGAGTCATTAATTCTTTTATTCTGGGCTGCGAAAACACCTCTGAGATCATTAATTACTTTGTCTCTTTCGTCCTATTTGATTTGATGAATTGAATTAATTAATTTCTTGAGTGAAAACCAAATTTACATTGTTAAAGAGATTTGGGACTTCTCCTGAATTGAGCAAATTATTGATGTCCTCCAAGAAGCTTTCAGTGACGATTTGTGTATCGTTGAATAAAAATGAAATTGGATTGCCTTGCACTCCTGAAGCCGTCATCAATTTCTTAAGGTCTTCTTTAAAGCTGCCAATGTTGTAATCTTTGGTCAGTTCTATCTGGAAGAGCTTGTATTTCAATAGGAAACTCGATAGCTTTGTTAGACTCTATATTTTTTAAGGAAAAAGAAAAATTAATTAGTTAAACGAGAAATTACACTTAAGAATTACCTGTTTTCCAGAGCCTCCCACACCGATAAGCATAGCATTACCTCGGGGTTGTCTCAGCACTCTTGAGATACGTAGAATATGTTCGACAGCATCCTCGAAGAAGACCAACTTCAACTGACTCGCATTTTCTCCGTTGTAGTCTTCCTGTGCGTCCTCGAGTACTTTGAGCAATTTTGGCATACTCTTGATTTCTTCATAGTACTTCTCATCGGTATCGAGCTGAAGAAGGTCACTGAAATAGATCTTATTTTTCACAAATAGTTCTTCATAGCTGACTTTCATGAATGCTCTGAAATTTCGATTCAGCATCTCTTCAATCAATTTATTAAACCATTCTCTATCTTCTTCATTGATCAACCTATCATAGAAGACTCGAGCTGATTCATGTATCCATAGTCTTGCCATGTGCTCTGGTTCGCTTATTTTACCAGGTTTACACATAAGCAGACCTTGGAAGACTTTGGAAACGTCTCTAAGATTGAATGTGTAGTGGAATTTCGAAGGGATGGGTTTCTTTTGTTTTAGGATCGTCTCATAAATTTCTATCGTGTTTGCGACTATTTGATCAGCCAACTTCCTGATGCTTTCCTGGAAGCCTGTGCTAAGGAATCCCGTTAAGATCTTCGAGAAGATTATCTTTAGAGCTTCAGCTGACTGCGATGCGAAGGCGAGCATATGGAAGTGTCGAGTGAATCTCGGTGTGAGGGAAGTACGTCCACCCCCTGGAGGAGCGGCACACACACAAAGGTTGGTGCTTTCGATATAGATGAAATTGAATTTCTTTCTGTCGTAAAAACCTCCTTTATCAACAAGCTGTCTCAGTAACTCGATAGGCGGTTGAGCTCCATACTTTTCTTTTGCTGGCATGTTAATGTCATCGATGAATATCACATTTCTTCTGTCTCCAATTGCGCCAAACACGTCTCTCTTAAGTTTTTGAAGTTTACCTTCGATGGTAGTCTGAGTCACAAGAGAGTTAGTTTGAGCCGAGAATGCCATAGGGAAGGTATCAATTCGTTTGGGTTCCTTAAGACTTGTGAGTAGATTCTGCACAACGACTGATTTTCCAACACCAGTTTTTCCAGTCACGAAAATAGGTCTATTTCGATCAAGTACCCAACTTATCACTTGTGAATAACGTACAGTCTCCGGCGTGGGCACAATGATATCAAAGTAAGCCATATCTTTTTCGTAGACGAAATCTGGTGTTTTTTCTTTCCAGGACTTGAAAATGATATTGTCTGCGTTCACATCGAGATAGACGTTATGGACATTCTCTGCATTTGGATAGGTAATATTTTGGAAAATTCTTCTGATTATTGTATCAATCATGTCCATATATTTCGGCTCAACCACACTCGCTCCGAGAGACCAAGTTAACGCAAAGGCGAAAGCATACATCACATATTTACGGCGAAATTCAATTTTTGCTTTAGGTTTAAATCCATACTCTTCAGAAATGAAAACCTCCAAGAGATTGCAGAGGCCTCTTACAAGTTGGAGATCGACCGTTGTGACAAGTTCTGACGGGTTATTGCGAAGGAGTTTTAGGAGCTCGGGAACGCTTAGACTGAAATATTCGAATAAGGCAAGCTTGAACTCTTCAACGAGGAGCGGTACTTCACCTGTGCTGTCCATTTTCTTTTCCATTGTGGTTGCGTACCATGACTCCACAAATGGCTTCCATCCTAAATCTTCGAAAGTCATATAGACCATACCGCATCTTGATACTGTAGCTGGAGAAGCCTGAGAGAGATCTTCAACTTCAAACAGCATTCTCATCTCGTGCTTCAGCTTAATACGCTGACCATTCGCGAGGCAAAGCATCATATTATCATCAAGCACCGTGTTCATGTTTTCAATCCAAAGAGCATCGACTGGACCATCAAATACGACCCATTTACGATTCACGTCTTCTCTGGAAGCAGCATCTCTCATTATCGATGAAGCAAGACCGTCGGTCCATTCTTTAGTAAAAGGATTGACTTCACCATAGAGTTCACCCATCGTAATACTCTTGGGGTTAATAACGAAATCTTCAACCTGATCAGACAGAAAAAAAAATTAATTAAAGAAGAAGCATATTCTGTATCACCTTTTGGTAGCGCTGGTCGCTATGCTTATTTTCTCTCAAAATGTTCATAGCTAGCTGAAGCACCTTATAGCAACTTGTTTTACCCGCACCAGTAGGTCCTACAAGCATAACTCCGAAACGAACATTGAAAGTGTCGAACAACTGAATCACCTTTGTTATGAAAGTAGGCACTTCTTGAAGATTTTTCATATTGATTGCAGACCGTACCGCCTTATCAAGGTCTCCGTAGTCAAGGGTAGGAATCACGACACCAGGGAAAAGATCCTGGATAATAGCTTGGAAGAGAGGAATATCATCCTTAAGGAATTTTGGTATATTGGAGTCTCTCATGGCTCGAATAAGGACGATGTCTTCAGACAGGGTCTGATCTGCTCTTTTCAGAGTACCGGCCATCACAAGCACGGATTTGACAGCTCTCATACCGAAATCGTAGTGGTCCTGTTGGGAAAGTTGCTCTGAGGAAAGCTTATACAATCGAACCATTTTCTTTGAGAGGTTCTTTGCATTCTCAACACTGAAACCTTCAGCAAAGAGCATGATTTCTGCAATAAGCCCGTAGTCTGGAATCATCATAGACACAGGTCTGAAAAGTACTTTAAGGTTATCAGGCAGCTCAGTTCTACCAGCATAGCCAGGATTCATAGTGATAAACACGCCGCATGAAGGTTTGAGCTTAATTCGACGACCCATAAATAAGAAAGTGTCTTCTGTTTTGTCTTTCTCCATAATGAGCTTTGCTTGTCGAATATCCAAAAGTTGCTGAGCAATAACGGAGAGGACCTCGACATCAATTCTATTAAACTCATCGAGACATGTCCAAGCTCCTTGTTGTGCCAATCCTGAGAAGAGTCTTCCCATCATTTGGAATTCGATCTGATCGGAGCAATTGAAGACAACACAGAACATACCCAAGCCTTTTGCCAGATCCTTCGTACTTTCCGTTTTGCCAGTACCTGCAGGACCAGCAGGAGCAGCACCTAATTTAATATTTAACGCTCCAGTAATTGTCATCCAGCAACGATCGGTAAGTGGTGTGATAACCAGCCGTGAAGTTGCTCCCATATATTCATATCCGTAGTAAAGCTCTGCGTTAACTTGCTGGACTTTGCACAGCTGGGTTTCGTTATCCCAGTAATATTTCAGCTGCTTCTGCCATGCGAACTCAGAAATTGAGGATACACCTTCATTCATGAGTTCTTCGATGATATCTCGAGCGTGTACATCCGTCGTGATGAGCGCCACAATGATTTTGTGTTTGACAGATGGTAGGTTAGACTTTACGAGCTCAGTGAGTTGATTAAGTTGGTTTACGTTCATTTGAAGCCAATTGTAGAGCGCGTTCATGTCATCATCCATTTCTTGGATGTATTGCTCAGTATTATAAGCCCACATGATCTGAGATCCTGTTGCAACGATTTGTCCAGGATGCTCGAGGACCCATTTCTTTCGATCAAAATTAGGAACTTCTACAGCTCCAACACCTTCCTTGAGTCTGTTACGAAGAGTAATTATCATCATTTCTTGCACTGATGTGAGCCAATTTTCGACATTACCTCTAAATGACAAAAAATTTTAAGCTACCATTGAAATTTTGCTAGAATTTACTTTGCCAGAACAGGTGCAGTGAATCTCACAGTTTCTCCTTCTGACGATATCATTGCATAGATTGCGTTGCCACGATTTTCGCCAAAATCGAGTTTAACGAGGTTGTCGAAACATTTTCGAAGATGAGGTTGCACTGAATACGGATCTGTGGCCTAGAGGTTAGGAAAAAATTCAGTGTTAGTAACAAAAAAATTCGGAGATTTTGTTGTACGTTAGCCAAGATTTCGAGCAACTCGTCATTAGACAAGAAATAGAATCTTGGGAAATATTGCCTCTTGAATTCGAGGTACTCTTCAAGTTGCTTCTGAATTCTGTCGAGGGCCTCATTTGCTTCTTTGAACTTTTTGAGCACTTCTTGATAGGCCATCACCTTTTGGACAAGCCTTGCCCTAACTGCATTGGCCATCTGCTTCTTGAAGAATTTATCTATAGTTTCGAATTGCTGAGCCTCTGCTCTGAGTGCTCCTTTAATATCGCTCGCTCGGAAAATATTCTCAAGATACATCCAATTCTTCTGACATGTAAGCCACTCGTCGAGGGTATCTTGAATCAGAAGCAGATCCTTCTGTAACTTGGTAGCTCTGTCTCTTTCTCTCTTTAAATATCTTGAACCCATAATGTTATTGATATTTGCTAGAGACTGATCAAGAAGGTCTTGAACCTCATCAACTTCACCAATCACCAGTAGATCGTCCTTGTATTGCTTTGTGATAATTTCCTGAACCTTCCATTTGTCCTCAATAACTTTGATTTGAGCGGAGAGATTTGCTTCTTGTGTAGCCTGCGTGCTGATTTCAACGATTTCTTTGGATTTCTCAACAATGTTCATATCTAGGAGGTGTTTGAGAGTGAGACTCTCGTTTTCAAGATCCAATTCGGGCTTCTGTAAGAGCTGCTTGATTTCTTCGATGTGATCCTTCGTCAACTTTTGATTTCTAAGAGAGGTGATGATTGGCACGGCTTCTCTAAATTCGTAGAGCAATTGCTTCAGCTCATCGAGAATAGGATTGGAGGGGATCTTTCTTGAACATTTGTTTGCAACTCTCTGATAATTTTCAGCTTTTGATCTAATCACTTCGGGGTTTATCTCCTTGAATTTGGAAACGGTCCATTCCATGGTGAGTTCTTTCCACTCTTTGAGAGATTTCCACATCGATAATCTCAATTCTATTTCTTCCTTGAGAGATCGAACCTCATCAAAAGCTGATATAGGTAGACCAAGTGTATCTTCGTAATGGTTATACTTCTTCGATTGCTCCTCAAGCTGCTTAAATCTCTGATGCATTTTCGTAAGCTCGTCAATGATTTCGTCACCAGTGGCTTCCCAACTGACATATCTCGGTTCCATTATAGCTGTAGTCATATCGGAAACATCAGAGTTCAGTTTTGGGATCAATCCACTCTCTCCGTTAAGTTCTTTCCTAAATTTCTCAAGGTATTTTTCTTTACGATCTTCAGCATCCATCAAAGCTGCATAAAGGTCATTCTGATACCTCTTTGCGTCATTTTTCATTTGCCTATCTTCCTTTTTGGTCTCGATTTCGTTCAACTCGATGACGTTATATAATAAATCAACAATCTCAAGTCGTCTTCGATAATCAGGAAACTCGCGGTTAATCCTATCCAAAGAAATACTCTGCTTCACGAAGTCATCAATCGTTAAAGCCACATTTTTCACCTCTTGAATTGAAACACTCAACCATGCTTTAATTTCCGTAGTTCTATCTCGCAGCATATCTGGAAGAAGTTTCTGGAAAGCGGCCGTCAACTGACTTGGATTTGGTATTATCTTCTCACGAGCGTCTTTGCAGTCGATCCTCAGCATACCAATATCAGCTAGGTTGGGAAGCTCTCTCTCAAAGAACTCCTTTTCTATCCTGAGTAAGACAAGGGCGTTTCCAATAGTATCTGCTGGATTGTAGAGTTTTTCGCTTTTAAATTTTTCAAAGTCAACCTGTGTATTCTCCCAAAAGCGCTCTAGCATTGTGTTATAGGTTCTCATGAATACTTCCGCTTGATCGAATGAAACAGTCAATTGTTTCTGGATAATCTTTCCATAGATGTCATATGAGTTGATATCAATCCAGTCTTGAGGATCTAAGAAATTTGATTCTGGACCGTCCCAATCTTCGCTGACCATATCATCCCATTCCTCCAGCACATTTGCAAAAGGAGTCAATTCTTCATGCTTACTCCATCTCTCAAAGACTTGCAGACTGTTCATGCCTTCTGCAATACATTTAATGATAATTTGGAAGATACTTTCGACACTAGGGTTGATTGAGAGCCAGTATTGCGAAATATTTTGGATCTTCTTCATGACTGGGTTTTGATCCTCAAATTCGGCTCTTCGTCGCTCAATCTCGATCTCATCAGGTTTTTCTTCTCCTTCTAAAGGCGCTTCGAAATCTGGCTCAACGATAACATGGGAGAGAATATTAAAATCTTCGGGTTTTGATGTCCCATGCGGAGGCAATGCAAACTTGGGAATTTCTTCGTCATAAAATTTAGAGCTGGGGATTGGGTCTGGATAGAAATCAAGTCTCACATAGAAAAGTGGTTCTTGATTCCGCGTTGTTTGCATAAATGTTTGTTCTCCCTTGATAACGCGCATGGTTAAATCAGAGTTCAAGTCCGTTAACACACCAACGAGATCTTTAATCGAGTTATTATAGACGCTCGAGAGCGACCCAAGTACAAGGAAATCCAGAAGATACGAAAAGCGGATAAATCTTGAACACTCCTTTCTCAATTCTGAACGACGCTCATAAGTCATGTTATCTGGAAATCCGAGGGCTTCATACGCCGATTCTTTCGCTCGAGACGTTCCTGCAGTGCCAGCGGATTTCTTAGTCATATCTTCATCAGAAGGGCCAGTGGATTTCTTCTGTCGTAGTATGTCCAAGCATACTTTAAATCCATTACGAACGTTATCTCTAGCCCTTTTCGAGAGTTCTTGGATCCTCTCTGCTACAGCTTCTCTCTTCTTCTCTTGCGTGGATGCAAACTCATTTGGTTTCTGCACCTCTACTTGCTTGTTTGTGTCAATGAACCTGAGTTCTTCGATATCGCAGCATACCATTCGATGTTTCAGCAACGCTTTGGAAAGGACTGGGTGAAGAATAAACAGCTTTTCTTCCAAGCTCTTTGCAAAATTAGCCGTCTTGAACTTATTGACAGTTCTTTTCCACATCTTCAAAGTCTTCCATTTACGGAAACTGACGAAGAACGAAAGCGACTTGATTTTATCATAAGTCTCTCTTTCTTTGAGCCAGAATGCTAGAGAGATGAATTCTTTGGGCTTTCCGTTGTAATAGTGACATAATCCTTTCATACTGATTGTGTAATACTCCTTTGGATTTTCTTTCTGCAGAACCGCATAGTCCATGACCCGCAAATCGTAAGGATCATCCTCACTGTTCTTGACCAAATAAATAAATTCATCGACGTTTGTAACGTTCTTCAGAATAAGCTCGATGTATTTGTCCAAATTTGAAGGTGGCCTCTTATATGCTTCCTGTACCATATTCGCTCTGTTTCTAATCTTCTCAGGTCCCGCTTCTTGCACTTGGATTTGGAAATTAGATGCATCTGGGTTCTCGTGTGGACTGGTTCCAGTCTTTGCAGGTTCAAGAGCACGGTGACTAAGAGGAGCTTCTTTATTGGCGAAAAAGCGAGGGTTTATCGCATGTTTGCCTGCTATTTTGTCAATGACTATCTTGCTATGCTTAAATTCATCATTCGTGAGGTTGGGAGCGATGGAACTCTGTAAAACTTGCTGTCCAACCTTAAAAAAGTTTGTAGATGTTGCACTGGGATGCAGTGATTTTAATCCTGAGGAACTTCTCAGTTTAAATTTGATTTTCGAAGGCTGCTGGCCCACTGTGATGCTGCTGTTTAAATGCGAAGTCAGGAGATTGTTGAGAGGGTTCAGAGCGCTTAAACTGTTGGTTGAAGTCTGCCGAAAAGCAGGTCCGATGCGTGATGATCGAGTCTTCGAGTCTGATCCGTGTCTATCTGTAAGCTCTCTAGGTGCAGACTGATGTCGATGAGGTTCCTTCAGCTTAATAAAGGTGGGTTCCATTTCTCTGCCTTCATTCATCATAGTTTGGGCACTCGCTCGATGTGAGAAGATATGATTGTAAGGGTCATCCTCAGTATGCCCTTGTTTGTTGTAATTCATTTGGGAAAGGGGAATATTGTTAAATTGGGAAAGTGAGTCATGCGCTTCCATCGGTTGTACAATATTTTTTAGTTCAGACTGAAGGAATCCAAGTTTTTTCGATGAGTTTCTGGGAGGAGAGTTAAGTGCAGCGCTTTGCTCTTGATAAACAGGAGGACCGACTCTATTTTTCTTGCTCGATAACCTAGCTGTAAGTGGGCGCTCTTGAGACTGATTAGTTTCTGGACGTTTCACGGATGGCATAGTTCGAATATTAAATCCTTTATCGTACATTCTGGATCTTAAATCCGATGTAATAGAAGTAGTTGGCTGCCCATGCTGAACTTGATGGACTTCTCCATCCATTCCAACGTCATATTTTTTGTTTGCAATATTACTGCCTACACGGCCAGTACTTGCAGATCGATTCATTTTTGAATAGAACTTAAGCACTTGAAATTATAAGTTATGAAAATTTAATTTTTTTAAACAATACACTATCCCATTGCATTGTTCAGAAAATTTGAAATGAGAGGACTCTTTGGAACTCGAGATTATGAACTAACACTTTTAGTTTATTCTGCATATCCATTGCCCTGTTGATAACACTCGAACAATCAAAGCATCATTAATTCTTACAGTTCAAAACTTTTAGACCAATATTCATTGTTATTAAAATTGAAGAAGTTACAATTTAATTCATAATTGATCAGATTTGAATCTATAAGGATTCTATTGCAGTAGTTCAAGTGCTAAAATAAGAAGCCAATTCAATGTTTTTGAAATTACAATGTGAAGGTTGATATTGGTGGTGAATCCAAACAAATATGTCTCGAAATATATACTCTATTTGATAGCTCGAATAATAAGAGTACGGAGTTTCGTATCGGTCTATGTTCTCATCTGACTCCAAAGGGTTACATTTTCTTCACCTGAATCTCTTAAGAAGCTTTTCGAAAGAATAATGAGGTCTGCTGTGTCTTTATGTATCAACTTTGGCCATGATGGCTGCTAAGTTGGGTATAACCAAGTTCATAATTGTAAAATCGCTTTTAAGAAAGCATGATACCCCAAAGGGATGAGATCAATTTCGCCAAACTCCCTGGGATATATAATTTATTTTATAAAAAGATTTTCTCTTCATGATGAAAGAGAAGGATTATTCATTGAAGACGGCGATTCTGGATGAAAATCGAGCTTTTCCTCGGATTCCTCTGCTTATTAGTTAATATGACTGCTTTACTGTTCTTGGTGCTTACACATTTTGTAAACCATCAGAATTTTTCCTAACTTTTTCCTGTAAATTCGAAATTGGATTCAAATTTAAAGGGTTTGCTTGATTTCTGAGTAATCAATTGTTTCTTCTCATTGATCGGTGGTTCTAAAAAAATTGTCGAGATCATCAGTGCGCTCTCGTGAAGTCCAGATGATTGGACTTGCAACCACCAAAAAAAAAAAATTCTTTAGTATAGAATACTACTACTAATGAGTGGAATATGAGAAAAAGAATGGAGTATGATGAATACTGAAGACCACCCTCCTATTTGAAAACCTTTGGTGCCGGCATTATTTTACAAAGAAATGACTAATTCTTTAACAAAATCGAATTTAGATCAGACGTTATTATGGTTTTTCACGTTCTACTCCAGAGGCTCAGGCGTTAAACAATTAATTTTTTATTTTCATATTGAAATTTATTTCAACTTTAGTCTCTCGCTTAGAATTCAATATCAAAGCCTGAGGCACTTACGAGTGTACAAAAGCGAAAATTTATACTCACGTAGCAAATAAAGGTTACCACTTTTTTTACTAATTAAGCTGAAACAGAGATGATGCTCGCAGAACCTGGTCAAACTCTGAGTAGGAATTACGGAGCAGACACAAAACAAAACGATCTACAGGAGTCTTCCCTCCTAGCAAAGCTACGAGGTCTTACTGAATGTAACTTTTTCTTTTGCAATACTCACATCTTCACGATACCCCTCTTCTTCCTTCAGACAGCACAGACGACTCTAAAGAAAACGAGAATGAGAATGAACCGTCTGAAAATCCAGCTTACACTCGTACTTCCTCGCAGAAAAAGCTTGAACCAATATCTGAGCAGCATTCTGATGTGGGAAGTGAGCTGGAAGACTCATACGATGAATCTTATCATGATGGAGACCCGCGACAGAGAGATGAGAGAGAGTTTCATTTGGCTCAAACCTATGATATTATCAACATGAACGAGGATTATGATCCAAACGACACGCTTCCAGAACCCAAGGAGGAAGACCCACTCATGATGTCCGAGATAAAAACTGATGATCAGCCAACAGCTGAACAACTCGAGCAAATGTTCTTTGTGAGAGATATTGACACAGGAGAAGTCTATGATATGCGAGACGCTGATCAATTTAATAAAGTCAAAGAAATGGTTCCAACTCCTACAGAGAAGAAAGTAGATGGAGTGCCCTGGAAGCAATATTGGTA
>ENA-UOTZ01000695-UOTZ01000695.1-compost-metagenome-genome-assembly--contig:-NODE-695-length-27446-cov-6.343235_pt1 | contig 27446 bp, 15 predicted proteins | sample MGYA00238144_ERZ746983 | MGnify/ENA primary metagenome ERZ746983 (study PRJEB28759, sample SAMN06268863) | compost metagenome | isolation source: single cell | place: USA: California, Emeryville, Joint... | reverse complement strand
TAGAGCTCTGATGAAAGACCCTGTGATTCTTATCTTCGACGAGGCTACATCCGCGCTGGACTCTGAGAGCGAAAGTCAAGTGCAAAAGGCGATTGATCGGCTTATGAAAGAGAAAAAGTGCACGATGGTTCTGATTGCACATCGTTTATCGACGATAATTAATAGTAAGAGGATTTATGCGATGAAAGGAGGAGAAATTCAAGAAGTGGGGTCTCATCAAGAACTAATGGGCCGAAAGGGACTCTATAAAGAGCTTTTTGAAAAGCAACTGGCTGGCTATGAAGGGCAAATCGTTTGTTGAGAAGAGAGTTTCGGATTTTTCAATAGCTGATGGAAGATGGGACTCTTGTTGCAACAGAAGTTAATTCTGCACTATTGTCAAAGAGTGTATGTAGTTTGTACGATCATAATCAGGCCTGAATAAATTTAAATAACTCTTAAATTTCATAGTTGGAGCATGCTTTCTCTTAGGCTTTAATAATTATATGTGTTTTGCTAACACTCAAACACCTCAATGTGAATTATTGTTCAAGAGATAAGGTTATTGCAATCAAATTTCATTGTTATTCTGAATCAAGAAAAACGATTTTCTTTAAGCACCTAGCAAAGCTGCCAATTGCTGCTCAGGTTTCTGGTCATTGTCATCAGCGAGTCTGATATCTCCTATTAATTGATTTTTGACGGCCTTCCGCTTTTCCATATCCATTTTGTGCATTGAATGATAATTATGTTCCGTTCTATACTTAAAATAAGCAGCCCCTCTATTGCCTTTGATAAACACTCTATTCGGATGCCTATTAAGGTATTGATCTTCCTCTCTCAATTCAACTACATGAGAGCAATTCTTCGGGAAACCTCTCGAAAACCATACATCCGCTAACCTCGAACGGTCTTTTTTATAATTTTTATAGAGCTCTAATGTATCCTTAAACTCTTTCCTCCCATACTCTATGTCCATCCACTCTTCTTCTTTCCCCTTAGCTTCATCTTCTCTGAATTTATTCTTCTTCAATTTGGCTTTTTGCTTTCGAGAGAGTAACTCTAAACTCTCAGGATCATATCCAAGCTCTGCTTCCTGTGCAGCTTTACGATCGCGCTCTTCTGCCTCAGCAAAATAGTCCTCTGATGATTTGTAGATACCTCCTTCATAAGGAATCAAAGAGCTTTCTTGGAGGTGCTTGACTAAGCATCGATGATATTTGGGATCAAACATGCCCTCGTGCTTTTTTTGATGTTTGGTTGAGTCATAAAATGCTGAAAAAATGCAAGCTCCTTTGCATGTGAAGCATATCCGGTCATCCCTATGTTCGTAAATACTGAAGCTTTTGCCGGCTTGGGTCAACTGGTAAGCGGGACCTTCTCTCACAGTGTTCCCTTTGAAACCATACTGAGGCTTCTTCCTAAGTTTGCGGTTGTCCTTGGATTCCACAAATTCCATAGTTCTGAAATTGTATGATAAGTTTCGTGAGGGCTTAAATAGCGCATTGTTTCTGGTCAGATAATTCATATCTTTACGTTGATTGGTACATTCATTTGTTATGGTATACAACTTCATAGTTCAAATATTGCGATTAGTTTTGCAACTATTTCTGATCAAGAAAATCAAAATCTCCAAGATGATTCGCTTGTGAAAGGTTGCAGATTACAATAAACTAAAGAAGTTTCCCCGCTTAAGATTTTAAATAATGTAGAAAAAAAGTTAGTATCTCACTCTACAACACCGTAAAGCCAACTTTTCCCTGCATTAGCTCCTCAAATGTGTTATACAATAGGAAATAGCATGTGGCTACGTATGAATAGTTTAGTATTTTGTATTTCAGTACATATCCTTTTTCGATCTCAAGAAATGTGAGTATGTATTCTCACATTTAGAGCAATTATCAAAAAAAATCTGTAGAAATGGAAACTCAATTCTCAATTATTGCTGGAAATGCTCTAATATTTCAAAATATAACCTCCACGATCTGAGTAGTGTTGCATAATTCTTAGTGCTCGTCGTTCCTCTAAGCTGAGATGTTTATTGGGTAAAACTTGATTACGAAGGATAAAAAATAGAGATGTATAGATAATAGACGAATCAAATTTTAATATGATATTGATCAAGTCTGCGTACAGACATCAAACACCAAGTAGAGCTTTTAATAGCAGTTCAGGAGTATGATCATCGTCGTCAGCCAGTACGATATCATCTTTCATTAGATTTTGAATCGCTTTTTCTTGTTCTTTTCTAATCTGGTTTCTTGACCATTCGTCCCGGTAATTGCTAAACTTGAAGTAACCACTGGCCCGATTCCCATTCATAAATATTCTTTTCTTACATCTATTCAACCTGTAGTTCTGTGATCGTGGAATTTGATGAGGATTACTCACTTGACACCATCTTGAAAACCATATTTTGTCTAATCCCGAATGATCTCTTCTGTGATGCTTATAAAGATTCAACATATCTCTGAATTCTTCCTTTCCGTACTCTACATCAATCCAAACTTCCTCTTTGCTCATTTCTTCGTTTTCTCCCAGCTTATATCGTTTAGCTTTTGCTTTCTGCTTTCTAGAGAGCAGCTCTAAACTCTCAGGATCATGATATTCATGACCAAGTTCATCTTTTAGCACACTTTTCTGCCTTCTTTCTTCAGCTTCAGCGAAATACTCCTCTGATGATTTGTAGACTTCACCTTCACGAGGAACCAAATTGTTTGCTTGCAAGTATCTGACTAAGACTCTATGATATTTAGGATCAAACATGCCACCGTATTTTCTTCGATTTTTTCGCGAGTCATAGAACGCTGAAAAAATGCAAGCTCCTTTGCATGTAAAGCAGAGATGGTCATTGCTTGTATAGTAAATAGACCTCTGGGTCCGTAGAGAGTATGAAGGGCCTTCTCTGATAGTGTTGCCTTTGAAGCAATACTTAGGTGACTTCCTCAGCTTGCGATTGTCCTTCGTCTCAATTAGTTCCATCTCTCCAATAAATTTATTGAAACTTAATAGCTCAACCTTATAAATTAAGCATCTGTTTCTGTTTCTGGTCAGAGCCCAATCAATTCTTTTCAAACAAATCTGCATAAACTCTTGAGTTTAACTTTCTTATGAATTAAGGCTACTTTAATATTCGCTCTTCAAATTGAATTTATTTTTCCGCCGAAAAAATGTTTTCTTTTTGATAAACTGATTGAATTTGTTTAATCCTCCGAATTAAGTGGTAAGTTCCAAAGTTGATTTGTAAAATTTTTCGAATTGATAACTACCATGGCAAACTCTCTGTCTTGTGCCGATAGATGGTAATGTGATAAAAAATCCAACGCTCTCGGATTCGGTGTCGATGGATCCTTCATTCAAAAGGATCCTACTACCTTCAATCGGTATACCATCACCACATTTTTCAAATAGAGAAGATTCCTCTCCGTTCAGGCTCGAACAGACCTGCAACTCGAGCACGATCTTCCTAGCCAGTGATTACAACCATGAGACAATTATTCAGCTTCAAGGAACCACCTCACTAGTCGTTTCCTTACCCAGCTCGGCCGATGCAGCCAGTATGAGAAAAAAAAACTAGTAGGGAGACAATAGCCCATTAACAAAAAAAACAAGGTCCCGACACTCTATGCAATTCTTAGGATAAATCGCGCAAGTTCTTTTTGGCTGCTCTCAAAGATTTGCAAAATTCCAACAGATGAGATTTGTCATGGACGAAAGTCTAAAAAAATGCGATATACCATGAGTTTCCGGTAGCAAATTTAATATTCTACATTCTGTCACATAGTCATGTACTATCGCATTGAACAACCATGATTATTAATTGAATAAAGAATTATTTTAGTTGTATTAAAGATAATATTCATTACGTACTGTATCATCTTTGTTAAGGAATCCACCATTATAAATAAGTTTCGATACAACAGATAATATATTTGGCTCTTTTTTGTTGTTGTTGCTAACATTAGAGATAACCATAATAACTTCAAAAAATTACTGAACTCTTTTTTTTTGTTTTGTTTTGATTTTGGGGTCGTAAATAATCACTGTCAATGGAATCAAGGCCTTTTATATCTTTATCCAAATTGAACTCTAATTATGCTAATGAAGCTCTTTATAGTCTCTTTTTTTACAGATTTCTTCGTTATTACCTTCAAACAGAAAATCGCATTCACTTTCAACAACTCCTTATAAACTCTTTTGGATTTTATTTTCCTTTCAAAAGATTCGCTTTCTGATGGCTTGATTAAATTCGGTTGATAATGCAAATTAAATGGTCTGTTAAGTGGTATATTCACACTTCTATCTTGTCTTGACTAAGGCTTTCTTATTAAGGAAATTCTCATTCGAATTAACTACACCCATAAAAGTTATTTGCTTAACATTCGAAGCAACAAGCGAACCATATTCAGTCGGACCAAAGAAAATATAAACTCACTCCAAATCATCTTCATGAAACTACTTTAAAAAACAAATGATACCATCCGATTGTCAATATTATTGCTACTCCTTATGTATTTAATGATTATGGAAACTTATCAATTACTTATTCTCTTCTGTGATCGGCTTGAGTATTCTAAAACTGCACTCAAGATCACTTGAAACTTCCATCACTGCAGCGACATTATCATATTCGCCGGTATAATTTGGCGCAGAAAATATCGTCACAAGCCTCCTTTTGGCGAAAAACTCGTAGCCATCTTCAACTACTTGATGTGCTCTGCAAATCAGATCGAGATCGTTATCTTTCAGAAAATCTGAAATGGCTTTCTCTCCAAACTTGTACGAAATTCCTCGCTCTCCATGCGCAAAACCAGGAAAATCTCCAGGGTCAGACCACAGCAAATCGCAGAGCAAACCAGTATCAGGCACGTCATCGGTAGGTCTTTTTATTTTCAATACATCTTCCGGTTTCTTCAAATCAGGGCTCAAGCCTCCGTGCATGCATATGATATTATCTTCAATGACAGCCGAGACAGGTAAGTAATTAAAAACCTGTGTAAATTCTTTCCAAAGCTTAATGTTGTAACGCTTCTTGCACTCGTCGTAGAATCCATACAATCGATTTATCGAGGCGCATTCATGGTTGCCTCTCAATAAGTAGACATGCTTTGGGTATTTAATTTTATAAGCAAGCAACAGGCATATCACCTCGAGGCTTTGGTTGCCACGGTCAACATAATCACCCAAAAAGAGATATCTCGATTCTCCGGTAGGATTATCCGAAGGAAAACCCGCCATTTTAAAGATCCGCAATAAATCTACATACTGCCCGTGGATATCTCCGACAACTTTAATAGGCGCTTTAACTTTTAGTAACACAGGTTCTTCCATGATTACATCTTTCGCTTTTCTACAAAGATTCCTGATCTCTATTTCTGTTAGTTTGACCTGTACTTCTTTCGTGGAGCTCTTATGAGCTAAGAGCTTGGTGATGATGTTATCCAAGTCAGAATCTTTGAGGACAGTTGGTTCCACCATTGGCTTTGCTTTCTGAGTATTTCCTCGGGATACGTTTTTAAAGTCCTGACGTAGACTAAAACTAATACAGGAGTTTGAGTTAGAGACTATTTATATTAAACGCAAGACCCGAATCCGCGCAAAGTATTTTAAAAAATTAATTCAGAACTTTTCTCGAAAAAGCCGAACACTGATTCATCGAAATGTGAATAGATCTCTTGAGGATAAGATAGTTGATAGAATATGTTTCATTAATGTCCTCGGAATTTATGCTATATCTCCTCCTCTTTTGGCTGAAGTGAAGAGATTGAAGCTTCTTTTCGTGAAAGCAGCAAACGGTAAATTGGATTTTATGAAATCTTGCAATGGGGACAGCTTCTTTATAGTACTTATTGTTGTTTTCAAGTTTGTTCGTGAAGTGTAAAAGGCGAATACTTATAAATTCTAGAAAATAGATAGAAGTTCTTATTGAAGTATCGGAGAGGATTAACGTGATTCAGCATATGGAAAGATATGTTTTGCCATTTTCTAGAAGAGATGATATCTCCAACGCTGTGAAAGTATTTTTTAATGATACTTATCTTATTATGAAAGATAAAGCAAAGTATGTTTGCGGTTATCAGAATGATCAATGCTGACAAACTTTCTCTAATTTTTCTCTCTAATTCACAGTGCTTCAAAATAATCTTCCAAAGTTTGCACACTCTTCACAATTAAGATTCACACTTAGGTATCGCCATCAAGTGACTTTATTAAAGCTCTTGAATCTAAGGCTCTCCATCACAAAAGAGACTATTAATTTTGAATCGCGCTGTACACGATTAAAAAGCGCCTGATAGCAATTCTCAATTCTTAATCGACAGTTCCTTTGAAAAATCTAAAAAAATCAAACTATTTTTGTCGATTTTTCAGATTTAGCATCTTTGTTCTCAGAGCTATATGCTGGTATCCATTATTCAGTCCCTTAGAATAATAACAAATTCACCAATTTGAACGAAAGTAGGTAAAGATATTCCAACATAAGAATTTTATTAGAAAGCGTAGTAAGCAACCAGCAAAGTCAACAATAAAATATTACAAGCAATAAATCGCCCTTTCCAATGGACCAGAAAAACGAAGAAGCTTGCTTATCTCAGGTTGAAGAGTTGTATTATCTTCCAAACAGTCTCGCTAAAAACCGCGGAAAAGACTTTGCTGCCGATTTCCAATATTTCATGGCTAAATTCGACAAATTACAAGTAAATTCCTGTTCACATTCCCAGATTCAATTATATCTCAAGAAAATCCCATCGTTCTTCGAATTCAAAGCTGCTTGGAAAGAAGCTCATCTACATTATGTGCATACAGTATTTTTCCCCCGTCTCAACTTGCTCTGATTCCTTTCAACGATTGTTTCTAGTTGAGACTTGAGAATGAGGACCCTAAGGAATATTATGAGACCATCTACGGCGAGATAATAAGTATTGCATTCCTTATTGGTTCCGATTTTGCAGCTGAATTTAGAACTGATGAATAATCAGTTGTCAAATGAGATCAAGCGACTCATCTGCGTGTATTCTTTATACGCTATCTATGCGACCCAAGGGAATGAGAAATGGAGGATTTGTATAGATCAAACTACATTTGATAATCTCGAGATCCTTTTTGATTGGGCCTGTGAAAACAAAGTGAACGACCTGGCTAAGATTATCAAGAAATTATACGAGGAGGAAGCCTTTGAATCTAGTAATAACAGCAGTAATTCGGCTACTTAATGAGATACCTATAGCTTATAAGATCGGGCTGAGGACAATATTATTAGACAAGTATGGCAAGCCACGGAAATCTAATGATCCTTTAGAAATAAAGCAATTTTTTTACTTCTATACCTGCTTAACACATCTATTTCAGGGAAGGATTGTCGATTCAGAAAGAAAAACAGCTGTCTGCGCTGGTGATTTCTTTTATATCTTTATAAAAATAACAATACTGTAGAAAAAAGACTTAGATTTTGAAAATTGCCAGGAGACTTTAAGCGATTATAAAGCCAAAAGGGAGAAAGTCCAGGAATCGCGTATCCCTTATTTACTTCCTGTGCATTGGTTTAATATTTCCATGTAGTGAAAGAGGTAGGAGACGAGAAGGTGTATTTTAGTATGGAGAAAAACGAGTATTTGTCCGAAAGCGAGAATAAGTTGAATAAAATCGACGACTCTGCAGTAAAATGGATCCAGTTCAAGTTCGATAAGCTGTCAGACTTGTATAAATAGCAAATTGAAGTTCCCACAACACTACGTTGTTTTTTTGTTTTTTTGTTTTGTTTTTTTTGGTTTTTAATGACAGCATACCTCAATGGTTCTGTCCATTTCCATTGATATCCCTCAGCCACCTACATTGCCTCATTTAATTTGCCAATCTCGTAAGAGAATTTGCTTGGTTTTGGTTGCTTTAATTATCACAATTCAAACTTAAGATTTTGTTAAAAAAACAAAATTGGGCTCACGAATTAAAAAATGAATTCTCAAGAAGACCTAGCTTATGCTATTTGTTCGAGTCTATCCATCGCCGGAAGCATATTCATCATCATTGTCGCCATCTTATTAAGATTTAAGACGCAACTGCTCAAGGTATTGACATGGATCAGCGTTTCTGACTTGATACTCTGTCTTCCTTACTGGCTTCTGCCTCAAATATTTGCCACTTGCATCATTACTAGTTTTTTGGAGGAGTTTGCGATTATTTCTTCCTTCATCTGGACCGCTTCAGTCGCTTTTGTTTACCGAAGAACGATTAAACGAAGAGATGAGATGATTGGTGAGAAAAACTACAAGAAAATAATCATTTTCGCATTGATCACGTCAATTCTCCTCGGTGGAGCCAGTATAGCCGACAAGTTTTTCACTGACGCTATGAACCTCGGCCAATGCAACTCCCCCACCCAATTGGAGGAACCAGACTTGAGATTTTGGATCCACATGGGAATTCCTTTCTACATCACCTTCCTCTACATCACGGCTTGCTATATCTATGCGATGGTAAAGATCAGAAGGCTGTTTAAAAGCAAAGGAATCCGCTCTAGAAAGCCATTCGGATTACTTGTCTATCCAATCTGCATCATCATATGTTGGGGACCTCTAATTTTCTCTTATACTCTGGAGCAATTTGGGGTGATCTCTTTGAGTCATAATCAATTAATTTGGATGAAGGTATTTGTGAGGCTTCAGGGCATCTTGAATGCAATTTTCTACGGCGTTTCAAGACAAACAAGAGACAGTATAAAGGAGCTTTGTCCTGGGACGGGAAGATGGTCTAAGAGTACAAATGAGACTCTGTTTGGGTCGGTTCCGCTGTTGAATGAGACATCAGGAAGGCTGGACACATTAGATGTGATTCCACAACCGATTCACTCACAGGAGACCCCTAGTAAGCCTGAGAAATTTGTTGTGAGCAGAAACGGATAGGGAGAGTCTAATTTATGCTGAGCAAAATTAATAATATTCATTGACTTTTAGTAAAAATTTCATTTGTTTGTTCTTTTTTTGTTTTCGACGTTCGAACAACTAACATTAGTTTTGGTTTGCGAGAACTAGTACAATTTATTTAATGCTCACCAATATGATTAATTCAGTGTAATGTTAATAAAGCAAATCGCACTTAACGAGGCAGACACATAAAAATGAGAAGGGAATGAAATCTCATATTCTTCAAGGTTGTCTGCGAGTACAAAACATATGGAGGCGTTTTTTGAGTTCTTTCTCATGATTAGATAGTTGAATCACTGGGAGTCAAACTAAGAGAAGAGGCAATTAATTTCAGAGTGAGCACATCCTCAACAGGGCAAAACTATATCTCTGAATTATCTTTCGGTTTTATTTAGCTATAAGAAAAATGATATACTCTACTTCCCTTCTTACTCTTGCCGAGCCAAGTATTAAATCTATGATATTCTGCATGATGTCAGCAGTAGTTATTTGATCTTTACATGGGATTTGGTTTAGTTAACTTTTTATAAAAGTAAAGTTTTTGAGAAGCGAGATGAGTTTTCAAGACTCATTGCGCCTAAGAATCGGCAAAAGTGTGTTTAGGCTATGGTTTAGAAGCGGGAAACTGGAATTTCTGCTTGTTTGACAGTATTAGTTTAACCAGGTGCTCGAATCTTTGTTTGACTCCTAGTTTTCATAAAATCTTCCAACATCTGGATGAAATTCCTGTACGAGTAATTATCTCCACGAGGACAGCCCCAAGATTTGTGGTTTGGAAAACTTCAGTAGATGCTGCTATTCTTTTTTTTTTTAAAGAAGTCTTTCACATTTTTGTGTTAAATAAATTTGCACTAAATGTACCACGATCGCTCACAATTTAACATCCTATTTCACAAATGAGAAATATGAGTATGAGTTCGAAGGCTGGCTGACTGACGAACCCAAGAAGAAAAAAGAAGAAAAACTTTGATTTGAAAAAATGAATGACGCTTTTCAAAATCTAATGACATTTTAAAAACTAATTGAACAAAAATTTTTCTTCTAATTTAGCTCAAAATGTACATTGCACTTTGTTTAAAATAAATTTAAGTGGCTACTGAGCTCAGCAAGAAAAATTAACATACGCTTATTTCAGATATGTTATCTATCCTACTTATCGGACTGTTAATCATCGCAGTGCAAAGTGCCACGCTTTATGTTAATAACAACTACCCAAGCAGCGCCGGAACAGGCTCGATTGAAGATCCTTTTCAACTTTTGAAAGATGCACTTGCCTCCATCACAGATCCGACTACTCACTCCTTAACAGAATCGACTGTTACATTAGTTCTCAGCAGCGGCACAACTCAATCATATGATACTGGCACGGTGATTTATAATTTAGGAGACAATATAGAGTTTATACTAAGAGGCGACAACGAAAATCTCAGTGATGCCGACATCGACTGCAACGCCTTACCTACCGTGGAGTTTTCAAGCTCAAATACTCTGCAAATAGATAATGATCTTGATGTGACGCTGGACACTACGAGTTTATTTGTTATTCAAGGAGTCAGGATTTTTATTCGAGCAGACTCCACCGGTAACCAGGTTCTTCGGATTATCAAAGCATATCAATCAGTTATCCTTCAGCAAGTATGCATTATTGAAGAAACTACTATGCTTGAATCACCAGCAACTCAATTTTTCATATTTGATAACATAGCCAGTGTTCTGATTCAAAATTCAATTATTCTGAACCAAACATACACCTCTTTTTCTTTCATTGATATATCAGTCAGCGTAACCCTCACAAATATATCCATCGGTATGGGTGTGATACCTTCTGACTTCTCAACCTACAAAACGGATGCGCTATTCAATTCTGGCAACAGCGAAGTCAATGCGCAATTCACTGCGACAAACTTGATTCTTAGGTGTGATCAGACTATTGGCGAGCAATTTCAGTTAACAAATCTACTCATAGTCTCCTTTTTTAACTCAGTAAGTTTCGAGTCAATCGAGATAAGTAATTGCAACGCTAGCTTGGTGTCCAATTTCATCATCGTGCTTAACTCCACTACTTTGAGTCTTAGGAACCTTACGCTTGAAAGTCTGGACCTCACAACGTTCCAGTCCTCTCTGAACACTTCGGTCTTTTTCAAATCAATCGGGAACCAAAATCACTTTCTTGATACAATTACAATCCACTCTTCAAATTTCACATACGATTCCTCCATACCGACATTGGGATATCCCTTTGACATATTCTATTTCAATGTAGCTAAAGAGGGTATAAATTTCACGCTAAAGAACCTCGTGATCGCAAATACATCTTTCAATCAAGCTTTCAACAAGATAATGAACATTGATATTCCATTTCGTTTCGATACACTTGAGATAACAAACGTACAGGTTGCAGATTCGCTCCTCAATATCAGAGCGCTCTTTCGGATCACCCTTCCAATCTCTCCTGTAGTCCCTGATGTCATTGTGTGGCGGGAAATGTTTGACTGGTATTTTACTAACACGACCTTTCAGTACTGCTACATTCTGAATATCGATGGAGCGCCAGACGTTCAAATTGATCTTATTGAGAAGGAATTTTACAGTTTAAGGAATTGGGAGATATACAAGTGCACGTTTGGTGTGAACGAGGATGAGTCGTCTGATTCGTTCCTGACAAACCGAGGGGCTTTTTTGAATATGAGCAACTTTACATTTGCTGAAACGACGGTTGCAGCGCATGATGGTATTGGAGCAAAGACGAATCCCAGTAATTTTATCCTTAAAGACAGTCGGTTTATAAATAACTATTTTGATTGGAGCTTTGTTATCCGAAATTCTATATTCACGGAGCCATCGGTCATCTATTTCACGGCTCCAGATTTCTTCACAGACGATACCGCCTTCAAAAGAATGAACCGAGCACTTCTCTGGCAGAACGTTAGCGTGATTAATAATACTTTTACTACATATGCAGAGCTGTTTCACGTTTCCGCGCCTTTGTTCGCGTTGTACAATTGCACGTTTATTAACAACACATTCCATACACCAGACGACAAGTTAGCCAACATTCAACCCTACTACACTCTTTTCCAAGGTTGGGGTTACGCCGGGTTCATCAGCGACCCTGAGACCGAAGCAAAGCTTTATTCCTATGATTCAGTGATGCTGGATCTTCTGAATGGGAATACGCCTGGCACTGCAGGAATTCCAGCGGATCAGGTTCATCGATACATCTTTGAAAATGTCGTGTTTGATTCGGTTTCTATGGGCAATCAGGTATCTTTGATTTCCTTTCATGAGATGAACGTCGAGTCCTGTGGAATCCATTTCTACAATGTCACATTCAGCAATTATTTGAGCGAATCTTCCACGAATTACACCAATTTTGTGACTGTTAACATCATCCCTTATTTCAGGGTTGAAAACTGCAGCTTCTCTAACATCAGCGGCTATGGTATTATTATTAAAGTAGGTAAGTTGCTCATGGATAGCATACTGAAGTTTAATGACAACAAAATTGATGCTCTTGGAGACTTGATGCTGCTTTCAGTGAACTCAGAATTCCTGACACAAGCAGAGATCTCGGGCAACCAAATTTCTAATGTATTCATCAACCAAACGCTCATTCAGCTGAAATTTCAGGAACTCAGAACTTCCTTCGAGTTCAGTCGCAACCTTTTTAATAACGTCGCTGTTTACTCTTCCCCATTGAGAGCAAAAAGTGTCAATTTATTGCAACTGCATGTTGACAGAGCTCTAAACGGAGAAAACACAACCCAATCGTTTTTTGGGTGCACTTTGAAGGATATAGCGATGAACTCTTCAAATGAGTTTGCTAATGGGATTTCCAGTAACGCATTGTTTTTGGTAATTGGCGCGCAAGGGCTACTCAATATGACGAACTTCAGCTTTCAAAATGTCTCCATAGTTAACAATGACCCTTTGCTGACGCTGTCTTCTAACTCCATCCTCTTAGACAGCTGGAGCCTCCAAGATGTGTCAATTGTGGGGAGCCAAGGAGTGATTAATTTTATATTCTCGTATGCTAATGTCACAAATTCCGTCTTCAAAGACGTGGTGATTGGGAACTTATTTGGAGGAGCACTGTTTCATTTATCAAGTGCAACAATGAATAACGTGAAATTTTTCAAGAGCCATAACAATCAATTCTCGAATATTACGTCCGCATACACACCGATTCTCGAAGCATCTAATATTGTGCTAGGTTTTGACATGCAAAGCTGTGCGTTTGAAAATATTTTCCTCTCAGTAGGTCCAGCGCTTTCGTTTTATCAAGCAAGTTTGAACTCCTTCAAGACCAATAATATTAGCGTCATCTACACTCTTAGTGGCCGATCAGGCACAGGATCCTTTCTACATTTCCAAAACTCCGCGCCGTATACTGATAATGCAAGTGTATCAATTACAAATGTGAGGCTTCAAATCGATATGTTGCTCTATGGCTACTTTTTCAACGTAGTTGATAGCCCAAAGCTCCAGATCCAGGTGACTAATTTCACTTTCGAGCCTTCTCATACTGGGATATATCAAGGAGGGATTCAATACGGTATTTTACAGTCTTTTGACGCTTGGGTCGAGTTTACAGCAGTTAGCTTTTGGGGCTACGTTGTCAATCAGACCTATCCAATTCAAATCAACTGTGGGTCATCGAGTGTGGGGACCAGATTGCTTCTGGAGCAATCTTGTTTCAGGAATATTACTCTGTCAAATTTCTCTGCAGCGAGCCTATCAACAGCTTTTTCACCGAGTCTAGTGGGAGTTTCAGGTTCATCCTTTTGTGCGCAAAACATATCAATCGTTTCTTCGAACTTTACGCATATCACCTCATGGGGCAATGGTACTGTTGTTCAGAATCTTCAATCAGGCTATGTAATCGACCCGATAGTTGATTTGTTAACTATAAGCCAGTCGATTTTTGCATATATCGAAGGATACTACGGAGCTGTCATTTTCAGCGCTTCAAACGATTCAGCCTACTCATTCATCGATATATCGTCCTCACAATTTCTAAATAACACGGCACATGGAGAGGGAGGGTCGATTTGGAGTTACTACGCAGATCTGAACGTAGTAAACACAAATTTTACGAACAACACCGCGACCCTAAATGGCGGCGCAATTTTCTTGAGCCTGAAGCTAGACAAAAACCGACTCCTCGAAACGAATATTTTTACGAACAATGATGCAGTTATTAACATCGGAGACGATTATGCCTCCCCACCGGAGTCCATGGTGGTTGATTTCAGTCTAGAAGGGCTGAAAGCAACTGGAGTGATCTTAGCAGGCACTACTTTCGAGAATATATCCACTCATAGCCTAAAAACTGTCCCAATTACGGTAACTCTTCTCGATAAATTCGGGCAGGTCTTCTATGACTACTCGGACCAAAAAACTATTTCCTTTTACCTGAATTCGAGCTTTCAGTATCGGGTATTCACCTACCGTACCTGCACCCCAGCCTCATGCTATTTCACACCTGGAAGTCTGGAGGTAACTGGAAAAGCCGGTGAATATACAACAATGAGGGTTCAGTACGCCTCAGAGGTATTTTTCATGGAGATTAATTATACGCTTGTGATTCGAGCGTGTCTTGTCGGCGAAATTAATGCGACAAATGCAGGTACATGCAGCGCGTGTCCTCAAGGGAAATATTCGTTAAAGCTAACAGATGAGTACTGTGGCAACTGTATCGAAGGAGCGACTTGCCCAGGTGGAAACGTTCTCCAAGTTTCCCCTGGGTTCTGGAGAGCAAACACCTCTTCAGACGTGTTAATAAAATGCTCATCAAACGACACTTGTATTGGAGGAAATGGCACCGATATCTGCTTGAAAGGGTACACAGGGCCTATTTGCGCTCAGTGCGATTTTGCTAATAATTACACCAGACTATCAGGAAACAAGTGCTCCGTCTGCGTCGCGGTCACTGTAGAAAACCTTGGGATAATGCTGCTAAGTTTCCTTGGTTTGTGTGCCTATCAATTGCTTTTCGTAGTGGTCACTTTTAATTCGAATCGATTATATCACGACCATTTTAAAGCCACAGGTGAAAGGATTATTAAAATCGGCCCATGCTTGACTCTTTTCACAAACTACTCTCAAATTCTCTCGATCGTGTTAGCTTTGGATTCGTCACTAAAAGACTCACTGAGTTTCACGAACTCGTTCGGAGACCCAGCGACTTTCATGTTTTTAACGCTTGATTGCTTTTTGTACTCATCGGGGTTCACGCCGTTACAAGTCACTTACTGGAAAACTGTGGTATCGTGCCTTGACCCGGTTGCAAAGTGGGTTCTTTTTCAACTCTGCCTGATCCCTTTCCAAAAATACTTCAAGAGAAAATATAAAGGCTTCAAGCTCAGCCAGTCGACTGTGCTTTCCTTTATTACTCTCTTTCTTATGGAACAGCCAGGCATTGTTAGAGTGCTGCTCTCGATTTTCAACTGCAAGAAACTTGATACAAACTCTGAAAGTACCTATCTGGTTTCAAACGTAGACGTGAGCTGCGACTCAGCTGAATTTCAGAGCTTCATGCTACAGCTCGTAATCCCGTTCCTTATCGCGTGGGGTGCAGTGATCCCAGGAATTATCTTTGCTATAATGCTCGTAAATAAGAGGAAACTTAGAAGCGCAGGATTCCGGATATCGCTGGGCAGTATGTATAACCAGTTTAAAGAGCCAGTGTACTATTGGGGCTTCATCTCGGTTATTTTTAAAGAGGCTCTATTGCTTGTTATCAATGGGCTGAGCTACGATGAGAACGCGAGGGTTATCCTCTCGGGTGCGATTCTGATGTTGTATTACTCGTTCCTCAAAAAGGCCAAACCGTATCATCACGACCTCTTGCATCATCTCGAAGTCTACTCAATCAACTGTGCAGCCTGGTCCGTCCTGCTTATATTATTAAGAAAAGACTCTTCAACGGAAGCGATAAAATTGATATCGATGTATACGCTGTCGGTGATTAATGTCCTTATGGTCTTTTATTTCTTAATAAAAGGAGGATCCTTGATGCTTGACGTCCTCAGACAGATCAAAGCTGCTAGCCTCAGGGTGCTTAGGAAAATTTGTCCGTGCTTCTCTCGAAAAGGAGAGCAAACTTCGAGGAAGCGGAAAGAGAGTGCGAGCATTTTAGAACTAAGCGGAACAGATTTCAAGCTAGAAGGAAACGAGGCTAATGCTAAAGAAATTAAATGTCAAAACGTGGAAATAAGAACTCTCATAAGTTCTAATTCAGAAATAAGTTTTGTTAAAGAGAAACCTAGCGAAGAAAAAAGAGGAAACGAGGTAGCAAAGCCGAAAAAGTTGGGGAAAATACTGAAAAAAGAAGACCACGCAGCTTTTTCGTGTGGGATAAAAGTCATTGATATTGCTCAAATTACTAAGAAAACTCTTTGTGAGTGAAATATGGAGTAATTTTATAATTTTGACAATGTTGCTAATGTAAAAGGGTTCCATTCGGATAGCTATCTAATTTTATATTGACCAGAGTTGAGTCGTGAATTTGATCAAATCTCATTACATCACACAACTTTCAAATCTCTGAGTTTCTAATTAAGAATCATAGATTACTCGAACTTAAAAGCATATAAATCTTAGCGAGAGCGAGGATTGATTGATTTTAACGATGTAACAGCTCTATACTCGAACTCTGCATTGTTTAATTTTGGCTCAACTCCTGATGAAAACAGTCAATACAATAAATATAGACTCAGTAATGATAACGTTGTTATTGACTAGCACAAATGGAACAGATAATTTTGAGTTATACATATTCCAATTCAACGAAAGGATTAAAATCGAAGCAGCAGCTAGTCCTCTTTCTTTGGGTTTTTCTTTTTTCCGAACTTTATAGATTTGAAAGACAAATTGTTCAAGGACTTCAAGGTTTTCTTCGTCTCTCTTACCATCTCTCTGACTTCAGGGAACAGTCCGACGACCAACGCGATGAAGATAGGTAAAAAGATATATTTCGCAATTACTACGATAAGAATAGAGGGAATAATGAAGTTAACATACCCGATTTGCCGATTTCCATTTTCGAAGAGGTAGCGCTTTTTTGGGTCATAGAACACCTCCCAAAAGGGTAAATTCCCAAGCGTCTGTCTCATCTGCCTGAAGAAGGATTGTCCAAAGTTAGCTTCTACATTATTTTGGTTGCCGAAGAGCACCATGTTACTGAGTGTTCCTACAAACAGCAGCCAAGCTAAGAGCGGAGCAAACCACTTGTATTCGGCTGAGACTCTCCCGATGACTTTTTGATAAAAGATCAGATCTCCTCGTAAAAACTCGACAATTTGATTAATCAGACCGAACATGATCAGCACTAAAACAAAGCTATCAATTATCGCTTTGTCATTAGAGAGCTTATAGAAAGGGTCACTGAGATCGAAATAATCGTTGTCTTTGTTGAAGTCAAACTTGTGCAATTGATCCACAACGACGGTCCTTATCGAGATACTAGCGATAATGAGGCACAACCCAACAAACGAACTGATCTCTGAAGCTGACGGCAGGTAGACTATAAAGATGAGAAGTGGGTTTTTAAACACCCAAAACTTCCTTAAATCAATCGTTGAAACTTCTCCTCGCTTTTTCTTCGCTTGCTTCTCATTATAGAGGACTAATTCCTTATCAAGACTTTCATTTTTCCTTGCCACAAATCTCACTCTCTCAAGCACCGCGATAAACAAGAGGATTCCTGTGAGCACTAATATCGATGTGGTGATGCCTTTATCAGACGGAGAGTCTCGCTTCATGCTCAGGACATTAGCGACGATTCCGTTCTTGGTCACATTGTAGTTGTAGATGGCGGTATAGAAATTCACCTGCGCCACGAGCTCCGCAGCCGGATCAGCATAATTCAGTATTAACGTTGCGTATCGCAGCGATGAAAAATTGAATATACCATTTACAGTGTTTTTAACGAGATCGGTCGTAACAGAGCTGAGCGTGAACTCATAGGCAAATCCTCGAGTTTGATAAGGTCCATATTCAGTATAGATGGTGCTACCTTCAACTGAGTCGGAGTACTCCACGGTTTTGTTTGTGGTTCCATCAGTGAAGACAAGAGGCGTCATCCTATCTTCTCCGGTGCCGTTTTTGCAAACAAGGCTCTTGTCTGTATAAAGTTTTTTCAAATCGCTGCTCGTGATGTCTGGGCAGGTTACGATATCATAATGAGTAGCGATTACTTTCCCATAGGAATAGAAGAAGCCATTCACCACAGCCTCAAGATCGCTGGAAGCATCCGGTGTGACGAGCAATTTTTCAACAACGTCTGTGACGTCGGTAGCGTTGTCAAAGATCTTTAACAAACTTCCAGTTTCAAGCGACTGCTTGAAAAAATAGCGGTCACCGATTCTGCTCGTACTGTAAAGATGAATTATGAAAAGCACAATCAATGCAATGAACATGGCCAGCATGATACATCCTTTGGTTCGGCGATAAATATCTTGCAATTTCTGGAAAGAGGACTTCACTGGAGCTTCTTTTCTTTTTCCGGAGGAGGGAGAACGGCTGGCAAGTAGATTCGCGTCTTCGGTCTCGATGGTCGCAAATCGCCGATTCCCTAACAACTCACCATAATTCTTGAACTCTCTCAAAATCACCTTTATTTTCGGAGGTGGCCCCTTGATCCGACGCCCGTAGATTCGAGAAAGTGCGGGCCTTACAGGCAATTCATCCAGATATATATTATCGTTCATATCAGCTAAAAAGAAATCCTTCTCGTTCAAATAATACAATTGAGCGACGAGAATTTTAAGTTCTCCAAACGTTGAGGCAACTGACTCGTCGATCGTGATGGTTGTCGTTTGGCCCTCTAGAATAACCTCGGCATCCAAAATATCTGCCCTTTCCACAAACTCACCTAAAGCGACCTCACACAGACGATCGATCTTGTCATAGATCTCACGATTTTTTTTTCTCTTTTCCATGGCAAGGGCATCAATGGTTTGGCCCCGTACTTGAACGAGGTCTGAAACATCCTTCTCCACATACATGAGTTCTTCTCGGCGTTTTTCCAATTTTTTTCCCAAATCATCGTTTGCTTTACGCGCTTGCTTAACCTCTTTTTCAATCTTCTTGTATTTTTTTTTGAGTTCTTCGAGGTTCACTTTATCTGCTTTGGTTGCCATTTCCGAAATCAGACTTTAGAAGAATTAAATTTGTTTATTTCCGAATTCAAATCGTTTTGAAACGTGCTGGTTTTGATCTCAATGTAGTTTAGAAATTGAGTTGCGAGCGTTATTTTGATTTGCATTTTCAAAAATTTATATCACAGGAAGCATTAAAAAAATAAACATTAGAGGCGAAGAGGATTTTTATTCATTCGTTGATGCAACATTCGAATTCGATTCGAAGATAAATGGCTACCTTTAATGAGGTTATACTTGATAATTGAGAATTGAGAGAGATTACATGAGCTAGTAGTTTTTCTGGATGTTTACATGTTATCGGATCTCCATGCGAATTCGAGAAAAAAATTTAAAATGATGCTTTCATGTGAAGAATCGGTATCTTTCGGTTAAATTTAACACTAAGTAGTCTTTTCAACGTGCTGAGGACAGATTTCAACTATCTGAACGTACTCATCGAATGAAGTCGATGAATAGGTTAAACTTGACCTTTATGCTGCCTAGTGAGAATCTGTAGATCGGAAAGTAAAGAAAGATTGCTATGTTAGGATTATTTGAGCCTTGTGGGTACGGTTCAATCAAATTGATTGCATTTACCAGGATAGCCATGACCTCATGAATTATTGAGTGTGGTGATATAAATTTTTATGAAAAGTGGTTTTGTGAGAGGTTTTCAGATCTACTTTTTCTCAATTTCTGAGCTTACTTCATCTGGAGACTCAAGAATATTAATTATAGAGGAATTAATGAGTTAAGATGTTTGCTATCGAGTCTAGATTATAAGTTATTGGACCACTTTATGGGGTCAGACTAAAAAAAAAACAACCCTTTTTGACTTAACTTGCTTCACAACTCCCGCTCAATTCTATTCGAGTAGATATTCGCGCTGTTATTATTATTAAAAGGATTGCTCTTCTCTTTCATATGAGACTCCACTTGTTGATACAATCTAGCCTTACCCACGGTTTCGTAAACTCTCGGTTGCATCTCTTTGATTGTTGTGTTGAGATCATCAAGAAGTCCTTTCACCACAGCAACTCATCTTTCACAACTGACTGAGACAAATCTTTCTGGAAATTGTGGAGAATCTTCCTACCTCCTTCATAATCACATTTTTCTGCACGATTTTTCGCTTCTGTCATCACTTCTGCAGCTCGCACTTCCATAACCAAATGTGTTGATGGTGGAGCTATCTTTTGGTTTATGAGTTTCAAGTAGCTGCTTCACTCCCATGATAGCCCTCCCATCAAGTCCATCTGAAAGTAAGAAAGCACTTGATATATGATTTCTTATATTCTCTTCCATTGAGAATGGTAACAGCTTCACTCATACCAGCTGTGATGCTCGTTCCTTCTCTTGCGTTGAGAGAATCAATTACTTTAAGAATTTTAGGCTTGTTAGATTCAGGGACTCTCTGTAGTGAGGTAGATCTACTGGCTTTACTTTTAAACTGAACAATTGAAATTTTCTCATCTTCAATGAACAGAGTGAAAATATATTTTAGCGTATCTTGGAATAAATAGCTTTTTCACCCCTCATAGATTCACTTACATTAAATCAGTGGAGCTCGAGTTCTTTTACTTGTGTTTTTCAGTTTTGAGAGTAAATAGAATTGGTTTCACAGTCTCCGAAGCTGAGGTGATTTTGAAAATGCTGTATTTGGTTTTAAGTGAGATAGAGAAAAGCCGATCAGGGTCATGAAGCATCATGCTTGCTATCTAACGTCTTTACAGATTCAGAAAGAGGTTCATCATCATCATTTGTTCCTGATATATGGTGAGAGTCATCACTTTCCTTTATCTCTAGCATGGGCTGGCTGCTGAGGCTTCTTGTAATGTTTTCTTTTTCATTTGATCTTTCTTTCCAAGAACTAGTGCTGCTATTGTCGCTCTTGCATGTTCTGAGAAGTAGAATTTTTTTGATTCCCATTGATTCTTGATTTTTATGTCTTTAAAATTTATGAATTAGAATTCGTTTCATCAAAAGTAAACCTGCTATTTTCTAACAGTTGCAAGTGCTATCGCTTGCTGGCTGACCATCTAATTTCTTATAAATAATTGATTGATCAAATTGTTCATACAGAATTCCAATCGTTCCCAATCTATCTATCATTTCTATCCTGCGCCTTGCTAAATTAGATGATTTGAAAAATAATAGAATTGATTAGCACAAGTAAAGAAGATTTTTGTTGAAATGAGTGTAACCTTAGCATGTCATAGAGATGAAGGAGAAATCATAAAATGTCATCAAATAGAGAGTGAAATGAATGACAATGCTTTCTTCTGTATCATATCCTTTCCCTGTAAGGTTTAGTGCATCTGTCAACAATTTTGCAACTACTTGGCAAAAATTGCCACATATAATTGTCATTATGTTTTATGATGAGCTTGTCTTTGTGTTTTAGAGATTGCGAAAATAATTTATAGATTTCTATATCTCCAAATTGGTGTGTATACTCACGATAATTTCTGCTTACAATGCATGTTCTAATTTATTTCTAATAAAACATCCTGCCAGACATTTTTAATATACTTCAGTTCAAGATTTCTTTATCAGATTTAACTCGACTGTGTATTTAGTTCATATAGAAATTATCCTCGATGTGTTATAGAGCTATATTTTATATGCGTAATAATGACGTGTTACGATGAAACTTAAATTTTAAATGAGTCGAGTCTTCAATTCTCATTAGATATTTAAGAGTCAGCCAAACTCATTATGGGAGATAGTTATTATCAATGTCTAAGCCGCAAACTTTTGTGCCTCCGGTGAATTGCTTCAAGTGAGCGCTGCTCCATCCTCCGAAGCTGTAGGCCCATGAATCGCTCATATCTTGCTTGCCATCCCAATGAGCATACCATAATGGGAGAGCGTTGATGTTGGCTCTTCTGTTGTTTCCAACGACTTGGCTCCAGCTGCCAGAGCTGGTATAGAGACCAACCTTGCCGCTTCCGAAAGCGTTGACAGCAGCAGTGGCAAGATCAGAAACGTAATTGATGTTGGAATTCTGGTCGGAGTCCCAGCAGCCGCTGCAAGGCTCAACATCGAGCCAGAATCTGACCCAGTTAGAGTAGCCACCCAAAGTTTCCTTAATGGTTTCAATTGGTTTGCTTGCTGGAACATTTCCTCCGCACTTTGGACACATGAAGGCATAGAATCCGACACCTTGCATTCCTGCAGCCCAAGCGTTCTTGGCGCTCTGAACAGCGCTCTTGCTTGCCCCGTAGCCACCATTGAAAATTTCGATGATCGTAAATGAGTAACCTTGGTTTATCAAGCATTTCCAGGTATCAACACTGATTACACCGTTGAAGATGCTGATGTCGAGACCTTTGCTTCCAGCCTGACTGACGGCCAAGAGGCAAAACAAGGAAACTGCAATAAGAAGTCCTGCTTTCATTGGAATTTAATTTTTTAGATTACAATTATAATTCAACAGTGTCTTAATAAATTCCAACTTTGGCTCAAGAACAAGACCAATGTTATTGGATATGCTGTTTAAAAATTTAAGAACATAAGCAATAATGAGAGGAAGAATTCTTACGAGGCTTCGAGAATAGGAAGCGACTTTTGTGCAACGGGGTTTAACACTCGCTTCAGTTCACTTTTGAGCCGGAAACTTTCAAAATTCCGACTTCCATTTTGAAAACGACTAAAAAATTTGATATCTTACCACACCAGCCAAGCACCTAGAGCTATACGATTAGATAAGTGATGGCGCTTGAAAGACATGAGTTAAATTTTATTCGGAGCAGCTTTGAATTGAAGTTCACAGTTCCTCACTCCCTCAATAAAGAACCTTCCAATTCAAATAAAAAATTGGTGAAAGAAGGCTGTCATGGGTATTTGGGAGCTTTATGGCAGTTCATCTCATCGTGAGAGAAACAAGCAAGTACTTGACGAGGTGTTGTTGCTTTGTACAGCCCAACTTCAAAACAGTTTTCGGGTTTTCTTTCGCTTTCCTGATAATTAAATAAGTTCTAACACGACAAAAGTAAAGTCAATGTCTGGGAGATTCAGAAATTGGGGTGTTTTCTTTTCGTTATAAGCCATATATATCTATGAATAAAGACTATTAAGATGAGGCTTAAGTTTAATCTCAAAGCCGAGTCTTAAATTTTCATTAGATATTTAAAAGGAGCACTCAAACTCATTATGGAAGATAGTTATTATCCAAATATAAGCCGCAAACGGTTGAGCCTCCGGTGAATTGCTTCAAGTGAGCTTTGTTCCATCCTCCGAAGCTGTAGGCCCATGAATCGCTCATATCTTGTTTGCCATCCCAGTGAGCATACCATAATGGAAGAGCGTTGATGTTGGCTCTTCTGTTGTTTCCAACGACTTGGCTCCAGCTGCCAGAGCTGGTATAGAGACCAACCTTATTGCTTCCGAAAGCGTTGACAGCAGCTGTGGCAAGCTCAGAAACATAATTGATATTGGCATTCTGGTCGGCGTTCCAGCAGTTTTCACAAGGTTCGACATCGAGCCAGAATCTGACCCAGTTAGAGTAGCCACCCAAAAATTGCTTAATGGTTTCGATTGGCTTGCTTGCTGGGACGTTTCCTCCACATCTTGGGCACATGAAGGCATAGAATCCGACGCCTTGCATGCCTGCAGCCCAAGCGTTCTTGGCGCTCTGAATAGCACTCTTGCCAACTCCGTGTCCTCCGTTAAAGATCTCTATAATCGCAAATGAGTATCCTTGGTTCACCAAACATTTCCAGGTATCAACGCTGATCACGTCGTGGAAGATGCTGATGTCGACACCTTTGCTTCCAGCCTGACTAACGGCCAAGAGGCAAAACAAGGAAACTGCAATAAGAAGTCCTGCTTTCATTGGAATTTAATTTTTTAGATTACCAGATAACTTAAACAGTGCTTTAATAAACTCCTACTTTGGCTCAGGAGCAGCGCAATGTACATTGGACATGGAAAAAAATACAGAAAATTTAAGAATATACTCAATAATGAACCAAAGAATAGTTACTAGATATGCAGAAAACTCACTTTAACTCACGCGTTAGCTATCTTTGTAAGCTTCTAAAATTCATATTTCTTTTTTCAAAGACAGTAAGTTCGATATCTTGCCATATTAGTACCAAGGGCTATTTGATTAAATGAGTGGTGGTGTCCAAGAGACGTTCTAACACGCCGAGTAGTATTGAGGACTTGGTTAAGTTATAAATGATATATTTTCGTGCATTATGATCTTTACGATGAGATCTAAATTTTAAAACCAGAGTCGACCTTAATAAGTTTTCATTTGATAGTACGTAAAATTTATCATGGAAGATAGTTATTATCTAAGTATAATCCACACACAGTTGCGCCTCCTGTGTATTGCTTCAAGTATCCTTTCGTCCATCCTCCGAAGGTATAAGCCCAGGTATCAGTCATATCTACTTTGCCATCCCAATGAGCATACCATAATGGGAGGGCATTGATATTGTCTCGTCGGTTGTTGCCAACGACAGAATTCCAGCTTCCAGAGCTGGTATACAAGCCTACCTTATTGCTTCCAAAAGTGTTCACAGCAGCAGTAGCAAGATCAGAAGCATAGTTGACGTTGGCGTTCTGATCGGCGTTCCAACAACCGTCGCAAGGTTCGACATCGATTCAGAATCTCACCCAGTCAGAGTAGCCGCCCAAATGTTCTTTGATAGTTTCAATTGGCTTGCTCGCTGGAACATTTCCTCCACAGTTTGGACACATGAAGGCATAGAATCCGACACCTTGCATGTCTGCAGCCCAAGCATTTTTCTCGCTTTGAATGGCACTATTGCCACGCCATAGCCTCCATTGAAAATCTCGATGATTACAAACGAATATCCCTGATTTACCAAGCATTTCCAGGTGTCAACGCTAACTTCATCATGGAAGATGCTAATATCGACACCCTAACTTCCAGAGCGGCCGATGGAGAAGAGACAAAGCAACGAAATTGCAGTAAGAAGTTTTGCTTTCATTCGAAATGAATTTTTTTATTTTTCAAAATTTTACTTTCGGCTAGACAGTGAATTAACAAACTTCTATCGCATTACAAGAAAGAATAAAGTCCACTCACGAAGATGCTAGCTTAATATAACCAAGTTGAAAACTCGCGTTTATCACTATCTAGTCTGAGCTTTGGAAAATTCTTTCACATTTCTTTTTTTTTTATCACAGTTAAGATGATCGGTATTCATTAAGTACCAAAAAGAAGATTGATAGTATTGGTTCTGCCGTGTTGTTCAAGTCGTCTATTCTACCAAAAGGCACTCCTTTCAATCAGGGTGATTTGATGTTGTTGAATGCTCATCTTTCTAATGCAGGGATGCTCAAATCAATAGCAACACGGTGCACGGAAAATCTTATAATTACTCCGCTTTATGAGCTGAAACTGAGTTTATATCTCTGTAAATAAGACCTTTACTGTAAGAGTTAAATTTGTAAACGAGCTCTTAATGCTTATTTAATATTTAGAGGACAATCAAACTATTATGGAAGATAGTTATTATCCAAGTATAATCCACACACAGTTGTGCCTCCTGTGTATTGCTTCAAGTATCCTTTTGTCCATCCTCCGAAGTTATAAGCCCAGGTGTCAGTCATATCGGTTTTGCCATCCCAATGAGCATACCATAATGGAAGATCGTTGATATGAGCTCTTCTGCCAGTTCCGACGACAGCATTCCAGCAGTAGGCGCTGGTGTACAAGCCAACCTTATTGCTTCCAAAAGCGTTTACTGCTGCAGTAGCAAGATCAGAAACGTAATCGAGGTTAACGTTCTGATCGGCGTTCCAGCAATCATCGCAAGGTTCGACATCGATCCAGAATCTCACCCAGTCAGAATAGCCACCCAAATGTTCTTTGATAGTTTCAATTGGCTTGCTCGCTGGAACATTTCCTCCACAGTTTGGACACATGAAAGCGTAGAATCCAACACCTTGCATGCCTGCAGCCCAAGCGTTCTTGGCGCTCTGAATGGCATTTTTGCCGATGCCATAACCTCCATTGAAGATTTCGATGATCACAAATGTAATGCCTTGATTCAGCATACACTTGAATGTGTCGACGCTGATCACATCTTGAAAGATGCTCACATCGACACCAAGGCTTCCAGAGTGGCCAACAGCTAAGAAGCAAAACAATGAAACTGCGATGAGAAGTCCTGCTTTCATTTTAGACCTTTATTTTTCGAATTTAGGATTTTTATTATTGATTAAACACCTGTAGCGGCTCAAGAGCATGTGAAGGCTCATTGAATACAGAACACAAACAGAACTCCAAGAACAATAAAAAATAAGCTTTCTGGCAAATTTTAATCATTAAGAGAGAGTTTCAGTCCTCTTTGCTGGAAAATTCGCGTTCTTACTTTGATAGTAGTAGTTTTTATGAACTTGCGAATTTCACGTCCCTTAAATTTGAATTTCAATCAAGCTTACACTAGTTAAATTTTATACATTCCCAGAAAGCATCAGTTCGTGGTGCTGCCCATGACAGTTTTGTTATGCTTTAGTTATCACAAGCATTTCTTTCATTTAGTCCTGATTGCAGATATTGATCACCTGCTGATGTAAGGAGTTCTAAAGCAATAGCGGGCTGCAACTGATGTTGAAATGTGAGAGTAAGTGAGTTGAAATGGGTTCTGTCTGTAATTGAAGGTTCCTGAGAGAAGTTGTCTCGCTATTTCTTCATAAAGGCAGGTAATGTATGCTGCAGAAGTTTTTATCGATTGTTTCATACAGTTGGTAAGAATAAAGGGAAAGTATGCATCTTTTTTGTTGAGTAATTTCAATTTAGCATTAAGAAGTTTAGTAATTATGAACATAACCCCAAGTTTGAATAACTGTATGAATTATCGCTGAGACTAGGAACGAATATAAAAAAAGTATTAAATTATGTAGCAAAAGTTATTCAAGAAATTACAAAAACATAAAATGATATTTTCACCTACTTTTTCTTTTTTGCTCTAGCTTCATAAACGAATGCTTGCTCAGTTAAATTCGAGTAACAGTCAAAACGACCCATTGGATTACTTTTCTCCTTCATGTGAGATTCCACCTGTTGATACAATCGAGCCTTACCCACGGTTTCGTAAACTCTCGGCTGCATCTCCTTGATCGCTGTGTCGAGATCATCAAGCAGTCCTTTCACCAGCAACTCATCTTTCACAACTGACTTAGACAATTCTTCCTGGAAATTTTGGAGAATCTTCCTACCTCCTTCATAATCACTCTTCTCTGCAAGATTTCTCGCTTCTGTCATTATTTCTGCAGCTCTCACTCTGTAATAGTTAGTTAGCAGATTCTTATCAGCTTCTTGTTGAGGAAGTTCCTCGTCTTCGTTGATGAAGTTGACTTTGAGTTCACATTCTTTCTTCCAAACATCAGAACTGTCTGGAAGTTTGATAGTCACAGTTGC
>ENA-UOTZ01000694-UOTZ01000694.1-compost-metagenome-genome-assembly--contig:-NODE-694-length-27503-cov-12.804237_pt1 | contig 27503 bp, 15 predicted proteins | sample MGYA00238144_ERZ746983 | MGnify/ENA primary metagenome ERZ746983 (study PRJEB28759, sample SAMN06268863) | compost metagenome | isolation source: single cell | place: USA: California, Emeryville, Joint... | reverse complement strand
GTAAGATAAGAAATAAATGTAGCCGTGGTCACATCCACTCTAAAACACATTTTTCTCCATTGAATTCTCGCAATAATAGCAAATAACCATATTTTCATCGACTTTTGAGTCTGAAATTCCCAAAACCTTGCCCTTGCATTTGAAGTAGCATTTGGGAATGCCAATGGAAACCTTCTCGTAGCAGATCGAACTGAAATGTAAATACATCCAGTGCAATATTTGAGTTATTAACAGTTGAAATCCAACTTTCTTAGAAACTCCCTCCATAAGAAAAAAAATATCGCTGCAGGGTGCCTAACCCAAGAAACACAAGGTTTGTTAAGAGTTTGAAGGATTTTCCATTTAACAAAATATAGACAAGAGACTTACTCAAAAACACCTTTGGACGTTTTTCATTTCCGTTATCGAACCACAGTTCGAATTAGATTTTTCAATCTATTTATCAAAGTCGGTTATAAAAGCTGTTTCCGGAAAAAACTATCTGATTTAAATTGCTTACGAACTCGGGTTTATAATTGATATATTAACAGAAGAAAGAAACCCTTGTAAAACAATGAGAACAATCACTTTCGCATTGACTTTGAGCGCTATGCTCCTCGCAGCCAACGCTGCTTACTCTTATGAGGCCGCTTCTTTCCTTGAAGGCCCAACCCAAGTTCTCACCGCTGCAAATGACACCAACTTCAAATATCCTTTCGTCAGCAGATGGATCGACTCCACCTATTTTGCTCTTTGGGGATTCTATGGCGATTCCGACACCGCTCCAATCACCTGGAACGCTGTTAGAAGACTTGTCAACACTACTGACATGACCTATGGAAACGACACCGCTCTTCCACTTAACCTCACCTTGATCTCCACTCCAGTCTTCGCCTCCTCCACCCACGGATACGTTGCCGTTGCTGGTGTTGCTGAAACTACCACCTCAACCAACACAACCGACAATGCCACCAATGCAACCGTCACCACTAACACTACTACCACAAGCATCAAGGTTTATATTTTCTCAAGCGATTTCGAAAACGACAATGAAGTTCACGCTGTCACTATTGGAGGAACAACTAACACTACCCTCGGATACAAGATCTACAAGGTCTGGTTCCAAGACAACGACTTCTTTGTCCTCTACACCGTCACTGTCTCCAACACCGATAACACCCTCTTCATCGCTGGATTCGACAAGAATGCTAAGCTCGAATTCACCACCCCACTCGCCCTCAACACCGTTACTTTAACTGGTAATGCCAACGTTGTTGCTGGAGGTTACGACGAAGATATCGTTGTTGCCTGGAGACAAGACACTCAAGGCCAAGTTGTTTACGTTACTCTTGACGCCGATCACGGCAAAGTCAGTGCTGAAACCGTCGTTGCCACTGACTCTGGTACCACCAAATTCACCCCTGCTGCAGTCGCCTACTCTGAGGAGGGCTACTTCACCATTCTCCTCAACCAAGAAGTCGATGGTTACAACACCGGTCTCACCTTGAGTGTTTCTGGAAGCAACACCACTACCGCTCTCTCTTTCGCCCTCACCACCGATGCCACCACCTTCTCTGTCGTCGATGCCCGTGGATTCTATGATGGCTGGTTCTTCATTTCCCACGAACTCGCTGAAACCACCGGAACTGTCAGTGGAAGCAGCGATAACCTCTACATTTACAACTACACCGAAACCACCACCACCAATGTTACCAACAGCACAACCAACGAAACCACCACTACCAGCACCACCCAAAAAACCAACACCAACTTCCTTCTCACCACTGATGGTACTGTTCTCCAAGGCTTCACCCTTCCAAACCAATCCTACTATGTCCTCATCGTTGACTCCACCACTGGCACTGACGGTGCTTGGACCAAGGGTTACATCGCTCAAGTCTTCAGTCAGATTTCTGATGAACAATTCGGCGCCGTTTTGAAGATGGCCTTCTCCGCAGTCTTCGCCGTTGTTGCTATGTTGTTCGTCTTCTAGATAATCCATTTGTGATGCAAAATATGAATAATGTGTTGTTTCATGTTAGGCTAAAGAAAAATCTGAATTATCTATATAGAACTTTACATGCCTAGCTTTCTATAAAATTTACACACGATGGATTCATCACAGAGCATAAAAAACAAATTAGGAGCTTACCATGAGCATGATTAGCAAATTGTTAATATTTGACCGCAAAGAGCTATTAAATTCAAAATCTTAACAGATTAAACTAAGTTAATTGAATTAAAAGTATCGAAATTTGTTGAAAGTGAAAAAAAGATTTTTAAATCATTGAATAGCATTCCTTTAAAGAGTCAACCATGATTTGCCATTGAGGAAGAGCTTTGTTTTAAGCTCGCAAAGCAAGATGCTTGCTCATTGGAAATGAGCCATTCCTTCGGAGTTAAATACGGACTGATTCTCAAATTGCACAATACTCCAAATATGCTTTTTAACAAAACTAAGCTCAAAAAGCACAAATTTCAAATGAGCTTGCGATCGATTCTCTTGGCAATTTATCAATGGGAAAAGAAAATTCTATACAAAACATAGGATTTTTAGACGTGACTCATCATTCTGAGAATAGAATTTAGAAGTCTTGATATAGACTACTTATGCGTCAATGACGCACTGATACAAATAAAACACATCTACAGAGAAAACGTGGAGGTTTACCCTCAAACAAAAGAAAAACGGTTCAGGTGTACGTCCTCCAGCCTTCCTGTCCTTCACTTTGCTGCTTTAAGAAGAAACTCCAGCTTTTGTTAAAAAATTATAATCTTAGCATGATATTCCAAAACTGAACCTTGTTTCTGAAGCTAATTTCCAGAGATTCCAGGATTCATTTGAATTAAGATTAAACGGCTAAGGTCTAGCCCCTTTGGAAAATACCAGAAATTTTGGAAATAGTAAATGAGTCTTATTAATGGCTCCAAGTTTGGGTTTACGAATTAAATAGGATATTCTGACGATAATAATCTAAAAACAAAGAATAAAAATCGATTTCCAGAGAACCAATGTCCAAGGACCGAAAAATTACCTACAAGGAGCTCTCCGAGCACCACTCTCGTGGCGACGCCTGGGTTGCCATCGATGGGAAAGTCTATGACGTGACTACTTATTTAGTAGAGCACCCTGGTGGTGAAGATATCCTCATGGAGAACGCTGGCCGTGATGGATCGAAAAACTTCCACGCGAAACAAGGTTTTGGTCACACAGACTACGCCAAGTCGCTCCTGATCCCACGCCAAGTCGGTATATTAGACACAGAATCCGAGGTTGTTCTTCCTCCAGAAGAAAAAGCTAAAGAATCCAAAGTCTATACATGGGCTGAAGTGGCTCCTCACCATAAGGAGGAGGATTGCTGGGTCGTCATCGAGGACAAAGTATACAACGTCACGCCATTCCTCGACGAGCACCCTGGAGGTGGAAAAATCATCGTTAACCATTCCGGTACCGATGCGACCAAAAAATTTGCAGAGTTCAAGCACTCTACCAAGGCAAGAAAGTGGATGAACGACTTTCTCATCGGTACCATTGACAAAAACAGCCCAAAGGTGAGTGTTGGTAGAGGTGAAGGTTCGATCACTCTGGTTCAATTGATCATCATGGTTGGCGCGCTCGTCGCTGTTTTCTTTATGTACCGATATCTCAACGCAACACCTGTCGATATTAAGACAGAGTTGTAAGGGATATTTCATAAAGCCAAATTAGTTTATTTTGCTAAGCAAGGGTTTATGTGGGTTAGGTGTAACTTAAACAGAGTTTAATCGTACATTTTCACAAGGAAAACTGTTGTTGCGTAAAAGGAGAGATCTAGATCTTTAGAGAGTAGAAACCCTACATTGATATCAATAATCTAATCTGCAATACAAAATGATTTGAGAGAAAATCGAAGAGAGTAGAGTCAAAGATGATGAAAAAAGAAAAATTCCCAGAATGAAGGGTAGTAGTGAAAAAAACTTAAAGCTTTACAGGTAGCTTTTTGAAAGAAAAGCTTGATTTCCAGAAGATTCTAAAGGAAATTTACTTGCCTTGTAAAGAGTGATTCATAAATTAATCACCTTTCAAGGCAAAACAGAACACTGATACTATTTGAAAAGGAATTTGATATCCTGAAATACGATTTGAGATCCTTATCAATTGTCTTCAAAAAAGGACTTCATTATGCCAGCAGGTACTTTGTTGCATATAGATAACATATTTTTTCTGTTAAAGATGATTAGAAATGATTAGAAACGGAAACATAGAGGTCAAAATCAAATGAACTGCTGATAAAATAATGTATCAACAGCTTCATCATTGTATCTAATTGCCAATTGGAAAGATATTAAATACTTTTGTGTTTTGATCTGCTAAAGTAGATTTAAATGAGTTGTGATTTAAGGTATAATTACAAGAGGCTTCAAAATTAAGCCTAAAACATCTTTGAAATTTACCCTGTGCTGGGTTTCTTGTTTACATGATTAATGCGCTTGATTATAAAGGAGTTGTCCATTTAGTTCGTTTCACAAGCAAATTTTATCAATCGAAATGGTGTAGATTAGAAGTGAAAGTAATAGAAAGTTTTCGGAAAGTAGTTAGAATCACACTCAATGTGGTTGAAGAAGGAGTATTTATTCGCACTCGACTAAATTAATATGCGTTCTTAATTATTGCCGTTCGTTTCAGAAGATATTTGTGTTGGAGTGTCTAATTCTTAGAGGAATCTAGCAATCGCAGAGGAAAATCATTAAACCATGTATTTTGAAAGCAAGCATATGCGGAGATTGTAGTCCTTCCCAGCTAAATTGAACGGTTCTGAAAAGAACACAATAAATATTCTCCGAGTTCTTCCATTAATTTGGTAATAAGAACCTAAATGCTGCTCAAGAAAATAGGTCCATGAGTACTCTATGGGTTGGCTTTGGTTAGGAAAAAGTGAAAATGGGGCGAGCAGATCAAAAGCGACTTTTCATTTTTGCAAGGCTAGACCTGAGAGATTGTTACCCCAAGTGGACATTCCAATTTATTTCATGAATCTTACCATATATTACTTTCTGTGGCAAGACTTTCAACTCCAAGAGGATTGTTCCACTCACAATTGATGATCCAAATTTATCGTGAAATTAAAAATGAGAACGTAATTTAAAACTGATTCAAGATTAATAGGATTTTTTGTAATCTCTTAATCAACAAACTCGACTGTTTTAACAAATACCACTAGCGATGACTTTCCAAGACCGATTTCGTGAACGCACTTCCTTTATTGGAAGAGAGGGAATCCTTTCGCTCATCGCCAGCAGCAGTACCCCAATCGATAAAACTCCAAGTGTTTCAGCCAACACCAGTTTCGTGAATTCTTTCACATCACAAATCCATTCAACTCAAGGTAATTTTTTCCTCCCTAATCCCTCCTCTCATATGACTATAGATCCCACGCTTCATCCCATATCCACCATCGAGTCTCCTTTAAGACCAAAAAGGTCATTTGATGCTGGAAAAATCAAAATCCATCCAAAAAAGCTTGTATTGCCAGAGAACAGTCTGCAAACTTCGACTCCACAGGCTAAAACTCGGGTAACAAGTTCTGTTGAACCTCATTCAGCTACCATTAACACTCGAACTGATAAACCTTCGCTGCTTCTCTCGAACAAGAGATATTACCTAAATAATGACAATAAGTCATATAAATTGAAGCCAAGAGCGAACGAAGAAGCTCTTTCCTTTGACGAAAAGAAGCGGCGAGCTCTTTCTAAGAGCCTCGATCTCAGTACAAGTTTCAGCGACGGATCTAAGACCCCAATTCATTTGAACATGCCGACAAGACTTCCGCTCATACAGAAAGCAGCCACTCCTACAGCATTCCCTGAGACACAAGCCCTCAATACTAGTCACCTCGAGCAATATGCTCGATTGAAATACTTGAGACCGATCATAAACTTTCGAAATCCGAAGCAGGAACCGACGCCAGTCTCCACGGCAACCTCTTTAAACCGACCGATCCTCAATGTAACAACCATTTTCATTAGAACCTTTTAATAACCTTTCTTGTAGAACAGAAGAGAAGAATCACCACATAATTCGTTGGTAATGGAAAGGCCTGATCGATATCCAGAGACAATTACCCGAAGGCAAATTGGCTTCAGTCAGCAAAATGCAAGACAGCAAAATCCATTTTCTCAAATGGAAGGGAGATCTCATACAGGAATGCTTTTTGAAAAGATCAAGAGGAGGAATAATTCAGCTGTTGTGGGAGCTGGAATAGAGCTTCCTGCAAACTCTTTTCGAAATAATGTGAGTCTTTTGCCTGGAACTCATGACGGCAAATTGGTAGAGTTTGCTTTGGTCGAGGAAATGAGAGCAAATCAAAAGGTTCTTAATTATGGCGAGGGGAGAGAACATCCGCTGACATCGTTCTTTACGAAGCAAAATACCAAGAAGTTTACGGTGTTATAAAATAAAATAAGTTATTTGGTCCAAATAATGTGGATAACTCTGAATTAGGTTGAATTGGGTATGTTACTTTTTTAATTTTTCGTAATTTGTATAAAAATCCATGGTCTGATCTCAAGTTTTGAAGTTCGAGCTTTAATTTTGTTAAATACAGCCTTATTATGATTGTATCAGTATATTCTCTGTGATTATTCAAAATAACACTGATTTTCTGAGTTCATTAACGATGGATTATGTAAACCATGTTAGCAAATTTAACAGATCAATTAGTAATAAGGATATTATGAACTATTTAATACTAAACAAACGAAAAACCTAGCAATTATATCTAAAGATAGGAAATTTGTCAGCCAACAAGATCTGATTGCAACGAGATCGTATTCTTCTATGTTCTTATCCCAAATTCGTAAGACAACAATATGTATTTCATTTATGTTGCAACTTGTGGAAATAGTTTCCAAAGGCACTCAGTGTTCAAAGGGAAAGAGTAAGTAAGAGAAGTTTCTTACTGATATCAACAATTCATGGCGTTCCAAACACTTAGAATCGGAAAATTGAAATAAATATTGATAATCCATTCAATCATTCCGTCAAAGTAGTGACCAATATAAAACCATCAAACTTGCCTTTTTATTCTATGGTCTCAAAGAAGAAGAAGCATCTAGATATGATCCAGTTCAAACATTTTAATGACAACTCCATGCTCATTTCTCCTTGATCCTCATAAATTATTTTTGCTAAGATAAATTTTTTAACTCCAAAATTTTAAATCTAATCAATATACTTAAGCAGATTATTTTTATTGCTTTTGCTGTTTCGATTCGATGAAAGCTGCATAATATAAAAAAGACAAGAAGACGAGAAGAGGCCCAATAGTTGCTATTAATCTGACATTGATACTCAACTCAATCTGTGTGATTATTTTACCACTTACTCAGGGTATTCTCTCATTTCAAAAATCCTAATCCTTATCTTACACCCAGAGAGTACTGCTTCACGTTCAACGATGAGTAAGACCTAATTAGTGCTGATCTCAACTCGTTTGCTCTTGAAGTAAGGACGTTCATATTTTGATTATTTATTTTGATAAATTAATTAAACGCATTGACTCTGATGAATATAAAAGTCTTATCAATCTAACTCCTTGAATGAATAAACCTTGTTCTATACTAAGCTGTTTAAGTCAGCAGCTTCTTAAGAAGGAATCTCCCTTGGAGCTGATTTTAGGGCCAACGGATTAGTATCGATTCGTGATGCGAACAAAATTGAATTTCTTGGTTCCTAACCTTCCGTATTCTCCTGATTCTTTAATAGTTGGATCCATTATGAGTGAGCACCAAATCTGCTGTCGGTTGCTCTGCTTTAATATACTTTAATAGTGTTGAATGACTTTAACTCATTTATTTATCTTAACAAATAAATACGAGTAAATACTTAGATTCGGCTTCCTATGAAGAAAAACGTTGTCCTCAAAGCATTTTGTAATGAAAGAGCGACGTAAACATCTTAGATCATAAAAGACTTGAAAGTCGTAAAAACTCTTAAAATACTGTTAATTAATCACGATCGAAATTCTTAAATCGGCAATTCATGAAATTAGATTCGTTAGTTCAATGGCCAGTGTGTCGTATCCTGAATTTTAATTTCCGATACTTTGAGCCAAGAACTTTTTAAACAAACTTTTTTGCAGCGTGATCTATCCTTTTAAAACGCAACGGTTGATTCTGTATAGTTTCAGGCCAAGAGCTAATTTTGGCAATATTTTGCTTGAAAGTTTAGTTCTTCACAAATCACATGCTGTCGAGTTTTGGAGTCCATCTCTACCGAACTGAGGAATTTCTTGATGACTCTTTCCTCTTTGATGCTGCTTATCTTGATGATATTACAGAGAAGAGGGCAAGGATTTCATGTTTTTCTTAGGGATTACTCACCAATCGGATAACGTTAGATCCTATCTCCTTGCTAGATCGTTTTTCAATCAATTATTCGGAGCTTTGGCTTCCCCGAAAATCATGTACGTAGTCATATATAGCTTGCTATTTTATTTAAAACTTATAGATAGCGTGGTACTTTGATAAATTAAAATTTGAGGCACTGGTGATTAATTGAACCATAGAGAATTGATTTTTCGAAAAAACGACTCGGGAAAGTAAGCACAATCCTGAAAAATCATCCAACACCCGCATAGAATCGATCCTTTCCATGCTTTGGTGGGCTGTTTTTGGTGTTTTTATGGAGATGCCTTATTATTTAGAAGACATTATGTTCGTGGCTCTATTAATTTAAAGCGAGGTATTTGGAAGAATATAATCAATAAAAATAATTTGAAGAAGAGTTACCTAAGAGTTGCTTTATAATGAACGACCTAAGCGAATTCACAGAGTTCATTTCATACCAAACCATTGAAGTCGACAACATGGCCCACACTCAATCACGCTACGGATTAGATGACCTCACTAACAATGAAAATTTCGGTAAGATTGCTTTCATGCCTAACTTAACCTTTCTAATAGATGGAAAAAAGCAATTCAACATCGATCAAGACAAAAGAGCAATGCAACTTGAAGGCGAATCCTCTACTGGAATGTCACGTCTTGGTTTAAAGATGGAATGTAGTAGAGAGAAGCTCGATTTCGCCTCAAGCGAAGAATTTGACAGGAAATCACAGTTAGATTACCCAGAACCTTATTCTCCAGAATCAAGTGGCCCTCTTAAGATTCCTGAGAGTCAGGTGCTCCAACCAAACGAGCCTCTCGTTCAAGAAAGCACTTCTTGGTCCGATGATCAATCGAATGAGATGATAATCGAGACGCTAAAGTCGACTCAGCATCAACTGGATTTGATTCTGGAAGAAATAGAGAAAATTGCACCAACCGTCGCGGATGTGAAGGTCGAAGTTTCATTAGATAAAAAAAAAAACATAAAGACTGCCAAAGCCAAGCTTCCTCAAGAAATTCAAGATCTTATCTCGAGTTACTTGAAGCTTCAGGAGGAGTCTTTCCAGCAAGAAGCTATACCTGCTTCTTTAAACCAAGAAGAAAGTAAGAAAACAAAGAAGAAACAGAAACCGAAAGGTTACAATCAAAAAAATTTTTCAAAGAAGATCGGTGATCAGTTTTGTGATCATCTAAACAACGAATACAAAATGAAGTCGAACAAAGTTTTGAAAGACAAGACCAGTTGGAATCTTTTAAATAATTTGTTCGAGGACAATTTGAAAATCGATAAAAAAGTACCTGGCAAGGCAATTATGCTTTGCTTTGTAAATTTCATGGCCAACTATGACCCTGAAACGATACAAAGATCTAAGGTCTTTGAAAGGCTCTCCAAAGTGTGTTACACAATGAATGCAGTGTTGCTGAAGCGATGCTGCAGTGAAGTCAAACAACTGACTTCGAATGAAGAGACCTTAGAAAGTTTCAGGATTCGAAGATCCTGGCCAAAAACCGTTCTTGAATTTCAATCAAATTGAAATTCGCAACAAAGATAAATCACTTTTATTTCGGCAAAGCCACAAAACATTGAGTTTTGTTCGACAAAGTCAAAAAACTAGTGAGAAAAACATTTCTTTGATTGATCTTTCAGTTCTTTCACGAGATTTATTTTGAAATTTCTTGCTTTTATTTGCTTTTTCTTGCTCATTTGCTTGTTTGTTTAATACATAACAGAATTTATATATACCATATCATTCAAATTCCCCTATACTTGTCTCTTCTTATTTCTCTCGAATCAAAGTAGATTAAATCTCGTATAAAATGTTTAAGCAGATAGCACAGTACTAGGACTTAGATTAGCTGTAGTTGCTGCTGATTGACTAATCGGACTCTCTTGCTTGGATTTTCCAGCTCGTTTAATAAAAACATATTAGAACCTTCCGATTTGTGTATATGTATCTACACGATACATCATTATTACAGATAGGATAATCAGGTCTTGTTACCTCTGTCTGTTATCATGTAACGCCATTGATTTAAACGGAAAATCCTAATTGTGTTATACAGTGTGATAAACAGTTAATAAAAAAAAATTAGTCATTTTCAATATCTTTTATATTTCATTTAATTACTAATAAAGAAAAAAGCGCCGCCCAAGGTTTAAGGATGACATTTCAGTGGAAGTAGTTGTAATTGAATTGGTAAGTTGTATATATATATGAATATTTACACGATTTCGATTGAATATAAAGCACTTAATAACAACATTTGCCTAAAAAAATGGCCAAACTGATAACAATTATTATTACAGATAAGTAATAATTGTCAATGAAAAAAAGAAGCGTTCAATATATGATAGTATGCCTTGATTATTAGTAATATACTAACAAGATTGCATTTTTTGATCCAAAAAAAAAGGTCGATTAGAATAATCTCATTTTCTTTGCGACTTGAGAAACAAAGTCTCCCAATTTTTCATCGGATAGAGCAGGTTGATTGTACCAAGCGCTTTCTCTGATTTCTTTCAAAGTCGGTCTTTCATTTTGGTTCACAAATAGCATGCGGTTCATCAAAAACTTAAAGTCTTCGTCAAAGAAAGCCTTGGGATTAGGCTGCTCAGTTCGCATTATTTCCTCATGACACGCCCAGAATTCTTCATAATTCTCATTAGCAATTAGTAGATATAACTCATCGTCTTTCGTCGCACAAGCGAATGGCAAATGTCCACTTATCATAACAAACAAGACCACTCCAAGTGAGAATACATCAGAACGATATCCATCGAAAATCGTATTCTCGTGCATTTCTGGAGCATAGAACGATGGATCGCCCATTTCTTGCAGCTTTGAGAGATCAGCGTTGCTTGAGTTGACGAGCAAGGTTGCTCTATCGAATCCAGCGAGCTTGATGCAGTAATGCTCATCGAGAAAGACAGATTCAGGGTTTAAGTTAAGATGGCAGATATTGGCACTGTGGAGATATTCCAGAGCTTCAATGAGCTGGTGAAAGTAGGAACGAGCAATGAATGTTGGGAATCGACTGAAAACTTCGATGAGATCTAACAAATTGCCTCTCGGAGCGTCTTCAAATACAATTGCAGTGGGAGAATTGACGTCTACTCTAGTGAATGTTTGATCCATTGCAAGAAGTCTTGGATGAGCAATCGTTGCAAGCAGTGTTGCTTCAGAGACTTTGTTAAAGTCTCTGTAAATTTTAAGAAGAGTTTTTTGCTGGTTGTTAATGTTTCTGGCTGAATATAGCTTATATTGCTTTTCATCCTCGATCAAAGAGATGAGATCCCACTCGCCGAACTGTCCAATGGTTGTTTCTAAGGAAGAAGAAGAGGTAGAATTGTTCATAGCAAAAGTTTCAAAATTGGATTGAAAGAGTGTTTATTTAATTTTGAACTGGAAATCACGCTTTAATAATTCAGTAGGTTGCTGAAAAACTGATGGTGTCAGAAATTTAATTTACTGAGAATTTCAAAGATGGTCTTAATTGCACATTATTTCTTCAATTTCCTGCTTTACAATTTTACTGCAAAAAAGCAGGAGACAGTAAAGAGTTGAAAAATCAGTATTCACGCCCTAATGATACACAAAGACATTACAGCTACTAAGTTGGAAAGCATGCAAGAAGCTCGAACAAGGCGAGGTTAATACCTTACTCTTTATAGTCAATTTTGCCTGGATCTCCTTTCCGATCTTTTAGTCTTCACCCAAAGTTAGTACAGAATGATTGTTCTTAGTAAGACTTGAAAATTCGGAATCATTAAGAGTCACGAGGAAGAAAGGAGATGTGTCAATGTTGATTGCTGGATAGCTTGCAAGAGGAGTTGGGTAGGAATTGAAGAGTCGAAGTAAGCAAGAATCACACAATAAATACTGGCTTGCGATTGCACGGGTCAAAAAGTTAAGCAAGATCGGGAACAGTTTGTACTGATAATTTCAATGAATCAAACCAATTGAAAGAAAACGTTGCAGTGGAACTCACATCAGTTTTCTTAAATATAGAGCGATTTAGCTCTTGAATAGGGCGAATATAATAGGAAGTCGACAGTAAGCAAAAACAGTGAAAAAAGGAGAATAAGGAAGTTAAAATATGATCGCTGGCGATGTTTTAACGCGTTGGTGCTATCTGAGGTGACCATCGCAAGGAGCGATTGATCAATTTCGAGAATTGGATTTGAAAAAGGGTTTACAAATTTATGAACCTCCGAAAAATACACCTGGCTTCGCTCTTAATGGACAACCTTGGAGAAAAAAGCTATGATCTTCGTGTTGATGAGTTTAATGGAACTTTTTTTTGCTTGTTTCTGGTCTTCAGCAGTTACAAACCCCCTAATAAATAATTTCTGATCAGCTCTGTCTCTGGTTCTATTAAAAGTAGAAATGCTGTTTTAGAACTCTCATTGTGATTTAAGAGCAGTAAATAACTTGGCTTAAGAGCGGTAAACAACTTGACTTACGAGAAAGGGAGATTTCTGGCAACTAATGTTCCCATCTACAGCATTTTTTGCTTACTTTTGCCGCTTACTGTTTCTTTCGGTTTGTTTCTGATTCTGGCTGTATCCCAAAACCAAAAATTAAATAAAATTAGACAAGAATAATTTGTTTTCTGATTGAGACTGACTAGATTAATGAAGTAAGAATTGGATAGGATGGTATATAATCCAAAATAATCAGAATTTTTGTCATAATTATTCTTTAACTTTTCCGCTATGAGTGCTCATCTCCACAGAAAGACAAGATCCATTGTCCAAACTCCACGCTCATTAAATCAGTTGACCTTTACAGACTCTCAAAATGATTCTACTCATCAAATTTCTTCGTTTACTCATCTTCCGCGGCTTAGCACGCCTCAAACTTGCAACCAGAAAGCAATCCCTGGACTGAGGAAAAGTCTACCTCATTTACCAACTCGAACGGACAAGGATGGCTGGAATCTCAAGCATAAAGAACTTACCCAAGCCTATCAGAGAGAGCAAATAGTTTCTAAGCCGAAAAATTACTCTATTTACGAGGAAATTACCGAGAAATTAAAACAAGCCTCACAGTTTCATAAGCGAAAATTCAATCTTGCGACAGATCATACGACTGCTGAGAACTTTGTAAAAGTACGAAAAGTATCAAGGCTTAGAGAAAGCCTTTGGAAATCCGGCTCTTCAAAAGCAATGGAGCCTCCTCAATCTATCAAACAAAAGAATCAAGGGGCTCTTGAGGAAATTTCAGCGAAGGCGCCTAGTATTGGACTGCCAAGAAATTTCATTTTTAAAGAGAGAAACCCAAATGCCAAGGTGTATTTGATATCTAAAAACGTTAGATTTAGTGAATGAAAAATATTGCATATTCCTTAAGCCGCATGAATTTATATATATTAAATTAGTGTGAAGTGTGAAATAGGTGCATATTCTTTAAGCATCCCGCAGAGTTCCTTATAAATTTTAATACCTTATCCACTCGGTATTATGCTAAAGTTGATTTTTAAGGTCCACTATATTCTGTTTTAGTTCATTTCATCAGAGAGATTTCAAAAATATTATTAACGCATGTGGTAACGTGAGCTGATTATAGCATCAAGAATGAGATAAAACCTCATCGTATCATCAGCCCTTTGTAGCTATGAATATAACACAATTACCTAAAGAAGATCCATTTTCATTCATTTTTGAAACCTAATTTCGAGAATATTTGCAGAAGTTTAAAAATTGTTGTTAACCTCGATAATTATTCCATCTCGAGAAATTCGGACTTAATCTCTTTAATCTGATGCCCAAAAAATCGAAATCCAATTTTAAGACTTTTTGCTTCTTTTGGTATTTCATACCTTTTTCATTTTTCTAATAAACCTATCAACACATTGCGGTTTGTTATTCCGTTAAATGCTCAGAGGTTGACTACTCTTATCAATATTATATTATCTCCTTACAATAGAACTCGTTACAATTAAAGCGGAATATACAGTTATTACTCAAATATTTAATGATTCTTAGCAAATAATCAGTTATTCAAAACTTAATTTAAACTTAATTCGTGCTCTCCAATACACATCGAAAGTTCTTCATATTTCAGCGCGCTGCTCTTCTGGCTTCAAAGCGCTATGACTGATACCAATTCAAAATTCGATTTATTAAATTTATGCCCGCTCGAAGCTTTTTCGCATACTCTTCGACATGCACAGTCACCTTCGAGTTATTTGGAAGCGAATTTAACCCTGACTCGATCGGCTTTCCTTTCTCATCTGTGTAACATAGTGTTAGCTTCGAGTCTATCTGGAACAACTTCTTAATCAGTTTATCAATCGCATCCATCGAGGTCACTCTCAAAAAAGTAATCTGTTCCACCTGCTTTCGATAATGCAAATTTAGTGTCAACTCAGGCGTTTTACACTCGTTAGGAATATTGTCTTCCACCTTTACTTCTTTCTTTGGCGCTGCCGGTTTTATCGGTTTTGACTGCTCTTTGTCTGCAGCGAACCTCACACGTTTGACTTTTCGCTCAGGGGAAGCCTTCAAGCGTGAGACTTTTGGCTTGACTTGAGGTTCAGTGCTTGGAGCAGGCCCTCCTTTGATAAACCGAAGTTTGTCTTCCCATTCTGATTTGGCTCGAGGAGTCAGCTCCTTCCATGCGTTTGCGATCGTAGCTAGAATCTCCGAGGATTTTGCTGTTTTGCTCGTATCTTCCCACTTCTCCAACATTTCAGCCTTGAACAGATAGAACCCAGAGGAAGGCAGGAGGCGTTTGGCTGCACGGGTTAGAGGACCCTTTCGTAAAAGAATTGAGGTGGTTCGATCTCGCAAAGGATAGCTGCTATGGTGGCTCATTCAGACTTTTTTGTTTTTTATTTTAATATTATAAGTTTATTGCGCCACTTCGTTTATTAGGAGTGTAGGAAAATACTCTTATAATTTTTTAACAGTAGTGGAATGGGTTTCTACTGGCATTGTGGAGAGGAATGACTGTGGTTTTGCCATGAGAGAAGCAGTGCACTCAATCTTAAATGTGAGAAGTGAAATAATCAACCGTATGAGGATTATTTGTTGGGATAATTAGCCGGACGCTGCTTTTATTTCGATCGATAAGACATTTTTAACATCTCGGGACTGAAAATTTGTATACAAAAGGACAAATAAAATCAGAGGCATTCAATGAATTTTCCTTAAGCATTTGAAATCAAAACAAGGCGCATGCCATAAATCTCGCAACCCACAGGTATTTTATTCCAATCAGGAAGATAGTCTGCATTTCAAATCTACTAATGATGTAATTTCCTCAGGTCTCCAAACACTAAGTTAGTTCTAGAATCATGTTTCTTTGCCCATAAAAAATGATCTTCTCTTATTATGAATATATGAACTCACCTTCAACGACAATTATGAGAGTCTTTCCTACACTGCAAATCTTATTCTAGTTCCATGTTGTTATGTGTTACGAATAACTCACATGACAGCTGGCTACGATCAGAAGTTCAATTTCATATCTAAATCCAAATACTTAATCTCATGTGATGTAATTCATAAATATCTCAAATTGAATCAATAAATACCTATTATGTTGCGTAGTCATCTGTAAAAAGATCGTCTTGGATACATATATCACTATTAGAACAAACAAAAATTCTACTTACAAATAAAAATTAGCGTGTGAGATTTAATAACCAAATATCTTAAAAGGAAACTTTAATTCCTTGATCTGATACAGCATATCCCACAGTTTTTCAATGAAAATCACCACTGAGTTTCTCGTTTCAAAGAACTATCATTTGCTAATGCTGGTAACAAGCTTTTCTAACCCCTCTCATCAAACTCACCCATGTAGACCGAATTTTTGGATACAGCTGAACTATTTTCTGATGAGCAACTTCAGACATCAGCAAATCGTAGCAAGTTTTTCGAGCAAATTGAACTGCTAATGTTCAAACATTCGCCATACCGCCTTACTATGGGTCATACGAGAATAAATTACATGCAACTCGCCCCAATATTAAACAAAATTGATACGATCTTGTCCTTTATCCTTGAAGGACTCGACAAAATGAGCGACTCAGAATTTCCACTCAAACCGGACATTTCTGAAGAATTTTATAACGTCTTCCTTCGATCATGCAACCTTTTTCATGTATTTGTAAACGAATTATCGCCCGTGGACCGAGGAAGAAACGAAATTGATAAGATGCATACCTCATATCTGGATCATTTGGTTGGTTTCCTCAGATACACGCAAGAACCGTTGTATGTCCTTCGAGTTGCCGCTTTGATTTCAGAATTTGTGAGGAAATTTGGGCGACTCACCGACGAAGAAAATATTAAAGTGTTTGTGGAGTTTCTGAACTTTTCAACGCCTTTCTTAAGGTTATTAGACTCACACGGTTTCAAAATAGATGCTTTTCTTGAATTTCTGAGCAAGCAAGCAACTCAAGAGTTTAACATATCAGAATGGAAGGACTTTACCGACAATCTCTCTCAGAAAATTACGTCTGAGGAAAGTCTAAAAAGCTTATTAGATACCAGAAAGGAAACTCTCCGAACAGCTTTCGTAACTCTTGCAAAAGAAGACCGCAATACTGCTTTAGCTCTTTCTGGAGAATTCTTTTTGATTTCGCTCTTAAAGGATAACAGCGAAAAAAAGAATTCGATCTTTGAAATCAACGCCCTCGCAATAAGTTCCCTATTGCTCTATGGTATTTCTCTCCCTTTTTCATCTTTTGTTAATATGTAAATATTTCTCAGGTGGAATACTAACCAATAAGAAAATTTCTAAGAGCCCTAGTTTCCAGGAAATCGTGGCAAAAGTAAAGTTAGAAGCAGGCAAGGTCGCTGCATTCAACTTTGCTCCTTTCATCCCCAAAATCGTGTCTGAATTAAAAACTTTGAAAGATTCTGCAGGAAAAGAGCTCGAAGAGACATGGGATCTCAGAAAAAAGTTACAAGCGATCCAAATACTATTTTTATCGGCTCATAAACTTCTACATGTATTTTTTGGTTGGGCTGGACAAGAAGATGTGTTATACGAAACCCATAAGTTATTGGCGGATTCTTTGCCCACAGCTTTCGCAGCTCCGTCTGAAGAACCTGACTCATCTATGTTTGCATCGATGATCACACATTTGGATGAGCTTATATTCCTCCCTCCCATCAAACCTGCTGAAATTGAAACCACAGTGGCATATGTAGACGGGCTTGCTAGAACTACCATCAACGCGATCGCACTTAAGTGCTACAGATCATTGATCAAATTACTAAAATTCTTCAGACAAAAGACAGCAGATCATGATACGATTTGGTTTCCCAGCCTTTTTAAAATCGTTCGCAAACGGTTAGAAACCGCTGAATTAGACGCATATACGACTTCGCTACTACCAACTTATAGCTGTCAAATCCTCCTGCTTGCTGGTGCGCATTCTAACGATCCGACGGGTGAAAGACTCAACTTGGCGAGATTCGCATTGGAGCGATGCGGTCAAATTTGCGAGGAAATCATTCAAAAAGGACAACTTGACGCTCTTCTCAAAGAATCGAAGAGAAACCATTTTGCCAAAGAGCAGCTTTATTCTTACTATCTCCCTCATTTCATGCTGATTCCAAAGTCCATTGAGGAAGATGCCTGGTTTCTGGACAACAACTTTTCTTGTGATGTTGATCTTGATGAATTTAAAAGCCAATATTCGCTTCAAAACGCCATAAAAAACTTCAAATTTGACCAAGAGCTCGATCCAAAGAAAAAGCAGCTGCTAAGCTTTTTGTTCTACATGTTCGTCGGCAATATGTGTTATGTCGAAGTTACAGAAGGCACAGAAGACGAGCAAAAAGTCCTCGCAGAGTTGGTGAACTACTACTACACACCAAAAACAATAGATTTTCGCTTTCTTCATCATTTCATGAAATACATAAGATATAGCCTTCCATTTACAAAGGTATGGGGTGAGAGTTTGTTCGCTAAGCAAACTCAAATGGTTGATATTTGGTTTGGAGAGAGCCTATTTGAATGTGATTGTGGTGCTTCGTTGCCAAGCACAGGGAGAAGAAGGTTTTTAATTCATTTCCCTGACTGGAGGGAGTTGCCAATGTATAGGCCATACTTGAGAGCCCAGAATGGAAATCATGAGTCTGACGATGAGGATGAGCCATCAAATGAAACTATGAAGAACCAAGTCATCAGGCTAATCACGATTTTGCAGGACAGAATCGAAAAATTTGACGAACTCACCATAGAAATGATTCAAGGTAAACTCGACCACTTACGACTCGGAATGCCTCAAAGACTCCTTGAAGTCCAACTTGACATTTTTGCATTCTTATTTGACACTTGCAAAGGCAGTCTCTCCAAGGACCAAAAGAAAGAGATAGCTACGCTGTTATTCAATCTTTTTAACGGAAAGCTCGGAGTCCTTCGTATCCCTCGATCTATAGAAGAAGCGATTATTGTGCAAAACGAAGGAATCCCGATCCTGTGGACCACTGATACATACTTTGAAATCATCTACATCTTAATAAACCCGAATGTAATTCAATATGCGTCTCAAGGCCAATTCAAGTCCCTCGACAAAGGAGAGCTGAAAGGCCTTGCGAGAATCAATAAGCTTTCAATGTATTTCGATGTCGACAGAGAGGAAGCACTTCGCGAGCAATTAGCTCAACTCGCGGTATTCGAGAGGCAAAAGCTTCATGAGGACGAGCGATTTGATCCCAAAATGGTGCTGGAGGCTCTGTACAATCTCGTCTTGCCGGCTATCAAAGAGGAAAGTAACCTTAGTAATATCACCACTGTACCGGTGTACTTCTATGGGTCGGAATCGAAGGTTGTAAAAAGAGAAATCAAAAAATCTCTCGCTGGGTATTTACTTTATGGGCTTGTGGAAGGCGAAGAGAGCTTCTTCTTCGTGCAGCCGAGAGCATTTGAGTCAGCCGAACAGTTTATCCAAGGCATCATTTCAGAGCTAAACGCATTTGACGAGAAATCGAGCATAGAAGAGATAACTCCAGTGTTCCAGCGCCTTGAAGGATGGATCTGTGTAATCAATCTACTCTGTAATGCTCTCGATGAGCTCACCTTTTGCTGGATGACTGAATCGTCATTCAAAGGATGGAGCGAACTGCTGCAGGCTCGAGGCTTGTCTCAGACCCTTTCCGCGGTTGTAAAGGCGCTTTCTTCAGAAAAATTGCTTGAAAATCCCCATTCTCCAGAAATACGCAAAAACAGTGCGAAAAGCCTCCACGCCATAATTGAACTATTCTCGGATCTTAAAGAAAAATGTGGCGAGATCGATGGTTGGTTGAGTTCTAAGTTCATGCCTAATGAGAAAAATGAGCTTTTGGCATCTTTCACGTCTATGACTTACAAATTATTCCTTGAGATAAACCTCTCAAGTATTACTTTCCTCACGAATCGGGAAGCTATCCCAAAGGACGTACAGATATATCTTTTCTCACTGTTATTTCAACGAGAACTGCAAGATGATTTCCAGGAGCAGATTCCTGAAGATTTGGGAGCAGACAACGAGGAGGAAATCGGGGAGGATGTGTTTGATTTCCCAATGGAGGAGCTTGGGTCGCTAACCCTATCCGAAGTCCAGGCTACGATGTGGAAGAAATTTGTTTCTCAGAACTATAAATTGTTAATTCCTCAACTTTTGCTGGCTTCTGGATTCTTAGAATCAAGCGAGCTCCACATCCTTGAGAAAACGGTCGTGAGTATATTCGGATGTCGAGCATCCCAAAGCAAGAAGTTTAAAAAATATCTTTTGAGTCTCCGTGAAGAGGCTGATGTTGTTTTCCAAGCGTTTATTTCAGAGTCACCAGAAAAACTCCACCAATTCAAGCTTAAAGCTCTTCCATCTCTCCAAGCAAACAGCGAGTCCGGCGCATGTGCTCTTCTCAGTGCGCTATTATTCGTGAGATTTTATCAGATGATCTTGAACAGTGTCCCTGAGAACCGTCGGGCTTTTCTTCCCACCACTTTAAGTGACACTCCAATCATGGAAAATGCTCCTATATTGCTTGCGAACTTTTCAAATATTGCCGACAAGGAGCTCAAAGAGTCTATGACTCTTTCTAATATGGCGGATATCATGTCTGTGTTAAAGGAAGGGCCGACAAAAGATCGCGTAAAGCTCATTTCCGAGCTTTATTCACTTTCTCAAGAGCAATGCAGAGAAGAAGAGCAGTTGAAAAAATTAGACCAGATATACAGTGGCATTAAAAAAAGCATTTTAAATTCTATTCTTTATGATGAAAGCGTAATAAAGATGGAGTGTAATAGTTTATTAGCGCTGCTTATATGGGAAAAGAGCTACAGGGAGCAAGCTCTTAAGGATGGACTATTTGCACATCTGTTTACGTTAAAGGGAGATGTGAAAACGACTGTGGTTCCTTTTATCTTGGAGCTTTTTATTGACGAGCAAGTTCCTCCAGAAATTCGAATTGAAATCGCCTTGAAGGCGGCTCTGTTGCGTACAGCGAACATAGGGTCTATGAAAAATAAAGAAATGATAGCTGGGTTGAATCTGTTAATGCAAGCTTATCCGAAACTATTCATTCAGAAATTCCATGAAATCTTTACAATCGAGGAGTTGCCTAATGATGCAAGGAAATCAAATCAAGAGGAGGAGAAAGAAGAAGAAAAAGAAAAAGGAGAAGAGATTAAAAACACAGAGCCTAAACAATCAGCACAGAAAAAGACAAAGTTAGCTGATAATTATAGGATAACCATCAAAAAAGGGAAAGGTAATTGGTATTTAATAACTTCAGATTAATAACAAAATTAAATAGATTTTTCGAAACTGGATCGTGATGGCGAGAGAATTTCCGCATACCTCAGCAAAAGTCTCAACGAAACCTCCAGAGAGATTATTAAACTGCTTGTCAATACCATCGTTGTGAACAATGAGAAACTTTGGAAGGAAATCTTGTTTAAAGACGAAGAAAACTACTCACACTTTAATGCCGCTACAGCCAAGACCAAGATTGACGACAACGGTCACGATTTAATCCTTCTGAGCCTGCTTCTCCGGAAGTACCCTGAGCTTAGAGCTACTATCGCAGAATACCGTGTGAAGACAGAGGTTTACGACCTTGATAATCTTGCCTTTAAGCAACTCACTGAGCCACAAGAGCTCTCCTTCCTGGAATACATTTTACACGTTATTCAACCACTAACCTATCCTTTGCACGCAGGGATCCTCACCAGCTTCCTTGAGAGAGGGACAGTGTCTTATGTCCTCGAATACAATAGTGAACTCCTCACAAGCCATGAATACTTCGGTGAAATTGTCATTCAGCAAAGCTTAAAGGCTCTGTCAAAAATTGTCCTTGATGCTTCTTTGGACAACACGTTACAATACCAGCTACAATTCGTTTATACGCAAACAATTCGCAGTGCTCTACGTACGCAGTGGCTGAACTGCCCTTACGCGAACCGAGCAAATAAAAGAGTAATCACCGAGATAGAGGCTATTGTAACAAAAGGCGTCATGCAAGGGCGATTCTTGAACAATTTGTTCGGATTATTCGAGATTCTACGCATTCAAATACACGAACAGATATGCCAGGCGTTTATGCATCTTGACGAAAACAGAGCGCTGGCTCGGTTCCCTTATCAGGGTTTCGATGACTTCACTCCCGAAGAATACCGTTCGATGCGCTCAGTGATCTATTACGACCATGACTATGCTCATCTAGATGACTATCTCGGTAAGGATGAAGGTGACCTAATTTCTGCCTCTTCAGAGAATTTACCTCAACAAGTACACACCTCAGAAGAAAAGAAAAAGACTGAAAATACTTCATCGATCGAAGCTGATCACAGTCATAAGTGCCTGTTGTTAAGGGCTGCACTACAAGGGAAGAATCTTGACTATAAGCACGCTTTTAACCTCGGCAGCCCTTATTATGCGAACTGTTTACAGCAGATTTCTGACGATATCCTTTCGTTGCTCATTCCAGAGGAAACCGAGAAAAAGAATATTACCAATCCATTTGTGAAAGTCTTTGGGGCATATCGAGAGGAAATAAATAGAGTTAAACAGGGGGACGTACTCTATTGTGATGAAGTGGTGGTAGGAGATACGCAAATGAGCGACTTATCAAGCAGCTTGAAATTAAAATTTGGCGGACGAATAGAAGAGAAAACAACTGCTCCAATCAAGTAAAGCCCTTTCCATGTGTAAGTGTTGGGTTAATTGTTTGAGTAGGTTTATTGAGAATGTCGTCGCTGGCTCTCTAGGGTTGCTAAACGCTCTCCCAAAGCACGGTAAGCTTTCAACAGAGAACTATTCGTTTAAAACTTTCAAATAGTGAAATCTGAGGCGGAACTGAAGATTTGGAAAGAAATTCACCCAGCTATTGTTGATAAATTACTCGGGTGGAGTGTCGACGAAGATTTGGAGGAAGATGACGGAAGTGATTATCACTTGTTTAAAAGAGATGATTCTCCGACGATTCTAAAAATGCGACCTAAAATCCAGAGAACAATCAATAAAATACTTGAAAAAACTCTCTTCGACGCATTCAGTGAAGGATTTTCAGGCACAAATAAAATTCTCGAAGCCAAAATCTCGAAACCATACTCCCAACTTAATGATTACATTCTCAACCTTAAAACAGAAGTAGAAAAGAAGATCGCATTGCTATTAATCAGCGACGCTAATGTTAACGCACTCAGCAAGTCCCATCAAGAATTGCGAAAGGAATATTACCTGCGGCTCCTGAACGACAAAGATTCAATGAAGTACTGGTCAGGCAACTATAACGCTAATTTCGAAGAGCCTGAAGTCCAAGCGGAAATCGCTCCACAAGCAAACGTTGAAGAGGAGTCACAACAACAGTCCCAGCCGCTTGAAGAGCCTGAAGGCCTGGAAATCAAGGTCGAGGAAAAGGAATTAATTGCTGAAGAAGAGAAATTCGATGGCTTAATCGACAAGAATCAGATCAAAATAACAATGGAACCGGACTTCGATGCGCAATTTTTCATTCGTGATGAGAAGAGGAAAGGCATCACTGATACCCTTAAAAAGAAAATTTTTGAAAACGTCGTTGAATTCTACGTCACAGGTTATGAAAATAGAACAAAAGTTCGTCAGGCTCTCCACGTTGCAACACATAACTTCCTAGAGAGTTTCATCGTGGGATATTTCCTAGAGTCCAAACCAAAAGAATCAACAACTTTGTTCTCTAATATTGCTATTAATCCCTTGAACGAAATAAGACTCGTAGAAGTCATATTAATTATCCAAGCGATTGATCCAGCAAACGAGGAAGCGTTAAAGGCATTTAATGAGTATTTTGGCACGAAATTAGACCGACAGCAATTTGAAGAAAAGCTGAAATTATTCAACGGGAGATTTTTCGATATTTTCGATGGGTTCCTCACCCGCTCGATCAAAGGAAGAAATGCCTTTGAAGTTGAAAATTACGATGAGATTGTGGCTGAAGCCGAGAGATTAGTCGGCGTGCTTCCTCTGAAGCAGAAAATGCAGCCTTTCTTACCCCAAAAATTGTCACAGAGCGCCTTAAATTATATCTCATCTACAATCTTAGACTCTTCTCTCTCTGATAAAGACACAATCACCGTGGCTGTGAAAGTCTTGAAAGGCTCTCGTCTAGGAAATCTTACACCTTCGGTCGCATATCCAAAGGAAATTTCTCTTAAAATACACGAAACGACCGATTTGATAAAGTATCTTGACAGAAACTCCTCGATTCGAAGGAACCTTTGTGCTACATTATCAAACTATCTTGAAAATTATGAAGTCTTCTTCGATTTCTTGGATAGCATGCCCGAGCCATTGATCGAATCGAGCAATCTCGAGCTTAACCACGTGCTAGCAGAACTCAAAAAAATATTAAACTCCGCCAATCCCGAGATCAAAGACATTGAGGAACTCCTGACTAACAAGGTATTAGGTTCCAAAATGCTATCAAAGATCGAGGTGGTTTTGTTCCTGGTTTCAAAGGAGTGCGAAAATATCCTCCAAAATATCAAAGAACATAAAGAGTCTCTGCCAAACGAGGAAGAAGACGACTTAGCTGGTTTGATACTCATTCTTTCTGAGCTTCTCGAGAACAAAAATCTAAAGCACCTGTACGCGACATTGATTCATATCTTCGAATTGCTGGAAAATTCCAGAAAAGAAAAACAAGCGCTGGCCTCCTTTACCCCACACCTTGAAATGCCGCTCGATATCATCTTGAATATTAACCGTATTTTCCATTTGCATGCAAGCATAATCGATCATGTTGAAAGAGCTAAACTCCTTAGACAAGATGGCAATCAGTCACTGCCAACACTGTCAAGCGATTCTTCATTGGGTAAGCTTAGGAGGATCGTCTCAAAAGCTCATGATGAGGAGGATAGTTTAATTCTTCCTGGACTCGAAAGGTCTATGACCCAGATTAAAGAGTCGCAAACCATCAAGTATGACGAACTGATGGTGAGGCTGATTCACAAAGCGAAATCTCTTGTTCAACAGATAAAAACGAGCACCCTACTGGATAACTCGAGGAAAATGGAAATCAAATTGCACCTGGAAGAAGATTTATTCACTCAATTCCCTTGGGTATTGACGTTTGAAAAGAAGAAAAAAATACTCGATTCATTCTTAGAGAAAGAAAAAGGACCCAACTTCGATGACCGACAGTATTACGATCAAGGGATATTTATCCGTAACTGATTACAATTCCTCCACCTTTATTAATTTCTTTACTATTTAGAGTTCTTAGTTCGAAGGAACTATATCGTTAGAGACACCAAACGTCAGCTCGAAGCTCACCTACAAGAGTATCCACAAGCGCAGCTATCAGTACTTAGCGTCAAAGTGAATTTCCACAAAGAAGATGGGACAGATGCAGGTAAGAACTTTTTGATGTAATTTCGCTAATACAAGGTGCATTATTATCTAGGAGGGTTAAGGAACGAATGGCTTTCTCTCGTATGCAAAGAGCTATTCGACCCAGCCTATGGCTTATTTAAATACACAGAAAACGGTGTCAGTCTTCAGCCCAATCCGAATAGCCGTACTATTACTGGATATCTCTCGTTTTTCACGTTTGCTGGGTATATGATCGGATATGTAAGTTATATCTTTCTTCCCTTCATGATAATATGATCTTAGGCAGTGGCGAATAAAATTCCTGTGGCCGTCAACTTCACAAGGTCTTTCCTGAAACTATTAATGAGTATTTCCTTCATATTGAATTGTAAATGATGTTATATGCTAGACCGAGAAATCGCTATCAGCGATCTAAGAGACGTGGATCAACAATTGATGAAATCTTTGGATTGGATGATGAAAAACCCGATCGAAGGCGCGCTTGAGCAAGATTTCACTTATGAGTATGAATGCTTCGGTCAGAGGCACACGATCAACCTTAGCGAGGCTGGTGAGAAGCTTGGAGCTGTGAACGACCAAAATAAGAAGGAGTATGTGAAAAGAGTGATCTACAATCGCTTGGTCAAGGAGATCGAGGGACCTGTTAACGCTTTCCGAGAGGGCTTCTATCGATTCATAAACCCAGATTATCTCAAATATTTCCAGGCAGCGGAACTCGAGAAGCTGATTGCAGGAGAATTGATAATAGATTTCGAAAAAATGAAACAATATGCAAAATACGATGATTATAGTCCAGATTCCCAGCAAGTTGTATGGTTCTGGGAAGTCGTATCAACGTTCGATCAAGAAAGTCTTGCTTCGCTTTGGTTCTTCGCAACAGGTGAATTAATGATTTCTCACCTTTCTTGATTATCAAAATAATCATAGGAACATACAGACTTGGATCAGGAGGATTTAGTGAAAAGCCACTCACCCTTGCGAAGAGCAATGATTCAGAAATGTCTTTGCCGAGAAGTCATACTTGGTAGATAACTCTTTCGTTGATAGCTGGAGTTTAATTCTTTGTGAAACATAGCTTCGCCACTATAGATATTCCGCAGTATAGCTCAAAAGAGTTACTCGCAGAAAAACTGATACTGGCGATTTCTGAAGGAAAGGAGGGTTTCGGATTCTCTTAAAATCGAATCTAATAAAGTCAGATCGAGTTCATTTGATAATAAATGCAAAATATATAACGATCTAAATAAGTCAAAGTTATTCGAATTTAACTGACTTCATAAAACTATTCCTAGCTTCATAGAATATAATTCAAGAATCTCATTCGCCGAAAAAGTTTATTATTCATTAGCAATTATTAGGAGAACCGGTGCATAACTTAGAAGTGTCCTAATGTTATTGTACACATATCAATGTGAATTCTCTCTGTTTTTTGAAGTTTACAGATTAAATAGTTGAGTCACGGAAGCTTCTTTAGACATCTATCGAGCATATTGATTTTGGCATTCAAATTATTTTCATCTACTTGCTACTTCTTTGTATTCTGGACGAGTTTATGGCCGCGAATAATTCCAAACCGAGGCCTTGCTTCGAAGCTCGGTTAGTCGAAAGGGATATATATGTAATTTCAGTATTCGTGATTTTAATGGTATGCATTGCTGCTTTATTTTTACGAGCATATTTAGATTAACATTGAAGGTTGATATAATAAAATCAATATTTATGAAGAATAGGTAACCTCAATCTGAAGTTCAGGCCAAGTTTTTAATACTTGGATGCCGAATTGAGAATTATTTTCTGGAAGTCTTTCTGCTATCAAATTTCCAGCCGTTTTAAACATTTGGTTTGCGATTCCATAGTTCATCCTCAAATAGTCTTTCTCAACCTTCAATTTCTCAGTGCTGATGCCCAAACTTTTAATGAAAGCCAAAAATTGACGACTCAAAATTTGTCCATCAATTTGATTTTGTATCCCTTTACTTAAATTTGCATTTAACATTTTCCACGAGCCTCGATCTTTGCACTCTTTCCCAATGTCAATTTTAGTATACTCCAGGAGGTATTTGCAGAATTTATCAACCAACACTTTGGGATAATTCTTCCTCATATCCGTCGGAGAGTTTCTTTTGCATTTCTGCTTTCCTCTTTTGTTCTTTAACGAATTTTTGACTAACTGTGCAAACTCGTCTTCTACTGCCTTGCTAATTGTGACCATGGCAACAATTTTCCCTTTTTCTTGAATGACATTCGTTTTTAGCTCATTTTCAATTCCCACGGCAGATCCGAGAGTTTGGAGCGCGCTTGAAGATTCATAATTTTTTTCTTCATCTTCTTCTTGG
>ENA-UOTZ01000692-UOTZ01000692.1-compost-metagenome-genome-assembly--contig:-NODE-692-length-27549-cov-9.346243_pt1 | contig 27549 bp, 15 predicted proteins | sample MGYA00238144_ERZ746983 | MGnify/ENA primary metagenome ERZ746983 (study PRJEB28759, sample SAMN06268863) | compost metagenome | isolation source: single cell | place: USA: California, Emeryville, Joint... | reverse complement strand
GTCGCTGCTCGCCTACAATTAAGAATGTTACCAACATCTGACTTTGCAATGACTCCTCGGCTCAAACTAGCTTATACAAACTTCGGATATGTTTCAACTGGTACTTCATACAAGTTGTTCAAGGCTCAGCCATATGATTCTGAAGAATTTCATATGATAAGAGTCTTTGATACTTCAATCAAGTTTGTCCAAGAAAATTTCAATCTTGCCGCTACTCTTTTCATTCAAGAATTGTTACATCTTTGCTCTCTTCAGCCTGAATCTGTGTTCATCAATACATTTGAAATTTGTGAAGAAGGGCACAAGATGGCTTATGCAACCCGCTCTTGTGTCTCATTGAGTTCACAACTTGCGGATGAAACCGGCAAAACGAGCATCGATCCTAAAAGCCCGGAATTTATCCAACACCTCCTCAGAGATGTCTTGCGAGACATCGAATTTCTCTGGAAAAGTCTTCACTTAAGAAAGATAGCGGAGACTGTAGAACCTGATGATGTCTACTTTATGAAGGAGACAAATACTTATTTTTTGGGAAATTGGGCCAAAATTTTGGAAAGTAGTAAGAGCATAGATAAAGGAAATATGACTACAACCACAACTGTATATACAACAAGTACAAATTCGGTAACTCCTCAAGAGATGTCGGAAGAGATCAATGGGCTAGGGTTGGCGGTCCTCAAAATAAATAGTATTGATTACTCTGACATTCTAAGCCTCAGAGAAATGCCGAACCTTACTTCTACAGTGTTTGACGCAGCAATAGAAGCAAAGATATCAGAAACCTTTCGTGACTCTAAATTTTTGAAGAATCTGCTTCCTAAGATGCTCAGCAAAGATCCTCAGAAATTGCCCAGCCTTGAAGAGCTTCGTGGACATGTAGATATGCGCAAAGAGATAAAAAAGTCCATCAAATTCATACCAGGTATATCATCATAAACGAAGCCGTTTGGAAGCTTATCATCTATATTTTTCCTAAGTTCCAAAGTTCGTCGCTTGGTGCTCGTATGAGACGAATAGAATTAGCATTCTCGATTTTCATACTAAAAAAGAACATGCTCAATTTGACGGGGTCAAACTCCAGCATGGTAAGTATTATTCATATTTGGTAATTTTTTCAAATATGTGAATGAAGGTTCTGGCTGTACATATGTCAGGGAGATGCCGAAAACAGGACTGCTCGTGTCTTTGCATCACTCTTCTGAGGAGTGCGCCAATCTCACAATATATGATGTTTCACAGAAAGAAGGTGTCAAAAAAATATTTTCTTTTGAAGAAGTGGTTGGAGGTAAGTGTGATTTAGTCGGCTTCATCCTTTTAATTTTTTTCACTTTCTTTTAGTAACAGGAGACGGCGACTTGACATATAATCCTAGAAGAAATGTATTTGGAGCGATCTCGCTCGAAAAAAAGATTTCCTATCATCTTTTCAATGTCGATGAAAATACTTCAAAGGGTGGCTACGAAGTCAAACTTAATCGGAAATCAAAATGGCATCAAGAATACAGTGCTGCGGGACGTAAAATTTCATTATGCTATCGTGGTGGGTAAAATTTGGTATTCATGAATTAGGCACCTGGGTCAGCGGTCTGGACTTCAACCCTGAGGGGACATTGGTAGCAACAATTGATCGATATGGAACCTGTTTAATTTCGGATCTTAACACAGATAATTATAAGTTCCACAAAAAGATAGGAAATAAAAAAGGTAACTTCATGATCAATTTGGAACTCAAACCGCATATTTCAATGCTATTAGATGATGCAGGTCTTTGCAGATGGACATGCAATTCGGGAGAGTCGATCCTATTTATTAAGTATGATGGCAACCAACTAAACCTCTTTGATTTCGAAAAGCAATCATTACTTCTGAACACCGCCTTGAAACTCGAGAAATCTGGGAGTAATAACAGATATTATACTTTGGCTAATATTGAATTAATGCCCTCTTCCTAGATCGTGTCTATGGAATCGATATTTGCCAAACGGATAGCAATCTACTTGCCTCAGCAGGGATGGATAAAAGCATTAAGATCTATGATCGCAGGCATTCTCGAATCGTAAAAACTTTCGAAAATCTCCATACAGGTAAATTTTCGACAATTGATATCATATATATTTTTTCAACACCGAAAATTGAATGGCATTCACTCATCAAAGTGAAATAATTTTTGACAACCTCATCGAAAATTACTTTCTAATGCCGCTTTGATTTGAATAGAAGAAATATACTGTGTGAGGTGGAATTTGGGCGGCGATATGCTTGCGAGCGCTTCATTTGACCGTACTGTGAACCTGATTGACTATGGAACTGAAAAGGTTATTTATACAGGAAACACTGCAGACGACAGTATATCATATTAGCTTTTCATCTGAGTTTAATTAACAATTTTAGAAGCTGCATACTCTGTTTGCTTCATCTAGAAGCAGCAGTCCCAACGATTTGAATAAGTCCAAAAACAAATTGAATGCCTGAAAAAAAATTTAGAAGACCTTTTTTTGAAATAGAATTGCATATTTATTCATATGTATCATGTCACTAAGGATCGAACTCTTGCTTTTAAATTCACGCATATAGAATATCTCAATCATGTTCACTCTCAACGACGGATAAAAAAATTTTGTCTTTGGACAGAGAATAGGAACTTATTTGGGTATGCAGCTGAAGGATCAAGTCGTGATAAGCATCAATACTCAATAGATCTTTTGATATTCGGCGATAAAATCTGTTTCAGTGATATTCTTAAAACCAAAGCGATACTACCTTTGATAGAATCAAATCATTATAAGCCCAAGATTCATGTTTCTTTTTTGAGACTAACCAAATAGCGGTCTTTCCAATAGTAGATGATAGGAACTGGATTGAAATCTATCGCTGGAGTTTAGTGCTATTAAATTCGTTTCTATTAGTTTTGATGAGATAATTCTGTAAAATGCACTTTCACCAAAAGAGACTACTCAAATGTGAAACTTAGAGAGAAACAATATTCATAGGGTCCAAGATCTCTACCAAAAAAGCTTCACCGTATGAGATGGAAATTTTTCTATTTTTGGCAACTTTGACTTTTACTAAGTACTCATGAGCTATTAAAGAGCCTTGAATTTTAAAGAATCACTTTTAGATGAATTGACTTCATTGACGTCAGAGTCACTCAATTGTTGGATATATAAATCCGGTATTCGCTGGATTTAATACCAAGTTTTGCTAATTTGAAATATGGCAGAAAACACATTAACATTTGGTTATTGGGAATTCCAAGGGCTCGCTCAACCTGTAAGATACCTTATGGAATACTATAAGGTGCCTTACGTCGACAAAATCCATCAATATCGGAACAAAGAAGAAGATTGGTACAAAGCGGTGAAGCCTACACTAAAAACTCCTTTTCCAAATCTCCCTTATCTGTATGATGGAGATTTCCTGCTAACTGAGACTCTAGCAATCGCTCAGTACGTTGCAGGCAAAACAGGGCATCCGGATCTCAAAGGGAAGAATGAGATCGACGAAATCCGAATCTCGGAGGTATTTGGAGTTATTGACCAAGTCAGAGGGACTATTATTGATCTCGGCACAGACCCTGACTTTTCCAAAATCCGAGATAGTGTTATAAGCGGGAAGATTATTCCTCAATTTGAGAAACTCTCGAAAAAGCTCGGTGATAATGAGTATATGATTGGATATCTCACCTACGTCGATTTCTTCGTCTATCACTACATCCAGTTTTTGGAGAGAATGACGCCTTTTGTGAAAGACTACCCAAATCTTCAGAAATATGTTGAGAGATTCGATAGTCACGAAAATATAAAGACTTATAAAGCTTCGGAAAGATATCCAAAGCATTTACTCCGCTACAATTGCTCATTTCCTGGCTAAGCTTTCTGTGAGTGGGTTCAAATGAATAAGAAAGTTTATAATAGTAATATCATCTTAATATAAGAATTTAATATCGTAATGTGAAGGTTATGAGAATTCCCTCCAATCTCCTGGGAGCCGATACCTTCATCAATATAAGTTCGCATTTAATATTCATCAAATGAAAGGAACTAGTAGTAATTGAATTATAACAGCAACAGAAAGTTTCACTTTGATCTAAGACTAAACTGAAAGTGGTACAGCCTGCGAGAAATTACAAGTTACCAATGAGAAGTATGGTGCAACCAGAATCGTGACTCTTAGTTTGTGTTGTAAAATGATTTAAGAGCAGCAACTATCTTCGCATAATTACTCACAATGCATTCATCTGAGAATTTTGGTCATAAACGCAAAATTTATTAGATACCTCTATATGCAATCAATATGAATAGGTTATTATATAGCGTTCATCAAACTTGGATTTGCACAAAATAGTTAAACATACCTAATGATCTCTTCTGTAAATTTTAAAGAAAACACATAATATCATAAAATAACCCTTTGATTAAGCTTTGATAAGAGGTGTTGTAAGAGTTCTGCTCCTCTTTCCACTGATAAGTTCCAATGTTGCCTGCTCGCCTTCACTGAATATTTCAGGAACCTCAATGTCACCAGTCTTGATGAAAGAAGGTGTTTTATACTGAATCGCTTTGCTCTGTTGCATAGATTGAGAAGTATTGCTCAGTTTCTTCTGTCTATAATGAGCAAAGTTCATCTGAAGACACATATATCTGCCATCTTCAGTCAAACACCAGTTGATTCCTTTATGGTTGTATTCCCGATCATTCACTTCGTCTAATGCTAATTTTATCTTTACAGCAAGGTTTTCCCGTTGCCCATAGACGGTGTAGTAGAAGACTACAGGCAGGATTATAAGCAAACTCATCAAGATGTAGGAGAGCACGATAAATGGAGTGAAGTCCGTTCCTTTCAGGTAGCTTATCAGCGGAGAGAAGGCGAGTATGAGCCATGTATAAAGGATAAAGGTAGCAAGCTGTCTCAACCTCTTTGTTGTCCCATAAATGTGATTAAGAACCTTCTCATATTCTTCTTTAGGAACCTTATTCTCAATATCTGTCGAATTGAAGTTTGAGAGGTTAATTTTGTAGATGATGCCACTCCAGCTGAATAAATCGAGAGAGACAAACCTGAAGTAATAGTTATCACTGTCTGATTCAGGTTTCTTTGCTGGTAAAATCTTAGAGAAGAAACTTTTCATTGTAGTAGTTTTTGCTTCGAATTCTGAAATAATAAATTGTCAGCGACAATTCGAATTTATAGTTGATGTGACCTTATGCTTACTGATAAAGTCCGATTTACGATATGATATTTATCAAATTTCCAAACGCATTTTTTTTTTTGGTGGTTTTTGCTACCAAATTATTGATCAAGTTTCGAACGATAGCATTATCAAGCAAGCCTGGTACAGCACCATCATTGACCCTCATTCTGTAAGAGTATTTGGATATTAGTCCCATTGGAGATCTGAAGCTCATTGAATACATGAATTTCCAGACAGATTGAATTAAGTTTATGGAGAAATGGACCTGTTAGAGAATTGGATTAGATAAAGATGAAATAAAAAAGATATCATAAGATGAAAAACGTAATTGAAAAATAGAATTGAGCAAAGCCGAAAACCATGTTCATTATCGATAATGAGAAAGAGAGCATAAGTATGAGAGTTGATAATACTTAATAGCTAATTGTTTAAACAATTACAATTTGGCTTAAAATGTATACTCAGTTAAGACAGGAAAAACCGGAAAATGGATCTATCTTTTTCAGAAGAAATTTTGACCATCCAATTTTATCAAATTAACCAAACGAAATCAAAACATAATCATTCAAGAACCTAGCTCGAGATCTCATTGCGCTCTTTGAGCGTTTACTTGAGATGGATCTACATTCTCATTCAGAATGAATTGATTGTTACCGAAATGAGGGAGATTATTTTGATTATCGATGGGATTTTTTAGAACCGATTCGAGGTCATTACCCTCTTCATTACCCTCATCACCTTCAATCCTGGCGGTTTCTAAATCTAGTTGGTCATTGTCTGCGTTTCCATGCTCTGCTGAAGGTTTAGTTTGCTGACTATTCTCATCTAATAAATCCTCATCGTCTACAGGAAGAGAGTTATTCCGAAGTATCTTCCTGCGGATTTTTTCAGGAGGGTTGTGTTGCAGTTGATTCGGATTTAAATTTTCATAAAAACTTGGATTAATTGGTTTGATTTTAACATGGTTCAAGTCGGTTTTCGCAGGATCATACTGCGGCTCAGGCTTGACTTGAGGTTTGACAAATTCCCTCCTTGGAAGTTGATTTCTGCTGTCAGGTCTTGCCGATTTAAACGCTCGAAGGTGGATTTGTGGGGTAATATACTCCCTCTAATTTAATCAATGAGATAAAATTAACAAACTAATCCAACCTGTGATCGTTGCCAATTCCCGCGTAAGAACATTGCATCCTCTTCATCATCATTGTCAGTAATTCGAAGATGAGTCCAAACCGCTCCATTGTCAATCTGATTTAAAAATCTAACGTCTCCAGGATCTATACCAGTAACAGTGGGTACTTCATACATCGGTACTTTGAATTTTCCTCTCCTTTGTTAGATTTGAAATACCATAAGGTAAGTAGAGCTCATTAGATAAAAAAAGGGATACCTTAATTCATGTCTTTGATTGAAAAGTTCTAGCAAACTCCAAGCGTAACTAATCACATGTCCCTTTCCTCTTTCTGGATTATCTGTCACTTGGAACTCGAACACAAGGTTCGCTGATGGGTGGGAACTCATTTGTTGTAACTGACTAGTCGCATTGATCAAGCAGAAAAGATTATCTTCTTCACCCCTTTCACATGGTAAAGGTCCCATAACAGTCGGAGGTACAACCTCCTGCCCATTGACGTATATCCCATAGACAATTTGAATGAAATAAATTTTATCTGGCAATCCGAAGCAAAAATCCCAGTGAACTCGGAATCCTTCAGCAGGGTTATAGTATTTTTGAGTGTTACGAGGTCGAGCTTTATTAGGATGGCTGTGATGAGCGTAACGAGAATCCTCAGAGGCATTAGACATATTGGAGACGGGTCTATCAGCTGGGTTAATACCGTTTCCTGCCTGCAAATCAATAAGTTTCCTTCTCAGTCCATCTGTAAATTGATTTCTCTCAAATTCTTTGTCTTCCTCTCTTCGAATAACATCATTACGATACTTTAATTTCATGACTCTTTGCTCCTGTACGACCTTTTCAATTTCGGCTCTTGTAGCACTTATATCTTTAAACTGCTCTAACTTAAATTTGTATAACTCGGTGTCGGGAGGTATCAGGCTCAACATTCTCATGGAATCTACTTCCTGAGCCGCAAGGCTAGCAAGAACTTTTTCTTCTTCTGTTAGTTCTCCAGTCCGGTTCTCAGCAATATGATAGAATTGTCGAGTATCTACAAGTTGCGAATATTTCTTGGCATTATCGAAAGAGTTTTGCCTAATTTCAGGCAATTTGGATACACTCGAGCTCCTAACTGGCGCCCCTGGACCCCGGAGCAGCTGGACCTTCTTAACTTCTTCAATTTGCCTACGAAGGTCTTCATTTCTTTGATCCTTCTCTTCAATTAGCCTTCTTATCTCATCAGCTTTTGTTGGAGCCTGAGAGAAAGCTGGAGCAGAGCCCTTGCGGATGAGTACAATCTGATTTTCGGGACCGTCGAATTCACTCGACTCTGGCGTGTAGACTTCTCTAGTCCGCTCATACAATGATTGTTGCTGCTTTCTTCTTCGCTCGATATTCTCTAAAGCTTTCAAAACAGTAGGATTGCCACCGCCGTTCTCCAAGTAACCCTGTCTTATCCTCTGCACTTCTTGAACAATAGATCCGCGAGAATCCGGACGTTCGCGTGAATCTGGACGGTTTTGACTGCGCTCAGGAGCTGGAGTTATAGATCGCTTCTTACCTTTACTGTCCAGGACGACAATAGGCTTTCCAGCTAAAGAATACCAAAATTAAGGATTTCATATTCAAAACGAAATTTACGCTCATAAAGTTTTTGTCGGACTGCACTTAGTTGCCTCACTTTCTGCTCATTTGGAATTCTTTGACTCTCAATTTGATCTACAAGGTCTTCTACTCCATTTACAAAGGATCTCTCACTTCGATTCGTCTGGTTCATATCTTTCACTGCTCGAGTCACCTATAACACAATGAAATGATTCCCATCTTCATACTTCAAATAAAAATACTACCCTTGGGTTTCTCTCCCTCTCCCTTCGAGATTCTGGCCTTTCGTTGCGTGAGTCTGGCCTTTTGGACCTTCCTCCTCCATTTGAATCAAGATAATCTCCTCCTGTCAGCCTCTCATCGACTTTAAAATAATCTCTCCTCCGTCGTATCGAATCTAAGCTGCCATCCCTTCTCAATCGATCAAGATCTTTTAGAATGACTCGTTTTTGATATTCCAATCCTTCTCTTTGAAGTCTCAATTCGGCTGCGCGTTCAAACTTTTGAGCTTTGAGCAAATCGTTGACCTTATTATTTTCCTTTATACGAACTTGAACCCTCTCGTTCCATTTATCTTTCTTTTCATAGTCTTCTTCTCTCATTTCATCTAAGATAACATGCTCCTTCTCTATTTTTTGGATTTCTTCCTTTAATGCTTGCTCTTGCCGTCTGATGTCCTCTCTTTTCATCTCGAGAACTGCTAACTGCCGCTGCTTTTCAATTTCAGCTGTGATTAAGCCTTCCTTATCCTTATCTGAAAGCAATGCTCGCATCTGTTCTCTTTCAATTTTAGCTCGAATCTCTTTTTCTCTCTTCTCTGACATCTCTCTATATTCTTTCTCGAGTGCTTTCTGTTTTTCTTGTCTTTTAAGAACTTCCTCTGAAGATTTTCGTTTTGCAACTGGATCTTTATCTATTTCTTCCTTTTCCTTTCGGAGATAGGCCTCATTACTAATATTGAAGTCGCGTCGAGCTCTCTCTTGGTTCATTTTCCTTTCAAGGTCCGCTAGATTACCATATTCACTGCTTACGCAAAACTAATTCAATTGTAAAACGTATCTCTTTCTTTTTGTTACCTTCTTTTGGTGGATAGTTAATTGTTGCTCACTTTCATAGCGCAGCCCACAGGTACTAAATTGAAAGGATGCATTATGCAAATGTCAACAATATCAGAATTTACTTGCATTTATGCGTAAGGTTGTACATGAGTTTTTGAGTGGGGTGACTTTTTTTAATTGTTTACCGTAAAACAGTCGTTTAGTGACTAATTTCTTTGCATTCAATGAATGGGAATGCCTTACAGGTAAAATTGAATAGAATAACAAGAAAAGCAGCCGACAACATCTTTCTATGTGCTTCTGTTGTTGGAATTTCGACATTTTCTCCAAATCAACTGTTGTAAAATCAAAGCATTTGAAATTTTCTATTGTGTTTGTTAACTGAATTGAAAGAATCAACAAAACATGTCTGACATCTGATTCACACGCAGTATTTCGAATCGAAAGTTATATAAATCCAATTATTGACCTTCAGTCAGACGCTTTGATTGATGATCCAAAAAGTGCAGATATCAGCAGAATATGATGACCTATCAGATTATCTCATGGAAACATGAAAAAACCCCCATTTTTCGTATTTTTAAGCATTATATAATGAATAGCGTATAAATACCACGCATTCATTCTTCTTCACTCGTCAATTTTATGTGAATACTTTCCCAATTTTTGATATGCAATCTCAATGCAATCGAAATATTCTCAATATACTGTTATATGAAATTCACAAGATGAATATCAGTGTTCTATTTCATAATTTATTTATATGTTCTTCGAGCTGCTTTTTCTATTCTAATCATGGTAGTCGTCAACATCAGATTCACTAATAATAATTAAAAGTTTAGCAAATGAACTTAAATTAATAATAATTACCCTCCTCTGTCTGGGTTCGCATTCGGATCAAGGTTGATTGGCTCTTCTGCATTCATAGTATCACAATCCGTGTTAATTGCGAGCAGAAGTCTGTCTTTCAAAATTTCTGCAGAGGAATAGTTTGGAAGCTCAAGGTTGAAGAAGCAAGTATCTGCTTTAGGTAGAGCTTTATCTGGTTGAGATGTCGAATAGACAGCCGGCTTGATCATGAATCTCGTCTGAGTTCTCTCGAACTCTTCGTCATTTGCAGGCAAACGTTCTTGTCCCCAGCAGAATTTAACAAATCGAAGTTTTTCCGTTTCTCTGAGGTCTCTGAGAACTTCCCATAAGAATTTAATTCTTGGAGCATCTTCATTGAGACCTCCACTGTAGCGAGTATGTCTCTTGAGGAGATCTATGTCAACCTTCGCTTTACCGCACACCCAAATTTCGAGATCCTTTGCAGAAATACCTAACGGGGAAAAATTATTCTCTACCAAAGACTCAAGTTATTACTGTTCAAGAATGGCACAGCCACGATTGAGACCAAACCTTTTCGGATAGCGTCGATCTGGACTTTGCTTTCTTTGATTCTGGCTTCAAGAACTTTCGATAAATAGTCCCATCGTTCTTCATATTTCACTTTCAGCTTGGAGCCATGAGGCTTAAGTTCAACCATGCTCTTATCGGACAGATTGGTGCTGTAAGTGAGTCCAAGTTCATCAAATACCTATGAAAAATCGTGTTAGTTAAAAAGAGTAAAAAATTGAATTAAGCTACCTCTTTGTTGCATTCTCCCATCAATCTAATCAAGTCCACCAATGGCTTGTCGATCTCCTCGAGATCTTCGACGGTAATGGTTTGGTTGGTCAACTGCTTCCAGAAGATCGAAGGCAAATCGAGTGTGAAGTGAGTATCTGTTCTAACGCACGAGCCCATTAAGGTTCCCAAGAATTCGAACAGCTGTAGATGATACGAGCCTTTTGCAGAAGGATTGATAACGTATTTGTCTCTTCCCTCACCTATCTTAGAAGCGTTGTTTGGAGATGGGACCAACAGGTTGAGATTTTTGTATTGCGCTGTGATAGAGACGTTGTTTGGTTGAAGTTCTTGGGAAATATCAGCGAAGAACTGTCTGTAAGGTCCAGCTTCACCCATGACATGCTCTCCTTTGAAGACGATTTCAAAAGCTATGAAAGGCTCCGTTCCTAAAGGTTTCACAGGTCGGAACTGCGTCGGGGGTACATCTTTCAGTTGCTCATAAGCTTTAGTAAATACGAACTCGTCCTTTGTCTTATAGCTCACAATTTCTTTCGCGGTGGATCCACTCTGGTTGCTCTTGCTTCCGCGTTTTTCTTCAATTTCTTTAGCTTCCTTCTCTCTTACTTCTTTCTCTCGAACGAGTCTCAACCTTTCAAGAGTCACTTTAGGAGCCATTTCTCGAGGAAGAGCTGTCTTTTGAAGCACTCTTTTTGAGAGTTCGATCTTAATCTGAGAGAGCCAGAAGTTTTTAAAGGCAGAGAGGAATGTACCAAGGTTGAGCCATTTAGCAGCAAGGTCATATCCATAGCCTGAATTCATGTTAATGTAGAGAATCGCATCCGAAAGGTTCTTGTTGAAGTTTTTGATAATAGCCCAGGTGTATCGGATCTCGCCAGTGGAATATTTGGCGAGGTCACCGTATTTCATATTGAACGTGCTGCTATCTTGATAATTGAAGCTCTGTTCATCAGATGGTCGAAGTCTGTTGGCATGGAGCATGATTCTAATGTTAGAAGGAGGGTAAGTTAGCACGCTCTTGCTCTCATTGCAAAGATCTTTTTGCATAAAGTGCATCAATTGCTCGAGAGCTCTTAATGAAGGGAGCGCGAATTCTCTGTATTGATTGAATAAGAGATTGAAGGATGAACTATTCAACCAAAGATCATAACCTGACGCCTCCAAGAATTTCCAAACTTGATAGGATGAACCGGATTCGACCTGATTTTTAAATGAATCAATGAAAGTTGCCTCTTCGAGATCGGCAATTTTATCCCAGTTGATGAAAGTAAACTGTTTCTTGTAATTGTCCAAACCTGTCAGCGGTTTCTTCTTGAGAACATCCAATATCGCGCCTAACACTTTGACGACCTCAGGGTTCAATCCATTGCCATCTTCTTTGATCAGACGGCTCTTAAGGTGCTGCTCGAAGTGAAGATTGTCTTCGGCGCTTTCGAGAATTTGCTTTCCAGTGAGCACTGTGGGTTCTTTGAGTGTGGTAATGTAAACCTTGAGCTCTTCTTTTTCTTTGAGGAGTTTGCCGAGAGGACTATCTTCTGGAATAGGTTCCTCTTTTTCTTCAGGCTTGGTAGACTCGATCTTTGGACCTTCAGTTTCTACTACCTGATCACCTCCTGCTGGTGTTTTCGTAAGGGTCTCTTCTGGTTTGGATTCACTGGTTGGCTGTGGCTGTCCTTCCTGAGGCTTGGTGTCCTGTCCAGCAGCAGGCTTTTCCTGTCCCTGGTCTTGTTTTGTTGGTTCCTCCTCCTTCTTTTCTTCCTCTCCTTCATCTTCATCATCCTCTTTTTGTTTCAGCTGCTTGTTCTTCTTGCGATTATCTCGATTAAGACGTTTTTCTTCCTGTTCTTTGCGTTTAGCTTCTTTCATGGCTAATTTCTTTTCTCGATTTCTCAGGCGTTTCTGCTCTGCGCTATCCTCGGTTTTCTTGACTGGAGCAATTTCCAGGCCTTTTTCTTTTTGTTCCTTAAGCTTGTCTCTTTCAACTTTTTCTTGCTCTTCAAGCTTTCCAAGCTGGTTTTTGACACTTTCGATGTATGTCCTTACGTTTTCTTGAATGGCTTCGACCATTTTCTGAATATTTTCTTTTTCTTTCTGTTGCACTTGGAGGTCCAGCTGGTTGAAATCTGCTTTTTTCACCTCTTCTAGAACAACAGCTTCTTCCTTTTTGGCTGGTTTAGGTGACTCACAAGCATCGCAAATCGAGGCTGAGTCAGGATTTTCGAAAGTACAAACTTCACAACTCCACATCGCTGGAGGTTGCTCTTCAGGCTCTTTTTCCTCCTCTTTTTTGGCCTCTTCAGGATTCTCTTCGTCAAGATCAAGTTGCGACCATCCGTCTATGAGGACAATGCAAATGCCTAAGTGTTGCTCTACAAGATTGTCGCCTTCCTGAACCTTTTGAGTAGGAACAACGATATCAAGACTTGGAATCAAAATTCTTCCATGATTCTTTACAATAACATCCTTGACCAAGTCTTTGATTCGACTGACACTCCATTTGCTTGGCAAGTTTTTAATCAGCAGAATCTTGTCCCATTGGCCTTCAAGACGAATACTGGAGAGACTCTCCTTCAATAAATCGTCACTCAATTCGCCTTCTCCCTTGAAGTATTGGGTATAGATGGCAACATTCACAATCGCCAGAAGCCAGTCAGGAACGTTCAATTCGGAGACAAGGTTAGGTGGGATATTATTAGGCTTGCTGAAGTTGTTGAGCGGGGTCAGACAGTTGACGATAAACTCAATGATTTCTTGAGTATATGAGGAGTAGAGGACAAGAACTTCACCTTGCTGCGAGTCTTTCAAGATTTTGACATGCTCAATCAATGCTTTAATCCAGCTTTTATCGAGTCCAAGGATCTTAAAGTGCTCTGAGATAGCCTCGTCTGGTGTGAGGCTCTTATTTGCTGTGGACAGCTCAGGAATACTTTCGGCAAGATATCGGACCTTCTTGATGACTCTATTGAACAGAATGTAAACGAAGTGCTTCAGATGCAGCGGTCCATCTAATCCTTTCAGAGCGGCAACCAACATTTGAACAATTTTTCTCATCATTTCTAAATGCTCTTTCTTTCTGGACAGAACTTGGGCGTTAGTCAAGGCATCTGCAACCCAGAAGCAAACGCTCCATCTGCTAGGAATAGCATGAACAGTTGCTGGCAAGTTACTGAAAACGGATTTTTGTTGGTAGATCGGGAGTGACTCTCCGTTGAAATAGTATGAGAACCATACGTTGCTCTGATTGAAAAGCAATGAAGGGAGTTTTGTTTTGTTCTCCTTTCCAGCGGCCAGATGATGAATGATATTTACTCCCATTGGATCGTTGAAGAATTTAAGACCTGCGCACATGCAGAGGGAGGCTTCAGAAAGGAATGATATGGTAAGAGCCGAAATACTGTCGTCGTTTTGGACAGTTGGGAGGACCTTGTTGAGGTGGTAGATACCAGTATGATTTTCGGAGTCACTCGATGGCTTGTGCATTTCAAGCACAGCCTTGTTGTTGTTAATGTAGCTGACCATCTTCTCGAACTCAACGCTGAGCCAACCAAGTAATTTTTCGATATCTTGGTCTTGGTCGAAAGTGACTTTGTAGTTCAAATACTGTTGTAAAGCTTGCAATTTTGGAGCGTGTTTGCTTTCAGGTTTCACTCTCGCAGCAGCTGTTTTCACGATTTCGCCTGCTGTGGTTGTTGTTTTTTTAGGTCCAGCGTCCTGGAATGCTTGGTTATCTACAGAAATTTCCCAGCCATTGACTTTGAGCCATCCTTCAACAGAGTCGTCGCCGAGCTCATCTAACACAGACCAAGTGATAATGTCTACTAGACTCAATTTGTAGTTGTGAAGCAACTCTGACTCTCGTTTTAAGACTTCTATGTCTCGAGTTTTGTGATCGAAGAATCGGAGCAGTACGCTGCGAGCACCCAATGCGATACTCTTTTTAGAGAAACTAGTGTAGTTTTCTAAGATTTGGCTCATTGTGAAGGAAGCAGCAGGAACATTCATCGGGATTTCAGGGAATTTGAGTGCGATGACGGGGAGCCAAACGGAAACCAGTTGATTGTTGTCCCAATCGTTATAGCAAACCAACACAGAAGAACTCTTACTATCGAGGGCTAAAATCAGGACAGGCACATCGGTGTTCCCAAGGCCTTTTTGGAAATTGAAAAATGGTGAATAGAGCTTTCCTTGCTTGTTAGCAATTGAAGCAATCGCCCATGTTCCGAGGCCAATCTCTTCAGCTGTTATGGTGGACCAATCGTGGTTTTGATCAGGAAGTACGACTCCATTAGGAAGTCTCTGGTCACAGATAATGTAGGTGATCTCAGCTGCCTTCGATTGGTCTCCTTTTCGCAGAGGCTGGCGAATTTGCTCAAAGAAATCTTCGAATTCCCAAGGTTTTAGCGAACTTCTAACAAAGTCTTGCACTTTAGGGATGATATGTTTCTCCCAGTGTTTCAATAGTTTATTTTCAGAGACTTGAGGAAGAGACTCTGGCAACGAGCTCATGTAGTACGATCTTGGAAGTGCAACATCGCCCAAGTTAAGCTTGATCTCTTTTTTATCATCTGCGTTGTCACTGCTGAGCTTAGCTAACTGATCCTCAAACGGATACTTTTTGCCCTCAGGAGCATTGAAACTGCTTGGGAAGTAGAACACCTGATTTCGAGGCTCCTGCTTATCAATATAACTCTCCCAGGCTTGAGTATAAAGCTTGTCAAAGAAATCGGCGCTGCGATCGACTGGGCTGTTTTCGGATAGGATGAACAACAGTTTAATGAATTCTGTGATCTGGTGTTGGTCAAGAGTAGGATCACGGAGCATCTGGACCCAGTCCATTGTTGAGCAGACTTTGAGCAAGGCTCTCAACAAAACTGATGGGATGAAATACTGCTCTCCGCTCGCATTCATTGGCGAGTTATAGAAATCAACGATTTTGTTGAGAGCTGCGATGAGTTTCTGAGGTTTAATTGCGATGTCTTGTGGCCAAGGCACTTGGAGTTTTGGAAGAATCTGATCCAAACCGATGTTTTGAACGTTGATACTTGGATCGTTCTTTGCGATGAGGGTGCAAGTCTTCTTACCTGAAGCTGTACCTCCTTGCGTCATGCATGAAGCTGGAATATCGATGCTAGTTGTGATATCTGACCCGGTTTTCGGTAGGTCGACCCAGCCACCAATCAACACAAACGTAGCTGTAAGAAGCTGTCTATCTAACGCTTCAAGTTCGTCAAACTTTTTCTCGTTCAAGTAATCGAAGTATTGCATAAGACGGGGAACAACTGCGTCTCTTATCTCTTGATTCGAAAGTAAGCCTCGCAAGAAGTTCGTGAGATGGTTGATCAGCAGAGATGTAGAATTGCCTGAACGCACTGAATGGTGGATAACAGTCACTTTATTGGCATCAGTGTAGAAAGAATCTCGGTGAGGACTTAAAGACGCAACGAAATCATAGTTCAGCTCGAATGAGTTCATGATCGAGCTATCGCAAAGACTGATAACAATTTGAGACCTTCCTGGTTCTTTTGGCTTTTCTTCGACTGGCACAGCTCCCTTCTTCTGAGGAGGCTTAGTGTTCGTCTCTGGAGCGGAAAAGTTATTTGGATCGATTTTCTTCTTGAGATCTTCCTTGAATTCGTCGACGTTAATTGGCTTGAGTTTGCCTTGCATGCCCAAATTGATAAGATTTGCAAGCTCAAGAGCCATATCATGTGGATATTCTTGGAGAATAGGCGCGAAACCGAAGAAATTTAACACTCCGCAGGTCTGAAGCGCCTCACTGATATGCTTCTGCATTCGATCCACAAAGCATTTAGCTTTAACTACTTGATTTTTGTCTGTCTCGGCGTCTTCTTCCTTAGGCTCTTCAATGCTCCTGGCAGCTTCTTCGAGCTTCTTCTCGAGTTTTGTAATGTTAGCATTAGACCAAAGTTTCTTCATGTTATTCTTTTTGCTCTTTGGACGCTTTATCTCGGAGCGTTTTACCTTGCAATCGTTCATGTTACCCAACATATTGCATTCCCAGCCGAGATTCAGTTCTTGCTCATCCACAGAGATCAAATTTACGTCAGGAATATTCTGGAAAATCTTCTCATGGATTCTGAATCTCTCAATAATATTTGCGACTTGTGACTGTGGAAGTTGTTGGCCCGCAGGAATTTTGTCTCCAGAAGGCTTGAGTTTTATCTCTCCTTCTTTCTTGCTTTGAGACTCCTTGTTTTTCTTATACTCCTCGTAAGTTTGAGGGTATTTCTTGGTGAAAGTTGGATAAAGCTCTTCCCAGTAATAGAACACTTTCACCAAGAAGCTCAGGTCTTCCTCAGTAGCGAGGTGCAACATAACAATTGCTTTCTTTTTTTCTTTAGCATCGCTTGGTGATTTGTAGAGAATGAGATCATTGTCGATGATGTTGCGGAAAGTGAGATCCTGATCCTTCTGATTCAGTACGAGTCTTCCGAGTTTCTCGAGAGTTGTGAAATAATTGTTGAAATAGAATCCTTGAAGAGCTGACTTGGGGACTTGAACTGGAATGGTCTTCTGTTCGAAATCTTCTGGGACAATTTCATGCAAAGATTGTGATTTCAGTGCTTTCTGCAGGCTCTCGAACTCTTTATAGCGGTAGTACATGTAATCCGCGTCGTATGGAGTGGCAATGTTATCCAATCTGACAGCATCTGAAATTATTTGAGCAATTTTGACTGCATTAGAGATCACAGAAGGAGCTTCGTGCTGATAGATGATGAAATAGCTGGCAAATCCGAGCTCCTTGAGTACAGATGACTGAAGCTTCGCGACAGTGGTTGCTGAGATAATATCATGAATATGATAGAGGAGATTATTGATTCTTTCTATCGAGGTCACATCATTGCATCTATGCAAGACGCGAGCGTTGACGCTGTATTTGTCCGTCTGAGGTGGATTCTTAACACCAAGTTCTCTCTTCAGAAGCGTTACGAGGATGCTTACAACCTGCGAGTGCAGCTGAGGGAACGTGGAGTCTTTTATCTTGCTGACGAGTAATGCCACGTTCTGGATGTAAGCTTGAGCAACGAGTACGATGTGCTCGAAGTGTAAGGAGAGATATTGGAATGAGTGGCACAGAAGGAGCACTTGGAATGCGTTCTCGATGAACTTATAGAAAATCGCTTGGTTCGCTTCTTCTACCTCCTCATCTTCGGATTTGCCGCCAGCAAATCGGGCAAGAATTTTCTGATTCGAAAGGATAATAGCCAAATCTCTGACGTTGCTTGAAAAGTTAACGAGATATTGCTCAGCTAAACCTTCCCACTGAGAAACTCTGGCATTTCCGTTTCTAATTTTGCTTAATGCTGAGCTCAGATTCTTGAGTTTAATGGCATTGATGTCTTCAAATCTCTTTGAGAAGTTTTGGATCAGCTTGCAGGCGATTTCGAATACTAAGTCACTGATTACCGTTTTGAAGGATTCAGGAATACATGCAACATTTGAAAGATAATCCTCAGCCAGTTCTTGGGTGAACACGCCAGCAAAGTAGCGATCGAAAGGAGTTATCTTTATTTTATCGAGTAATTTGCTACAAAGCTGTAACCCTATTATTCTAAGTCCACTTCTTCGGAGCTGGTTCTTGAGACAAACTTCCATTTCTTCGGCATTTACACGTGCTTTAATGAGCGCTACAATGGCTTTTAGAGGATTTGAGCTGCTTGAGTAGAAGTACTCATCCTCGTTAACTTCACCCTGCTGCCATTCCTTCCATTTTTTGTAAGTGTCAACCCATTCTCTGAACACGTTAAGTTTTTCTCGTACACTCTTATCCTCGATCTGCGACTCTGGGTTGACGGAGAGCGATCTACCCATTTGTGGTACTTTCATGGGTTCGAGGAGATCATCGAGATCATCGATTATCTTATCCAATCGTTTAGAAGCATCAGGTTTCTTAGGCGATTCTGGGAGATCTTCAGCTCTACCGACAGTTGGTGAGAGCTTGAGAAGGAGATTGCAGACTGCGAGCACATGATTGGCTACCAACTCGTAAGGGCTCTTGAACTCAAGCACAAAATGGCTAGTCTTCTCATCTTTTTTGAACTTCGAGAGAGTAGCTTTACAAACGGATAGAAGCTCTTTCAGAACAGTATTTACTTCTTCGTTATGATTGACGTTCTTCAGACTGCAGACCATCTTTAACGCGTCATGGTTACCTACATATCTTTCAGACAGCACCGCCATCATTTTCTCTTCGATTGCTTCGTCAAAGTCAGGTTGAGTAGTGGCAGCAGCGGGTTTTGTCTTTTTCTCCGCAACATTTGATTTTGTCTCCTCCTCGCTCTCCGACTCTTTTTTCTCTTCTTCATCATCTTGTGGAGCTGGCTCTTTACCTCTGGTTACAGTCTTTTTGGGTAGTGGTTTTGTAGTCTTTTTCTTTTTCGCTCCAGTTGAAACCACAATTTTTCCACCCACTTTCTTAATTTCGACCTTAGGTTCAGCTTTTGGCTGTTCTGGTTTCTTCTCCTTCTCTTCTGGCTTCTCTGCTTTCGCAGCTTCTTCTGCTTCTTTTTTCTTCTTAGCTTCCTCAGCCTCTCTGAGTTTCTCAAGATGTTTGTTTCGGCAGTCAGACAACTCCTCGATTAAGAATTGCCACTCCTTCTCAGATTGAATTTGATTCAACATCCATGAGAGCACCTCGTTCCTTGTAGTACCGATATGTCTCACTTGGTCAGCTGTGTGTTCTCCTCCCTTCTCTTCTTTAATAAACTTAAGGAGTCCTGAATGATAAATCAGAGTTAGAATGGTGTAGCTCTCTGCTTTCTCCCATAATTTCTTGAATTCTGGCTTGAAATTAGGTCTTCTTTTCTCCGCAGTCAGGTTCAAAGGCTCTCGTACTTTCGATCTTACCAAGGCTACGACATCAAAGAAGTCACCTTTCTGTTCTTCGATCTCCTGCAAGCAAGTCTTCAAGAGAGGGTTCGAAATCTTAAAGAACTCTTGTGTCTCTTCTTTGCCTTTGTTGTTCTCGGTGTTTTCTTCTTCATCATCTTTAAGTGGGACTCTAATCTTTGAAATTCGAGAATAAATATCTTCTTTCAGTTGATCATAGCAATCATCAATCGGCTGATCTTCGCTGCTCACATATCTATGAGGCTCAATGAAATGGTAAAGCTCATCTTTCTTCACGAGGAAATCAGAGATGGCAACTGAGCCCAGTCCGCTCTTTACAATATTCCAGTTTAAATAATTGCTAAGATTTTTCTCTTCTTTAGAAAGGAAGTTTCCTTTAATATGGAACTCAGCCACTTCAAGGGCCACCAAAGTGCTCAAAGTCATAGCGCTGAGATAGATCTTGAAGTTCTTCTTGCCGCCGAATCTTCCTTCCACTTCTTTCAACGCACCGTTGAGACTGTTGTTCTTAAGAGCATATCTCGAAAACCTGTAAATTGGTTTGATACGGACTTTGAATCCCCAGCAGTTAAGACTGCGTTCATCTTTATTATGAGGAGAGGATGAGAAGTCAATCTGTAAGTTGTTTCCGATCAAAAGCAGTGGCTTTTTCATGTTAGGTTTTCCTGAAATTCTAAAGCTGGTCCCGACGTTTTCTCGATGAGACGTAAAGTATCCGAAAGTCGAATACTGCGAATTATACCAGGATGTCAGAGTGAGGAAATCTTGTGTTTGATCACTCTGGCATCGCCTGTCTAACTCGACTGAAATGGCAACCGCTCCTGGGTATGAGCAAGGTTCGAAGTTCTGGTGTTTGCCTCTTTCGTAAGGGTGGTTAGTTTCAAACACCTTCTCGTTCAGATGATCAACACCTTCAGAGCTCTTTGGCAAGATATGCTCAAGGAGATTCACGGACTCTCCATTTTTGCTTTCGATTTGAGCGAGTTTGGAGAATTTCTCTATCAAAGCCACGAAGACGTGTCCTAGTTCTTCAGAGCCAAAGTTTTTCGTCAAGCAGGATTGATAAGTCAGGTAAGAGATCGAAGAGACGAAAATAGACAAATGCTCGCATATTTTCGGAGAGCAACCAATACTTCGAGCCGCTGAGTCCTTCAGCTTATTGGCAAGAGTATCAATGATCTTAGCCAGCGTGGAAGTGATGCGGACTGCGAAAGGAAGTTTGTACTTCCACTCAAGTTCATCATTCTCAATTTTCTCGAATTCAACAGTGGCGTCGAGGAAGAGCTTAAAGAATATCTTTACGAGACATAGATTCTCGAATGATGGATTCTCAACTGCTCTCAGCAAACTTTCTTCAAGGAGACTCCAGAATTTTTCGCAGTGTTCTTGGTGAGATTTGAGGACTTCTGGTTGAATTACAATCGATGATTTTTTCTTGGGTTGAGCTACAGCAGCAGTCGCGCTAGTTTTATCTTTGCTCGTGTCTTTGTTTTTGGCAGCATCTTTCTCTTTCGTCTTGTCTTTCTTTCCTTTCGTCTTTTTCTCTTCTTTTTGAGGAGCAACTTCCTGCTCAGGTTCAGGGTTTGGTTTGTTCTCTTCGATGAAATAGTTAGGGAAGTATTCCTCGAACCTTGTTTCTTGAGGTTTGACACCTTCCAAGTATTTCAGGTCTGGAAGAAGCAGCCTGCCAAAAGGCTCAATCAGGGTCGACTCTTTCACTCTCGCAAGATGCGAGCGCTTAATGAACAGGTTTTGAGTGGCAGGGTCCGATTGAGGGGTCGTGCTGATTGGAGTATTTTGAGATTTGATATTTTCAACTTGATAGTCTTTGAGGGGGAACTCCGGTTTGATCGCGTCAGGGTAATAAGCATATTTCAGGTAGAAATACACGAGAGGTGACAAATTGTCGCTGTTGATGTCATCGTACTTAAGTTTTGGATCTTCATCCAGGTTGTTGACGAATAAACACTTCGAAGTGTGTAAGATAAGGGTCAACCATTTAAACATCTTTTTCGATGTTCTGACGAATATCTCCCAACCGTTGATCAGGATTTTCCATGCCAGCAAGTAAACAGATTTGAAGGTGAGATTTGCCTTCAAGAGTTCTGATGTTATGAGATTGGAGCTCAAAAATGCATAAAGCCCGCTCTCTAATTCCTCAATCTCTTCCAGTTTCTCATTCTGATAGAGGAAGATGAAGTCTGAATGTTTCACCCAGTAGAACAGTAACTTCAGGAGAAGAACAAACTGAGTATCCTGCACAATTTCTAACTTTCCATTAGCAAGTTCCTGAAGGAGCGATTTTAGACCTTCTCTGATAGTAGGAGAAAAGATTTTGAGTGATTCATAGGAGCCATCAATTGCGAAAGCATAATCCTTTCTTAGCTCTTTCAAATTCTTTTTGGTTGGAGCTGTGGCTTGAGCAACTGCTCCTTTCCCAGGTTGTTGCTCTGAATTCACTTCCTCAACAGGGAACAGCTCAAGAATTTTATTAAGCCTCTGTGAGAGCTTAGTTTTCTGTGAAGCGATCTTTTTCTTTTCAGCCTCACTTGCTTCAGCTCCAGAAATAAGACCTCCACCGCCAAGGGCATTAAGTGAAGGTTTTTTATGCGTTAATTCATTCAGAGAAAGCCCGTAGGCATATTCCCAATTACGTAGTCTCCATGGTAGAGCAAATCTTCTTGGCTGCATGCTCATAAATTCATAAATAACCTTGGTGCTCAAGTCTTTCAATGATTGGACAGGTGCTTGGGCAAGGCTGCTAGCTACACTTTGAGGCAATGAATGGAGTGAGCTTTCTTCATATCGCTGGTTATCAAATGAAACAGTGATAAGAGAAGGGAAAACGTTTGAATTTGAATGCGCGACCCAATTAAAGGTGTAAAATTTCTTGAAGTAGGGGTCGTAGCAGATGTGGATATTGGGATTCTGATAGAAGCATTTCTTATAAGGTGTAATCGTCTTTATGTACGTCCCTTGCAGTGGCACTTGTGGTTTTTTCTGTTCTTCAGCAGGTTCATCTTTGACTTTCTTTTCTTCCTTTTTCTTCTCAGCTTTGATTTCAGGCTGCGCTGGCTGGAAAACTTTCTTGGTTGCAGTGTAGGACGTAGCATAGGTCGAAGCCAAAGTTTTGGGTTCTTCTGAGGTTTTCGGTTGTCCAAAACCGAAGCCTCCACCTCCGCCAAGATTGGGTGGCTGACCAAAAGCAGGCTGTTGTCCGAAACTAGGCTGTCCAAATCCTCCTCCTCCGCCCAAGACAGAAGGTTGTTGACCACCAAGGTTGGGTTGCTGAAGGAGATCAAGGCGGCCAAATTGGAACTCCTGGGTGGTAGTGCTCTTTAAACCTCCAAATTTGATAGGTTCTTCAGCTCGTTTTGGTTCACCCCATCCTGCGTCTGGCCCTCGAAATACCGGTTTTTCAAGAGTACCGGTTGTGGTGGCCGGTTTCGATCCAAAGAGAGTGCCTGATTTCGTGTTCCCTCCTCCAAAAGGATCACCTGGGCCGGGTGGAAAACCGCCGAAATTAAATCCTCCAGGCGGTTTATTAAAGGTGTTATCAATTGGCTGGAAATTTCCAGGGTTAAACGCAGGGATTGTTTGATTTGGGGCTTGCTTCTGTCTCTTAGCTTTTTCTCCCAAAACATGAACGTCGTTTGGATTCTTTGAGAAAACCTCGATACCATTCTCAGAATACAGCGCTACTTGCTTAGAATCCATCGTCCATATGCTCTGGGAAACATGCCATGGGAATATCAACGAATCTTCTTTCGTGATAATTTCGACATTGTTCTTCAGATTCTTCGATGAAATATCAGAAACGACTTCGGCCTGAGCGAGCAAAGTTTTGTTACGAACAACAACAGTCAATTTGTTTCTTTCCTTCTCGCCTTCATCAGTCAACCATTGAGCCGCGGTTTGGAGATCGTCCTTGCTGTAGCTCAGAGCTTTAGCGCACTCTTCGAGTGTAAAGTAGCCGTTGAACCCTTCGTAGAGTTCCTGAACAAGAACTGTATCGATGGTGCTGTCTTGTTCTAAGCCATCATTTCCACGGGTCTTTTCCGTATCGAATTCATAAAGAATGTACTCACACAGTTTCAGAGTGCCATCTGACTCTTCTTTAGTGTCTTTCTTGCCCTTGGTCTCTTTTTTCTTTCTAGCCTTAAGTTTTTCCTTCCTCTCTTCAGCTTTCAAGCTAGCGGTCGGCTGGATTGGCTTGGCTTCTTTGCTGTCAGGAACTGATCCAGTTTTGGATTCAACAGGTTTTTGCTCTTGAGGTTTCAGCTCAGGACTTTGTCCATCAGGCTTCTTTTCCTCTGGCTTTTTTTCTTCAGACTTTTGGTCTTGAGGCTGTTGCTGCTGCGATTCACCAGGTTTTTGATCTCCTTGGTTTTGTTCGCTCGCTTTTGGTTGCTCAGATTTATTTTCCTCAGCCTTCTCTCCTGCGACTTTTTTCTCTTCTGGTTTCTCCTCTTGGGGTTTTGGTTCTTCTTTTGAGTCCGGCTTTACTTCTGCTTCTTGAGACATTGACTTTTCTGACGCAGGCTCCTTTGATTCGACTGAATCCTGTTTGCTTTCAATGTTGGAAGGAGCTTTTGAGAGGGATGATTCAATAGACATCTCTTTCAAAAGGCTTTGTTCTTTCGATAGGCTTTGTTCTTTCAATAGGCTTTGTTCTTTAAGTTTCTCTTCTTCAGTTTGTTTGTCAGATCCAATTTTTTCGGAAAGCAATTTTTTTCCAATAATGTAGAGGTATTCTCCATCAGTGAGCAAGGGGAAATGTTTGTTGATCATTTGAAGGGATTGATGTCCAAATATGTCTGGACAATATACTTGCAGAAGCCCAATCTGCTTGAAAGTCTCTGGATCAATTATCTCGAGAGTTCCAAACTCACGGGTTGAGTTTCTTAAATATAATTTTCCTTTCACATATACCCAACAGACCTCCTCGAGCTTTGAAACAGCGGCATAGAGGTAGATTCTGCCCGGGATGGTGTCTCGTTCTCCTGTACCGATCTTGTACATTCCACCGTTCACAGCACTGATATAGATGTAAATGTACGCTCCATCAGTGGTCATTGTAGAATTCAAAAAGGTCTGTTTCTGGAAATGAGCAACACTAGTAATTTTGAACCCCCCTTCAGTGCTGAGATTGCTAACATGATGAAGATAAGGAGATTTTGCAGAGAGATTTTTAATTTCATCTAGAACTGGAGCAAGACGCTTTGACAGTGCTTCAGCAATGCCAATGTTGACGTCGGAGAGTTGTTTATGTGCTTCATTTAATATTTTGAGAGCGTTTAATATTTCTACGAATGAACCCGTGTGGAATGCTACTAAAAGCAACGCATAGAATGCCTCTCTCAGGTTGACTGCGTCTGGCATCTCGCTGTTTGGCTCTGGAGCCGCTTTTACCTTAGCGATCGTTTCATTAAGGTACTGTTCGAGTCTGCTTTTGAATTGGCTGTTCAGATCAAAAGGTTCGGTAAAGAGCGATAACATTGGGAGAGATTCGAGCTTTTCAATGAATTTATCCATACCTTGGGGCCAGTTGGCTGGATTATTTCCTGGTAGAGTATCGAAATTCCACGCTGAGAGTGCATGCTCTCTAATTCTGTCCATATTATGTGTTATATCTGTTCAGAAATGTTAGACAATGCGAAAGGGATAGCTTTCTTATACCTGCATTCATTGTCAGAGGAGAATAAAGCTTCTCAGGTGTGCAATACGAGTAATACACCGAGTTTCTCAGGTGATACTCTTTTGAGGCGAATCGAATGCTTTTTGTAATATTCGCGGTTTTCGAAGAGAGTGCTGCAGTGGTGTCACTTTGTACTTTCGCTTGCACGTCCTCCTCAAACTCAATGTATCTCGAGAGATTTCTGATATTTGTTGCCGCCAATTCTTCGCGGATGTTGATATTGGACGATTTGTCTGAAATTCCGCCGGTATCCTTTACCGCCAACAGATTTGTAGTGTTGAGGTCGGTGAGGAACGCCTCATTCGAGTAGAAATTGTCGCCATAGATATTGATATAACTTGGCAAAGTCATTGTAAAATTCGTGTTTGCCAGGATATCAAAAAAAGGATTATAAAGTTAACTTCCGCAAGAAACCGAATAAATTTAAATATGTTTCCTAAAATCAACAAAATCCAAGACCGGATCTGATCAGGTTGAGACTCAAAGAGTGTTATTATTTAGTTGTTGTGTTAAGGAAGAATCAGTGTATTGCTGATTAAAAACATTCAAGACTAATATAATTTTTATCCACTTCCTAAATCTATTCCATTCTTTGGTTTATTACTGCATCTGCTTCATATGTAAGAAAATAGAAGTTTCGATCGTGTTGAAGCCAAAAAAAAAAATGATATGCTTTTTGTTAAATTTAACCGTTGTTCAGTGCGTGTTTAGGGAGCGGTGAGACATCTGAACATTGTTTCTAGCCGCGCTTGGCAAATCGTTTCAAGAAATCCCACTTCTGCATGAATTCGTTGATCGATTCATTAACCTATCGGGAAAAATCGCATAAGAGAATTGAAAAAAAGGCGTTTCAGCTGACCATGGTGTTATTCTGAATCAAGCTTCTCAATTCTTCTAAGTTGATGCTCTTCATATCTTCATCAATATGAATCTTAAGTTCACAAAGGTTAATTAGTGAAGTTGTTGGATGACGAAATTACTGTGGAAGATAAGTAGTTGTAGCTGGTAAGCAATGCAACGTTCTCTTCTTCGGCAGCTCTGAGTTTCTCCACAATTCTTTCTTTCTCTTCTCTCTTCTCTGCCAACTGAAAATATGTTTGTAGCTTGTACCAGAAAAGAAATGTTCAATTTACCTTGAGCTCCAACATTTCAACATTGCCAAGTAATTCGTGCATTCTAGGATCAAGCTCCTCGATTTCTTTCTGGTACACATTGGCAAGTGCCTCTTTCCTAATCATCGTAAGTTAGTTATCACCGAAGATCATAATCATTAGATTGTACTCTGCGTTCTTCTTGAGAAGAGACTGGAAATACATCTGTCTATGTTCCTTATCAATCGTTTGCTTTCTTTCTTCAACCTCAAGAGCGGCAAGCTTCGATCTCAAATCTGCCAACTCTCTCTCTTCTTTCAGTAACTCTCCTTGTCTACGTTTAAGTTCTTGGGACTCTGATTCTCTAAGCTTCTTTTCAATCTTTAGATCGTTATTCTTGACCTATCATATCACGTTAAGTGTCAGGTTTTTGAACGAGAAGAAGAATGTTACGGTATCTTGCAATTGATCTTGCCATTTTTCCAGTTCAACTTGTAATTTCTTTCTCTTTTCGATTTCTTCCTCTTTCTTTCGAATGCTCAACTCTTGCAGCGTCTCATATTCCAACACCGCATAGTTAGCTTGGTTAAGCTCTTTTTCCAAAACTAAGACTTTTTTCTAAATGACAAATGAGGCTAAGTATTCATATTTGCATAGATTGATTACTCTGCATTCCTGATTTCTTCAGAATATGGTTTATTTGTCTTTGGCCGGGCACAAAATACTTGCTGCTTCATTTGGGATTTCATCATCTCCATCTAATGAACGGTAAGTCTGATATGAGATACTTAATCTCTCAAAGTTTTGATAATATTTGTTCGAACGTTGCATTAAAAACATGTCTGCTTATTCTGAACGTTGAATTCATCGCAATAAGCTCGAAAGCTTCCATTTTCCAAAGAGAGTATACGAAGCACAAAAGAATCATTGAAATTAATCCTCCAGACAAAAGATAAATTCGAATGAGTTGCCTATTTCGCATGGTATCTCCGGCTAAGCCAATCAGAGGCGGGGTAATTGCAAAAACAGAGCCCATATTCATCCATTTCAAGAGAGGGAGACATCCTTGAATCCAGATATCCTGAGCTTTTCGAGCATTGTTGGATTTCAACGCGCAGAGGGTAACTGAAAATTGCACGAATATGAGCAGAGAACAAATGCTTATGAATAAATGTGCAAAAAGGGCATATCGAAAATTTGTTTGCATTTTATTGATTCGGAGTCTCAGATCGACTTCTTCTAGGATAATGTCTTTACCTTGCTTCATTAGAGATCAACCTTATATATAAT
>ENA-UOTZ01000691-UOTZ01000691.1-compost-metagenome-genome-assembly--contig:-NODE-691-length-27549-cov-11.337070_pt1 | contig 27549 bp, 22 predicted proteins | sample MGYA00238144_ERZ746983 | MGnify/ENA primary metagenome ERZ746983 (study PRJEB28759, sample SAMN06268863) | compost metagenome | isolation source: single cell | place: USA: California, Emeryville, Joint... | reverse complement strand
CAACTGATATTCTCCAAGTGGTGCCATTTTCGATGGCTGGGCAAGCTGCTAATGCTGCAGCTACCCAGAAAGTCAAAAAGATAGCTGTCTCCTTTTTCATGAAGCAAGCACTTCGTTTGAGTATCACAACGTTTAAAAAGATTGTAAATAAAATAAACTACTCTCACTCTAACACAGATTCAATTTTTTAATTTTATTAAGAGATGGGTCCTCCTTCATCCAGATTATTGCAACTACATGCTCAAGTTTCCAACGCTAATCGACGACATAATATGACATGAACATGAAAATGCTAAGGAAACTTTAAAAAAACTAAGTACAAGAGCTTTAATGCATGAGAAAGTTGAAAATTGATAATTTTTTTAAGAGGTTCGTTTGATTAGATTTGAAGACGATTTTGTGATAAAACCTCTGAGAAAGTAGATAATTATTGAGATACATTAACAAACTCCGCTCTGCCATTGGTAATAGCATTTTTTCATGGCATTATATGTGTATTTGAGAACTTTTTTGACGGCTAATTCACTGTAAAATGGCTAACAGACAAACTGAGTGTCTTGGTGCAACTAGATCGGCACATAAGTATCAACGATCATGTATTCGCCGTGAAACTGCATTTTTCTTTTGTGGAGTACGGCGAACTCAATTAATTTTTATTTCTCTGCAAAGTAGTTTTTGTATATGAGCTGAAGTAATCAAATTGGTGCTTGCTTTGTTAACTTTGTTATCAGGTAAATTCATAGCTGCTGACTGCGGAACTCTCTAGAAATTCTGGTCATTGTGAAATCATTCAAACTTCCACCCCCTCTAACATTCGAGTCAGATGTTAGAATCGCTATTGGCTTCAAATTCAAATGAATAGTTTGTTTGGACTCTTTAAAGTTCGAATCTGTGTGCGACATTAAGTGCAGCTTTCATGCATTATCTATTCGCTTGGAGAATGTCCTTTTGATGAATGCATTTTACGTAAAATTCATGTTTTCTCCCAAAAATTTGCAGTCAGTTCAAGGCTAAAGCTCCAAGCTGCCTTGCCATAGGATGTGGGTTGTCTTTGGTGTGTGTTAATATTCGTCTTCTTCAAGAAAAAATCCAGAATTGGTCTTCAAGAGTCTTACAAGGCTTTACGAGAAAATTTTTTGCTTTTCTGCCCTTTTGGTAGCTTTTGATGGCAGCTATGGAACTTCAGCTAAGAAATTTTCAAGCTGAGCTCTTGAGGCGAAGTAGGTTTATTTCAAAATGCCAAACTCAGGCAGATTCGATTTTGATAGCAAATATAGAGCTTCTTACTTCGAGTATGCGGTCAATGATGGATGATAAGCTTGAAATGTAGGCGCATGCCTCTGTGGAATGAACGCGATAGACGGCTTGGATTAGAACTGCTTGTTGCTATCTATATTTTTCAATTGGATGGCCAAATTAATGAGTGTAGGTGAATAGTATTACGATTGAACTTACATGAAAAAAGCTATGTTTTGAAAGATTCCTTGCAAAGTATTTTCTTCTGCACTCCCAATAGTGATTTATAAGGCACCGGATGGAGCTGACACTCAGCTATATGTTTTTACCACAGGAGCAATTTCGCGAAAAGAGAAAGCTAAAAAAAGCTATCACGCATTTTTGCTGAGTCAATTTACATATTTGAATTCTCAAATCTCTCAGACCATTAATCGTAACTGAGGCGAGGCTTTCATGAAGCATCGCCATTTAGCAGAGATCATAACACCAGAAATACTTAAAATACTTCAAGAAAGACCCACTAATTCTTAGGCATAGCTCATTATGAGAGGTTCTTCTCAAAATAAAAAGCTGGCATTAGAAAGTAAGGCGAATAATGAGAGAGAAATCTCAAGGAGCAGAATCGTACAGTTCAAAATCGAACGCATTTTCAGCGGTGGCAAGATTCTTACGTTTTGATGCTATCTATTTACGCTGGTTGCTCTTCAGAAAAGAGGAGTACAGAGAGAGAACATTTAAAAATCTTCCTCTCTGCAAGTTTAATTTGGAATTTCAAAAAGCCAAAAATTAACTTTTTCATTTATTATCCAATTAGGATGCACATTTTTTTAAATAATAGTTATCAACCACACAAGGAAAATTTAACTTAGATAGCGGGTAAATCGCTCTTTGCTTAACAAATCCGCTTTTAATTCAAAGAAAACAATTCAAGTTACTCTTCTTCCTTGTTGAATCAGAGTGCAATAGGTTCGCGACTACCACTAATTGGGATTTCATATATACACGTCAATTGTTCATTTGTGTTTCTCCGCCCAGAGGGATAAGACGTGAAGGAAGAAGATTTATTTTATTTTCTTAAATTCCATTTCTATCGTTTTGATCAAAAGAACCTACTACAGCCAAAAGATTTTGCTGATTAAAAAAAGAATTCAATTAGCTTATCGAACAATTTATTTTCGAGTATTTCCAACCACCTGAATCGCCAATTAAATCTTCTCAAAATTCCTCAAAAGCACGAGCCACTTTTTGAATATTTGGAATGACTATAAAACAAACTGCCTACAACATAATTTATAATCCAAAGATTTAGAACACGAAAAGAGTGCAACCAAGACAAGTTGCCTGCAATTTGAAAGAGGGGGATACTTACGCAGTGTAAGTGGTTAAATTACCTCTGATTATTAGAGCTGCATGTCTTGCTTGTACTTTTGGTCTTGGTTCGGACGAAAGCGCTCTGATTTCGATCTTTCTGAATGCGATAGGGCTTCCTAATAAATGCAATTACATTTGTCGTTCATAGACCTCTGTAGGTATTTGATTTCTATGAGTACGTGGGTTCATCTGACTGGAAGGGCAGCTTTGGATTTTCTAGAGACTATGAGTCATGATAGCTGATTGGATCTCTTTTATAAATATGGTGCCTGGTTTAATTACTCTGATCTGAAGAGCCAAATTTTCAGTAAGCAACCAGTTTGGGTTTTTATTTTTTATTCAGATTTGAAATTGAGATGGAAAATCGACTCCTCTATGCACTGTAATGAGAGCTAATCCAATAAAAATTTCATGTGCAAAAGAATGGTGATAAGCTCAAAACGAAGCTTACCTTCTGAAGAGAATATACTTCAAGTACCTTAAGTTATTACATTTTAGAAATCTTTGTTTACATGTTACGAGGCCAATAGATTCGGTATCTCACAAGTAAAATAAGCAAAACACCCAATTTTCGTTTTACAAAATTCAATTATTCCTTGATTTAGGATCAGACACCAAGCAGCTCATGTTTGAGCCAAACGAAAAATACCATGAATTCAATGCTGTCACAGTCACTAGTGTACTGACTCTGAAGATACATGCGACAGCTAAGCTGTCGTTGGAATCAGCCAACACGAAAGTCTTCAAAAATTGCTTTAGGACTGAGTGGGTATAAATACAACGGTCGACTGGAAGGTACCCCGAGGTTAAAATATATAAACTTTCAATATGTATCCTTACACAATTCTCAAATCTTCAATAAATCATCTTTTCAAAAATTATGAAAATGAATAATTCATGTTTTCAATTTACAAATTCTTCTCACAACCATCTAACTCTCTCATCGTTTTGCCATTCACCTTTCTTTTCAGTTCCCTCCTTGATGATTATTCCAACGCCTTCTCTCTTTCCGTTCACCCAAACTCCTTTAAAAATCCGGCCGTCAGCCCAACGAAACTCTCCTTCACCATGCTTGAGATCATCAAGATAACCTCCCTTATAAACGGACCCATCAGCCCACTTGTGCTCGCCAATTCCATTCATTTTATCGTCTTTCCATTGTCCTTCATATCGACGACCATCAAGATAGGTCAAGATACCAGTTCCATGTCTGAGGTCATCTTTAAATTCGCCTTCATAGACTGTGCCGTCAGGCTTTGTGAGCTTTCCGACTCCGTCTTTTTTCATCCCTTTCATGTCTCCTTCATATGTCGTTCTATCATAATAACTGGCAGTACATTTCCCGCAAGGAAGGTCATCCTTGAAAACACCTTGGATTCTGAGTCCGTCTTTGTCTTTAAAAATACAAAGGCCATCTGCTTTTCCTGCAGTAAAAGAGCCCTCTAAAGAAGACGCGTCTGGGAACAGCTTCTTGCCATGACCATTTGGAAGGTCGTCTCTCCATTCACCTTCATAATATGTTTTATTCGGCCAGATCTGCCGACCTTTACCGCTTCTCACCCCATCAGCCCATTGGCCTTGGTAAATTGAGCCGTCTGGGAGCTCATAAATCGCCTGCTCGTCGCTTTCAGTGTCTTTCCTGGAGGCTGAAGTGCTATTATGCTTGCCTGCTGCTGATGGACTCGCGGCGTCTGACAACAGAACGTGGGTTAAAACGGGGAAGTTGGAAATTTGCTTGGCTCCTTGAGGGATGTGCACCGCATGAAGCTCATCCGAAGTTGATCGAACCATACCTTGGCAACGGCAACCCATTGAATAGTTTGCTTAATATTTTGTAATTTGTTTAATTCTCTTGAGAATTCCAGTTTTTTTATTTGGTTTCAGACTATTCAGGAGAACCAAATATATATTTTATTGAAGTTGAGATATTGATCTAATGCAGTTTCAATTTCATCACATGAGTCTATTTACAGGAATAAATTTACATCACAACTAATTTGGTCGGTACACTGTGAATAAGTTCCTTAATGGCTACTCTTCTATGCCGAGCGGTGAAATCTCTGCCACTCCATCGTAAAGATTTTGATATACTCGCTAAGTACTTTCAATTTGTAATAAATATGGAAGGAAATAAAATCTATCGGATCCAAAAAAGCAAGAAAATACTCAGGGTTCTTTATTCAAAACTCAAATCCGGAGCTGTTGTCTCGAATTATCAGATTCTGTGCAGCACGCAAACTATATTAAGCGATTAAAGCGTTTCCTATTCGAATCCAAATCTGTTGTTTCAATCCAAGTATAGTATTGGAATTGGCTTCAGTTTCCGGGTGGATAAAATGCCAAATAGTATGGGTTTATTCAAGCTAAATAGAATTTTCTTTGGATGAGAGAAATTTGAATTAAGCAATTTTTTTTTTTTAAATGCAGAGATCGGATTTGCAATTTCCGTTTAAGGAATGCAAATAATGAATTCGAGGTAGTTTCATTGCCATCGATTCAAGCAATATTTTCGTGCAGTAATAGAATCGAAATTGAAAGCAACCTTTTTCAACTATTAGCGGTATATGTAGTCTTGTGAAATACACAATCACGAAACCTAAAAGATTTCCTGTAATATAGCCAACCCCTACAGGACAGGATTCTGCATTGCATCTACCTGTTACTGATCTAAATTGCTCCTGTTTCGATAGATTTGAAGTTTCATGTGTCGCTTCCAATTCTAAATTGCACTTACAAGCACTTACAAGCGCTCTCGCAATCTTATTCTCTCTCTCACTCTCTCATATGGGTTAGTCTCTCAATATTATCAATTATTCCTGATGATGATTCTGAAACTGAGTTTTCTCTTGCTTTAAGTTGAAGATCTGTTTTCCATAGATTGTACTACAATACAATGTTTTCGTTTGGCGGCTAAGCCTCCTAATATGCGGTGATAAGTGAACCCACTCATTTTCAAACCCTAATTTATTAATCTAATTGCATATATATATGGTAATAATGGCTCTTGTTGTGACTCACTGTAAGACTCGTATATTTTTCTCGGAGTCAACAGAAATCCTCCATGAAGATAGCAAAACTCATGGCTACTGGTGCAGCACGATCTGTAACTTCGATGCAAAAACATGCCATCGATCGGCGGAAATTTACGATTGAATTTACCAAGTTATCTGACTTGAGTGCTTCCTATACTTAACTTGAGCCAAATTTTAAAAGTCTCATTAATAATCGATTTCTTGTTTTCAGAACGAGTTAACATTAAGAAACTAAAATGAGAGCACAAGCTATTTCTCTACTTGTTATTTCAGCACTTATCTGCTCAGCCTCTGCTAGATTCTCCATCTACCCAGTGGCCACCTTCTTGGAATCCTTCGCTGCGAGCCTCAACTACGATGATACGAACCCAACCTTCGCAAACTGCTCGGCTTATATCAACGCAACCAAAGAAGCTGCTCTTGCAATCATCCATCGTAATTTCATGGACTACCCAGTAGAGCTCATCTACGCCTTTGGAGACAACTTCGCTGAAGCCACCCATTACTGCTCCAAGGCCGCAATGAAAGTCCCTAAGACCCTTCAATATTTCCGAGATGGACTCAGAAATCTTACTCTCAAGGGATTCTCCATGAACATCCTCTCCAACTCCTACAGCATCAACAAGAACACATTCTACCTCAGATACGCCCTTTATAAGGGCATTTATGATGACAGCGGAGAAATTTTCGCTGATCTCCTCAAGATCTTCATCTTTGGAGACGTCAAGATCCCTGTCAAGAGACAACTCTTCGAATTAGACCAGTTCGCTGATATGGTTGGTGCCAGCTCCACTCTCGAAAGCAACATCTACTCTCTTCTCCAAGGCTCACAAGGTTTCATGGACAAGGCAATGATTCCTGACTTCACCAAAATGCTCCAAGACTTTAGCGGACTCCTCTCCAAGATCCCTGCCCTTGAGAAGGCTATTGAGGCTCAAGATTTCCCTGTCATCATGGACATTGCCAAGGACTTATACTACAAGGTGATGAATACCACTCAAGACTCTGCTGCTTTCAACCAACAACTCGTTGCTTTCTTGCAAAGAGAGCTCCCAACCTTCCAGGATAAGGCGAAGGTCGCAAAAGGCATTGAATCTCTTGTTGCTAACCTTCCAGTGACCTTGGTTAACATTCAAAAGATCGCTGTTGCTTACCAAAACAAAGATTTTAAGGAAGTCGGACAACAAATTCGTGTCATCTTCAACCAAATTCGTGACGGCGCAAATAGCAATTAGATGATTAATATTTGATTAATTCTGCATAAAAATATGAGTCGGTGACAATAATTCCATCAAAAAGTTTTATTAAATTCTAGCAAAAACAATAAATCTTCTGTAATTCCTTCACAACTAGCTTGTCAGAACGTTGAGATTAAGCTGATTTCATAATACATCAAATAAATGTTGCTAAATTAAAATTAGAAAGGGAAAGTTAAAACAAAAGATAATCCCATCGAACTTTTCGTAAATAATAAAGTAGAAATTAACTCAGTTACCATTGTTTTTAACTATATGTTGTGGATTCGAATGAATGATGATAGCACACTAGTTCTTCTTAACTTACAGGGACCTAGTCAACCTAAAAATAAATAAATCACTCTCTTTTAACTTCTCCCTTACAGCTAACTGTATCATAAATTCTGCCACTTAAAAGCATTGTAGGAGAGCAAATTGGCTATTAGCTAGAAGAAATGAAGAGGTTTGGAGTTCACAATCAAAATTAAGCATTGTTAGATTCTCAGTCATGTTCAGAGCCTTCACGAAGGTACAGGAATAAATCATTCAGATAGAAAAAGTAAACAAACGTTTCGATAGTGCTCCAAAAAACAACATTACCAACCATAGCTTTATATTTATCAGCAGCAAGATTGATCTTTTCCTTTTTGATTTGATTTTGAATCTCCATCACTGGTTGTTTTTCCAGGCGAAAGCTGAATATTTTGTTGAGAATCTGTATTATTCGAGACTTTTGGTGCCGGAAGATCTTTGAAAGTGTCCTGTTCCAGCCTTTCGCATATCGAATAGAACATTTGAATAATTCCAGTGTTATCTTTAGCGCTCGTAAATGCATACAAACCTTTCACTTCGTTAGCAAACGCCTTCACATCCTCCTCCTCAACTCTACGCTTCTCGGCTAAGTCGTATTTATTTCCAACGATAACTACTATCACACCTTTCGACCCTTCATCCTTGAGGACCCTCGCCCAAGACTTGGCTCGCTCGAATGAAGCCGGATCGGTTATATCATAAACCAATAAAGCGACATGGGCGTCGCGATAGTACATATGTGTCAAGGGCGCGTATTTTTCCTGGCCAGCGGTGTCCCAAATTTGGAATTTGTAAACATTATCCTGATGCTGAATGGTCTTGTCCGTAAAGGCTGCGCCTACTGTCGTCATTTCATCCTCTCGAAATTCATCAAGTGTGAACCTCCTCACAATGCTGCTTTTGCCGACCCCAACGTTCCCGAGCAGACACACTTTCGCGATCCTTGTTTTATCTCTTCGGTTCATATTTAACTTCAAAAAACTTAGATTTTTTTACTCATGAATATTTTTTATTTCATCAGGTTTATCTCAATTTTTCCGATGCTATGAACCCGCTTCTACGCTTATTAAGAAAACTATATTCCCTTTTCCAAGTCCTTGCTGTCACATCAGAAAGAGCTAGAATTAGATAGTCTCTGAGACAAGCATTGATCAAAATATGGGAGATCTAATTGAATTTTTGGCTGGATAAACTAATAGCAACTTCCTAAGGGACTTATGTCGAATGATAATTAGGAGTGTAGGATTCGACATTCAAACCAGAAACAAAAAAGGTAAGGCTATCGATGAAGCGAATACATTTTTTATTTTTCTGAAACTTTGGCGGATTTGAGATCTCAAATAAAAAAATTCTTTGTCATTTTTTATGAATCAGTTCCTCGCTATGATCATTAAAAGTACCTACGTCGTATTGCTATTGATAATATTTTTGCTCATTTGAGGAGGAGCGAAGATGGTGGTACCTTGTTCTGATCTCTTTCAGCTGTTCAATATTTACTGAATCGGGGAAACCATTCTGTTGATCATCCACTAATAAGTTGCTGTTCTCTTTATTCGCACTAGTGCTTGGAGATTTCTGATGAGCCGATTGCAGTGAACTCTTCGTTCTCGTTGTCATTGGTGCGAACGTCATTCCTCTTTCCTTCATAACCTTTTGCTCCAGCAACGAAAGTTTCTGTTTTCTCTGATTGCTCTCATCATAGAGTCGATCAAACGCCCTCGTGTCTTCTTTCTTTAAGATAATGCTTGGTTTCTCGCTATGATCATCGAATTTGAGAGTAGATGTAGTATTTTCTTTCAATATTTTCTCGTGCTGAAGGCTGGCCTTTCTCGTAAGGTTCGGACTAGCTTCAGCATGTATATGCTGTAGTCGCTTCGTATCCATTGCTATTATTTCTTCCTCAAATTCCTTTTCAAGCTCCTGTCTTTTGCGAGCGCTTTGGTACAACCTCGTAAAGATGTCTGTGTCGGATTCTGGCTTCTTATCTTTTGATTTTGATCCGTGGTCCATTGTAACTCTTCTTGGATGGAACGTGCATTCTGGATCATCAGCATTCCTAGTCATTTCGTAATACTTCTGCGCATTATTCCTTCTCAAACTGTCCAAATAGAGCCTTTCCGTGGTATCCGAGTTTTTTCGTGAATGGTCCTTGGAGATGGGGGAAGAGAATAACTGTGGTTTGAAAGTGCAATCCTCTAACTCTTTATCCTTTATTAACTCCGCTTTCATTCGAAGAACCTTTTGCTTGAAATGCGCATCTTGGTAGAGACGTTCGCTTGCTTTGGCAGGACCCTGTGCGGAACTGTCTCTAGCTGTTTTAGGCACTTTATTCGACTTGCTCAAATCTGGCTGGAATGTCGCGCCTTCCATTTCACGGTTCTCTCGACTAGATGCAAGGAGCTCTCCTCTTGGAGTTTTGGTTTTTGAGAGTCTGTTAAACACAGACGTTTTGGGAGTTTCACTGGCGCTTTTGGCGCTGAGTCTGTGCTCGTTGATCCTGGGAGAGAAAGTGCACTCTTTTAACAGCTTTTGCTCGCTCATTTCCTTTCGGAGCATTCGATTATGCTCGTGTATGATCCGATGTCCGTACAATTGCTCGTATCTTTGCTTTGCTGATGTACTCCGTTGAGCACTCGCTTGATCAGGGGACTGCATTCCACCGGAAAGGCGCTTATTGACACCGTTTTTGTTTTCGGCTTCACCAGGTTCAGTTATGCATCTCGAATCGCGCTCAGTCTGCGGATTTTTGCTGGAGAGAGGTCTGCTTTTTGTTGGAACTGTTGTTTTTTTACCATTTTGTAAACCACCGCTTGCCGTGAAGGACCTTTTATGTCCTTTCGCTGTTTCCGGGGTGCTCTTCCTCGATTTCGAAGCTGAAACTCTCCCAACTGAAGTTATTCCACCATCGTTACTGTCGATTGCGTGATAGCCGTTCCTTCCGTGTGAAGAGATGGCGGACTCGTACTTGTGTTGGACCCAGTATTGGTAGACTCTAGACGATAGGTCGTACTGAGAGGATGCGCTGAGTTGCTGTATATAGTTTGTGAGTTCAAAGACGATTTCCTTATCTTCATTCGCATCTTTAAGTTTGCTAGCGAATGTGGCTGAGTCGGACTGTTCTATTAATCCGATTTCCTCGAGATAATGGACAAATAGGTCGGTTTTTGACATGTGTGAAGAATCCAACTAGAGGGAAGGATAAACACTTGCTTCAGAGTTTTAATTTTAGATAAAAATTGATCGTTGGGGTTTTTTATTGTACTTCATTCATAAATCGTCTCCCAAATGGTTAGGTTACACAAGGAGAGCAGATTGACCTTTCAGGGTCGTTGGTGTTGTCGGAGGAGTTGTTGATGTTCTTCTATTAGAGTATCTTCGAATTTCGATGACCTTCCATATTTTCTTAAATATTCCTTAGCGATTTAGTCTAAGTTTTCTTGAGCTTATTAAGCGGTTGGGTGGCGATGAGTGATTCTAATAAGACTTAGGGTAAGTATCTCAAGAAAGATTGAATCTTGGATAGAGATCGCTATTCCTCAATTTGACCTAATTTTTTCATTTGGAATAAAATACCACTTTTCTCTAGCCAGATTGTCATTTAGCTTTCGTTGTAAATGACTTTAATAATTTGGATGATTAGGAAGAATGAAAAGCAATCTCAATAAAATTGTCTAGAAAATGAATATTTGACCAAACTACAATGGCATGCTGTGGTAATTGACTAGCTCAATTAGTTGATCTTTCACTATGGCTTGCAGGCTCTCTTTCCATCTTTTTAAATAATTTCACATCATTGTTGGTGTGGGAAGTGCGAATTAGTATGCGAATTCATAATATATACGTTAATTGTTAGAGCAGTTATTTCTATTTGAAATAAGCCGTATTTATTAAGAATCTTCTGACACACAGAAAAGTTCATTGACTCCATCCGCAATGCATTTGAACAGCCTAACCAACTTGAGAGCGGGCCCTTGCCCAATTGCTCTCCACCTGAAATCAATAGTTTCCCAAAACTCAAGGTTATCCAAGGAACCAATAAAAATGCCCAAGCTTACTGATCGCGTCACCGAACGTACATTCGGGAATGATATAACGAATCTTCCGGACATTTTGAACTCACGCACTAACGACTTCAAGAAAAAGGTGAGTTAATCTTACTTTTTCCTTTGTTTAAGCCTCATAATAGAAGATTATCATTCGTTCAAAAAGCACGCTTTCACTACCAACTAACTCGACCAATTCTGGAGCATCATCCTCTTTGCAAGAAATCAAATCTCAAAAGGAAATCGCAAATGATTTCGTCCAAAACGATCCTCAAAACCGATCTCAGTCTTCAGTTGATGGTCCTAATGAGGTCACCACGACAACTTCTTTAGGCAATTTACCCAACAGGGGGCTTGATAATAAACCTAAAAAACCACTGAGTCTCGATCTTACGAGCATAAAACCCTCAGAAACCATTCTCAACCAAACAAACAGAGCCAAAAGTACTCGACGACTACCAAAGCTTTCAGTGGCCATTGATATGGACCCTTACGATATCGAAAATATTAAAGATCTTTCTTTAGTGCCTGAGTATATGAAAGAGATAGTCACCAATGCGAAAAAGAGAGAAGTAAAAAATTATTCATGAAAGGCCTTATTATCCACCATGTTGCTATATAGGCGAGATACGTTATCAAGAGTGGAAATTTCCCAAGTTTTCAAAAAGAAATCACAGAAAAGATGCGTTCCGTCCTGATAGATTGGCTCATTGACGTGCATTTGAAGTTCAAACTGCTACCTGAGACACTTTATCTGGCGGTCAACCTCATCGATCGATACATAGCCTGTGCATTTATTCCAAAACACAATTTGCAACTGGTTGGAATAGCATCATTATATATCGCAGCCAAATATGAAGAAATCCGTCCACCTCCATTGAAAAATTTTCTTTATGTCACAGACGACGCCTACGATAAAGAAGAGCTTATAGAAATGGAGGGCAAAATGGTCAATTCCCTTAAGTTTAAACTCACGGTCCCAACCGCCAGATTTTTCTTTGAAAGGTTTGGAAGAACCTCAAGGCTTACGGATAAAGGGATGTCGCTGGGCTATTTTGTGTTGGACTCGATGCTGACGGATTTCAAAGTAATGCGACATGTCCCGAGCCTCCTTGCTATGGCAGCTGTGTTCATCGCGTGTAGAGTTGAGAGTAGGGAAGGGTGGAGGAGCTCTTCCACTAGGACCCCTTACTCGGAAATCAGCGAAGTAAGAGATTGTGTTTCAGAGATATTGGCAAGCCTGAATTCAAATGAAAGATCAGCTCTGAGTGCTGCTGCTGAGAGAAAGCATCCGATTTCCAAGCTATTAATATCTTCGAAACCAACCATTCAGGATAAGCAATAAAGCCCTTGAGACACTCAGTATCCAGGCTTCTCCTTTAGGTTTGCTGCAACCTAAAGACGTGGATTACTTTTCAAAGATTTTTGATATTATCCGCGGTTTAAGGATAAAACATTTTCAATTTTGTATTATCTTAAAAATCTACTTGAGACGTACAATCTTAAAACAAATATGACCATTATACAACAAATTTTCCATATTTCTGTAGCTTTTTTATACTTTCATCTTCCTAAAGATTTATTTCACTTCAAAGATAATAAATTATTTGGGAATTCAAATCTGAAAATAAAGTGGAAATAATTGGAAGATGAGTGAGTCGAGTCTGCAAGCAATTGACTTTAAAAACACTATCCAATGTGACAACATAGAAATCTTGGTAATCGGGCCTCACCGAGAAAGATTTTTCGATTTAGTCAATCTGACGGATCCAAAAGCGCAGCCCATTGGCACGGATACGCCGGCTGAGTCAGCAATGTTAAAAAATCGATCAGACGAAGGAAACAGGCAGGAAAATGCATATATCAGCAAGGTTCACCAGCTCAATAAATTAACCTCTACTCATGATCAAGTGGAGAAAGGAAAAAAAACAAAAGAAACTTGGCATAAGCAAAAATACCTCTCAAACGGCAGCTTTTTAGCCTGGTCTGATATCAAGCGAGGCACTGCATCGATTTCAACCGAGCGATACTGGATCGATCTGAACTACAACCTGATATCTGATACTTTCCTCGATCCTTACATTAACGGCGTACTTACCGGCAGCAGCAATATTCTCGTAATCACCTTTGATCCAGAAAACGATGACAGTAGAAAAAGAGCACTGCAGTTGTACAAAAAACTCCATTCAGAGAAAGCTCCCTCAACGGTGAACTATCAATCACAGAGACTTCTACTCCAGCAAAATTATTATCATGCATACAGCGATAAGATCATCCTTGGGTTAAGTGAAAACCCGAGTTTAGAGCCGGTGGGAATTTGCTTATTGGTCGGATTTGGGTCTGAAGAGTTGAAACAAAAGATGCAAGAGTCGATCAAAGAGGCTGGCATCAAGAGCAAAGTCGAATTTTTTATATTCGATGTGAAAAATGAGTCGAAGTTTGTTCCTGAGGTGCTTTTGTATTATAAAGCAGTAATTGACGCTCATAAAAAGTCGGCTTTTGCATTGTCGTTTGATGAAAAAGGTAGGAAGGAGATTGATAAATTCATTAAGGAGGCGTATATAAAACCAGTTGAGAAAAAAGGATTTTGCAGTATTTTTTAGAGCCTGTATCTTATCAATTCATAGTTCTATTCCTTATCAGAGAAATGGCTTTTATATCCTTTGCTATAATCCAAGACTGGTGCTCAATAACTCCCGTTCTCTGTTGAGTTAGCATGAAAATTTTGACTACAAATTGATTCTAGATGGAATTATAGGTCTTGCTTGCTATTGGCTGATCATTGTCTTCTAAAATAGGAACCTGATATTTGGTCTCTTTTGACCGAAAGACTGGTATCAGCCGCATAAAACAAAAAGAAAATGATCCGAAAAATATTGATAATAAGTATTTAAGGTAGAATTCAACGAACTTGAGGCCGGACCAAGATATCCTTAATAACGCAAATACCAGATAACTTTTCTCCCGTCAATTTGTTACAAAACTATGCGATGTTTGATATATTTTAATGTTGAACCTAAACTTGAAGTTATTGTACGACTCACTCAATTAAAATTGAGTCAGAAGTATATATAGGGCTTCCGTTGGATAAGGAGACAGAATGCGATTGAAATTTTCTATAAATTAAACTTTTGAGGACATTGGCAGCCATTAGTGACCTCATTTGGGGTTCGGTAATTTCATCACGAATCTCCAGATGGATAAACACTTAAATCAACTCTGAGTAGCTCTGACTTAATCGTGCATTATGGCTTTGCTATCTCAGAGTCCTTTGGAATGTTCATCTATCTGAGTTTCATTGCTGAAATATGAACTGAAAGGTTTCTGTGGCCAGACCTTTGAAAAAGTGAGCAGGTCTTGAAAAATGAAAGTCAATAAGCTGAAGAAATTATTTCTTGAACAGAATTTCTATTAATTATAAAGCTTAGATTGGATTTGCATTTATATGCGACCTCAGTGTTCGTAGGAACCGGGAACTGGAGTAAAGAAGAATTTTAATTTGTACAATTTTCAGATCCAGTGAATCGATTATCAAATTTTTATTCTAATCCAATGAAATCTGCAAGCATAAAATTTGGGTTAAATTGAGCCGATGATTACTGCTTTATAATTTGCCAAATTGTGCTGTTTTAATTACGGGCAATTTCAGACTCTAAAAAAAAAAATTGACGGAAAGTTTGGGATAGTAATCTAAAATTATTTCTGAAGCAACAAGGCAAGGAGATACATAGATAATCATGTAGAGAAAGGCTTACCAATGGAAGCCTTCCTAGGGTGATGAGTTATCAGCTGAATGATTATTCAATGGAATTCTGGGAGAGACAACAACAAAAAAAGAAGCATGACTACAGTTCAAAGCCAGTCGCGAAGAAATTGAAAATCAAGCTATTAAATCATTATCATTCCAATTTAAAGAATGATTGGTCATGAAATAAAATCAACTGAATTGTTAAGAATGCAAGAAAAATACTAAACTCGAAGGTATTTCTTTTTTGAGTTAATGGCTCCATCAAAGGACCTGTAGCAATTCTGTGGAGTGATTATTTGTAACCAGTTCATATTTTCTTAAGATGCTATACCTATTGGTTGAAGATTTGAAGCCAGCCTAGCTGTAAATCATTGATATTTGGTGTAGTACAGAGTGCCTCTCAAGTTTTTGTTAGTATTCACTACGTTATGCAGAGGGTTGAAGGCAGGAGTGAGAAAGTATGTACATGGTTTAACCAATCAATTCGATGACTTCTACATGAAAAGGAATGGTGGTAGAAACAATAAATATTGAGCATGGGTCCTAGAGGGCTAAATTTGATGCAATTTTTTTGAAATTGCAGTAAAACTTAGACCTGCTGATAGCCCTTAGGATCTAAGAAGAATAAAATGTGTCTTTCGAGATGAGATTTCGCGAGTGGCGTAGGATGAATGACACATGCCTTCTCAAATTGTCAGCTGAAGTGAGGAAGTCACAATTGATTTCATGATAGGAGCACATATTCTCAATGAAAGATGAGTTTATAGCATCGAATATATCTCAATTGGACGATTCTTGATTATGCCTAGGCATAGACAAGGAACGAATCATATGCAAATTCTGAAAAGTCTCACAAAAAAGCAAAATATGGCGACTTGGAGAACTTTTGTGATGAATAGTCTAATTGAGAGGTGTTCATATTTCACAACCAAGATGAAGAGAGTTGAGAGCTGAACTATCAAAGTTAAACAGCTCGATGAATCATTGTCTTCAGACCTTCATATAATAAATTCAACATTTTAAACAGCTTTCTCTTGTTGATTATCAGAGCTTCACAGGCATCATGAATTAAAGCAATATTTGGACAACAACTTACTCCCTGGTAATTAATGTTTCCGGAGAGAGTTGCAAATTACTGTGAAATATCAAACCTCCCTTTTTTTTATTCTAGCTGCATATTTACCACTGTTCGAATAAACACTCCTTAAACTGATTCTCACAATCACTTCCAATTCTTGAAACTTCTCTCTTTATAAACAACTTTTGCTCAATTTTGAATTTTAACTGAATTTAGAGACGATAAATAGGTTATAAATACACGTAGCTCTCAATATAAATCTTTAAGATTTTGAATTGAAAATTTAATCCTAATGTCCAAAGGCAAGACTCAACCTGCTCAAAAAGGTGGCAAACAAGGCTTCAACCCTAAGCTTTACGAGAAGCCAGGACTCACTGAAGACGAAATTCTCGAAATCAAAGAAGCTTTCGATCTCTTCGACACCGATGGAGGCGGAAGCATTGACCCAAAAGAATTGAAGGCTGCTATGGTTTCTTTGGGATTCGAAGCGAAGAACCAAACCATTTATCAGATGATCAGTGATCTGGATGCTGATGGCAGCGGTGCTATTGACTTTAAGGAGTTCTTGGATATGATGACTGCGAGAATGAGCGACAGAGACAGCAGAGAAGACATTGAAAAAGTGTTCAAGCTTTTCGATGACGAAAAAACCGGCAGAATCAGCATTAAAAACCTCAGACGTGTTGCTCGTGAGTTGGGTGAGACCATGGATGACTCTGAACTTCAAGAAATGATTGAGAGAGCTGATAGCGATGGAGATGGACTTGTTACTCTTGATGACTTTTACAATATAATGACTAAGAAAACTTTTGCTTAAGGTTAATTTGGGGTTTAACTTGAATTTTAAGAAAGATTGAGGTATCAAGTAGCCATTAAGCTGTTTTTATTTTTCTATTTACCTCTTATATACAGCTTTAAAAACCCCAAAGTTTTTAACTCAATTTTTTTCTTTCTCAAGCTTATGCTGAAGTATAGTTGACAATACCAGGCCCGACAAAATCTGGAGTTCATTGTTAACCTTTATAACTCGATACTTGGTGGAGTGTCGATCGATTCAATTGAATTACCCAACAAATTAGATTGAGTTAGAATCCTATGTGGATTATATTAGGTTTCAACGGTTTATATTGCCTTATCTCGGACCACTTAAGAATAGTTCTCTTTTAAGTGTGAATCGAAATTTTAAGCATTCCGTTTAGAGCGATCTTATGAAGTTTTAGTTGTATGATAATTGGATTATTTTGATGCTATTTAAAGAAAGATTCTGCTTATGGCAGTCATTCAGTTTTATACACTTTACAGAGAATTATTTGCTTTGGAAGAGATAATTTGAATGTATTTTGCTATCAAGTCAATCCTCTGGCACAAGATTGTACATTTACCGAAAACTATCATAGTTATTGGAATGAGTTTACGTTTAAGAGATCTAATAAGAGCAACTGATGCTTATAAGTTGCTAGCATTGCGATACTCTTTCACCTGCTTACATGCGTTTTATTAATTTATTTAGATCTTAATAATTATAAAGTTTTCAGTCATTCAATACTTTTGAAGTCTCATACGATACAAACTCTTAGTATTTAACAATTCTAAAAGAAAATGTACAATAAGAGAGTACAAAAGAATCGTAGAAAGGAGATTCGTATTCAGTAGTGACCTGATCCATTTAAATACTAAAGGAAAGGTTTGTGTATCCACATTAGAAGCTAAGGAAAAGTATGAAAACACTATATATTACTTTATAAAAGACTCATCAAGCACGAAACAGATTTGCTTATAGCAGCCTCAATACCTAATTCATCAATTTATTTCTTCCAGAAGCTCTTTAATATAGTTTTTCAGTAGCTCCGACAAATTCAAGATGAAAATAGCCTTCATGAGCATACTTTATAAATGAATTGTCTAATAAATGCACTTAGAACTCACGATGAAGAATTTTCGCACCAAAACCTTAATTTAATGCAGCCAATTATGTGTTCCAAGCATGAAACTTATTATTGCTTCTTTCCCAACGCACACAGGAATGAGCCTTCGAAGCTTCGCACTCTACTATGCCAAGAATGTTGGCAAAGGAATTGCTTCACTTTTGGGCTCAAACTCCTTGAATGGGAGAACAAACTCGTCGTATTCGGACATAGAGATGAAGCTTTGAGCATTCGCATCGTTCTCTTGCTCTCGAGAGCAGCACTCCTTATGGACCACGTTTCCATTACACACAACTCTAAATCCCCATTCTTCCTCAGTAGATTTATTTAAATCTTCTTCAGAGGCAACGGTGGGACAGCCAGAGTGGCCGATCTCTTGTGGGCTGCTGTCGCCAGGGATTTTCCGATCATAAGTGGGGTTGTTGATGTAACAGATTGGGTATCCATAAACCGGGACAAAGAGCTCGGGGTAAACAATAGGACTTGCCACATAGCAGACCTGGTAGCAAGGGTAATATCCTTTGTTTTGATTTCCGCTGGCTCCTTTGTAGCTTTGATAATAATAACCTTTGTCGTCGTATGAGGTATGCTTTGGTTGTTCCGTTAGCTTGGAGTTAGGTTTTTTTGAGAAGCTTTTCGTGGGCTTTTGAGGGGCTGGGCTCTTAGATTGCTTGGATCTAGGCTTCCTAGATGGAGTATATGTCGCAGTGCGCTTCTCAGTGCGATTAGATTTATTCTTTACACTTGAGAGGCGATATTGAACTTGAGTACTCTCCATTACAGCAGATTCCAACGGACTTGTGAGCTTCTAAGTACTGGGACACAGGTTTGAAGACTTAGGGCCTTATATTTTATGAACCCTTAAAGAGGTCTTTTATATTTTGCTTTTTTGGAAGTGTTATCCCGAAATTAATTGATTCTCGAGTTATAGTTCCACGTCAAATAGCTCAGATATTTTTTACATCAATAATTTGGAATTCTAAGTGAACATTCTAATCATCCATTGTGACCTTTTCGACAATTTAGCCTAGTTAGATAGAAACTAAAGCCAATGAACATCATTATTTGATAAGAGAAGGAGAAAAAAAAAAAGAAGGAAAGCAGAGAATTCTCTATTCAATGGATTTTGAGAATTAGCTTACTAATATTTATCATATTCAGTGAGGAACAGTTTGTTAGCTTGTAGCATCCTTCGCGGTATGCTGGCACTGGCATGGGCTGTGGGCACTCATCACTATTAATATTAAAAGGTGAAGCTCGATTCTTCTAATAGACTGAGAGTTAAATGAGGAACTCAGAGCTGATGTGGAGGAAATCCGGCCATCCTGAGCTTGAATCTTTATTTTGGAGAATTTAAATAGTTTCTTGAGCCGAAGATATGAATTATCGCATAGTAATAAAACCGCTTGATCCGAAATTAAATTTTCAATTTTTCAATTTTTAAAATCTTAAGATATGTCGTTTTCTAATTTTTATTTTCCTTTTCTGGCTGAAGACAAAAAATGCATTTGACCATATGATGAATTCAATGCAAGCAATCTTCTTGAAAAACTATTTTTCAAGCTACTTGCAATACACTCTTGTTAAAGTACTATGTAGGGTGAGAGATCATGCTTCCGATTGACTCAAAGTCCTTCAATTCATATCCTATCGTTTGATTTTTGATATAATTGCTTTACATACCCTAGCTTTTTGCAAGTTAAAAGAACTTTCATGAGACTAGGGAGAATAATTGTTATTCGGAAGATTTATCAGTATAGGATATTCATGATAGTTACTACCAATTCTTAAACGGATCCTTAATTGATTTTGCTTCTTCTCGAGGTTTGAAACTCATTAAATGCAAAATTAATTCTGACAAATAAAAGTAAGATTCGCTTTGGAATGATACTGATAAAATAAACCTCCTCTGACCCAGAAACAGGAAAACCGATTTTACAGCTACAAAACACGGAGAGAACAGGTAACTTAACCTTAGATTGCTAATCTTATAAATCAGGAATATAAATCTTTTCACTTAATCTGAAGTAAATCAGCGATTGTTTGCCATTTTGTTTTTTCATCACGTGTTGCAATGAGTTCATTTATCACCCTTAAATTTACATTAGTTGATCAGAAAAATTAATTTCCACTTACTTTTCTCGATTCCATTGGTTTCCAAACACAAGTTCTTTGTAATACATATTTTCTGAAGGCTGAGTCTTCGTGACTCTATATATGCTTATAATGATCTGGCACAGCACCGTGGGAAGTAGCTCTTTGTTGACTTCGAAGCCATCAACAAGCGTCTGTGGGAAAATTTGACCTCCTAAATAAAAAATAAAGGCGAGTTTCAGGGGGTAAACTGTTACTCTTTTCTTTGGTGAAATTGTCTGCGAGGATGATTCTGAAATAATTTAAGCGAAGCGGAGTGATGATGATCGCGCACTAAATGTAATAAAATATTTCAATCGAGTGCCGGTGGTAGTAGGAGGTTACTCTCTGATCAGTAATATCGAGTTTGTTAATAATAATGGGTGTTTTGTCGTCATATTTATCATTCTTTCGTGCGTTCCAAACTATATGTATATCGCTGATAGTGTGCATTGTCTAGCCGGAAATAATCTTATTGGAGTTGTAATGAATAAGAGCGAACCTCTTCTTGTGCTCTTTTTTCATCAGGCGAACAGAATAGAAGCTCGTAGATAGGGGTTGAGAAATATATTAGCTCTTTGTGCTGTTCGATCTCCGCTCTCAAAGTATCACAAGTGCCTTGGGCTAATGATTCTTCATTTATTAGCATACCCAAACTGTCTAGGAACATCTGCAGTAAAATGAAATCAGTTAGGTTGAGGTCAGTTTTTTTGAAAGGTATTACCTCAAATGTCTTGTCTTTGACATTGAAATTTTGGTAAGAATATGAATAAGGGCTTTCGCAATAAATCACGTTGATCTAAAGATTATTGTTAATATTAATAATAAATTAGCGGGAGATATTGTTTGTTACCAATATTCGGGCGCGTTCTGTGAGTCTATCCAGTTTGAGGAAGCTTTCTCTGATACTCTCGTCTGGGTTGAGCAGTTTAATATGTTTCATGTTATGGAAATCGAAGAGTCCGAAATTCAAAAGGAAGCTCTTCACCTTCAGATATCTTGAATAAAATTGGGATGAAGTCGAAGTATCATTTAATTGTTTCGTTTTAAATTCTTCATGTGGAGTGTATTTTTTCAACTCCGTCTCGAGTCTGATCTGCGCATCCACCATTTCATCGAAATCTTGGTCGCTTTGATAGTCTTTCAAATTAAATTTGGGACTAAGCTCATGAGCTTCCATCAGGTTCGGAATATCTTCGGACGCCTTCGAATTTTGCTCGTCGAAATTGTGGTTAAACACCTCAGAGTTGGCATTATTATCTGGAACTGTCTGCAATTTATAATAGCTCTCTCCATACCAATAGAATTTGCCCAATGGATGTCTCATTACCACCATTAAGTCTATTAGACATAGAATGATTCTCTCAAGCCAGCAAAACGAGGTGTACCTTCATGCAGTTTCGAAAACTCAAAATCAAAGAATGTGATTATCAAATCGTCATTAATCGCCAAGTGGCAAATAATATGTTCATCGAGATTAGTTTTTGCTCCTAAGACAGTTTCCTTGAGTAAACAAAAGATTTTCATTGCTAACTTACCGTATTTTTTCGAAGGATCTTGGATCAACACTGAACCTTGGAAGGGAATATTTTTCGACAGGTTTATCCTCCCGAAAGAATTGCAAAGATTCGCAATCATCGTCTTGGCAGTTTGGCTGATAGGTATCACTTGGTTTTCTGTGGCATACAGCAGTAGCTTAATACCGAGGGCTTCTTTTGTAGGATTCCTCTTTGAGAATTTTCTCTGATCAATGTCTATGTGGTTGAACTTTTGAGAGCAGAGAATCCAGACATAGACTGCTGCAAGCCCGTTGATAACTTCAGTGATGACTGCGCCGGTGTCTAAGTTCTTCTGGTTCCCTGTTCTGGAGAGAAATTCCACGAGAGATTTCATTTTCACCTTAACGGGTCATTTCATTGATTAATTTCAGAGCACCCGATTTTTAAAGATTTTACCTCAAGAGCTCCATTACACAAGAAATTCAAGGCAGTTGACGCACTCCTTGAGACATCATCAATAACGTCTGGGTTCAGCGGGTGATCTGAGATCTTTATCATGCAGAGCTCTGCTGTTGTTAGAAGCACTTCGTAGACGAAAGGCATCTAAATCGAGAATTTATCAGGCTAACAAAGCAAAATTGGTTTTCTACCATTCCTGTGGTCGGATCAAGCCCGCTGACAAAGTTATGCAGAAATTCGTAAACTTTCGCGTCCAATAGACAGGCGAACAATAGATTCCAAGTACTTGAGAGGAAGATTGTAACGGAATCAGTAGTATCTTGCTTCGGGACGAGTTTTGTGGCAGGGTTCATGTTCGGGTTGGCGTTCGGCATCGGGGTAATTCCCAACTTCTGTTTGATGTATTCTTTTTCCCGGCTAAAGGCGTCAACCACGAGCGTCTTGAAATCCTTGTAATAAAACATATCGTCGTTCAGAGATTTTTTTGCGTTGATGATATCCTGCTGCCTGCAGATGACTGACTGGATTATCTTATTGTAAGCTTTTTTGATTTCGATGTTAAGTTCGTCTTGCTTAGATTTGATGCAATATTTGTGGATATTTTCAAGGAGCAGTTTCTGCAAGAGTAGATTATCGGCCACATTCGAATTACAAAACAGTCTTCGACAGCTTCGAATGAGTTGGTGGACATCGTTTTTGTCTTCTAAGGCTCTGCTGAAATAGGCCTTTAAGCCGAGGTAAAACTGCCTGATTTGTTCATCCTTAAAGGGACCTCTTGCGTATGTGAAAACTTTTGCTAAGATGCTCAATCCAGCTCCACAAACTCTCTGATAGCCAGCGTTCTAGGGGTTAAAAATCGTAAAAAACTCTATTCGAAGATATGGATATATATCTCACGTCAATGTTAATTGCTTCGAAAAGCCATTTGCCAAATAGTGATAAAATGGCCTGTCCACTCGCGATCCTATCTGCATCAATAACAAGATTCGATTTTTGCTTGGCAACTGGCTGCTTCATGAAAGACTCGGTGGTTTTTTCAATAGTTTTAGTATCGATTCTTCGGATTTCCTCATCACCGAAACGGCGGAGTTTGCGATCGGAATTTGACTGCATTTTAAATTTGGTCATTCTAAAGCAATTCTTTGAGTAAATACCCCTGGGGTGGAGTCGGAATGATCTTTGTCAGACTTAAAATGGAAACTATCGGTGATTGTAATCAACGTCGCTATGAATGAGAAAATACATATTTAAGAGTCACAATAATCAGTGTAACTAGTACCTGGCTCACTTGCTCCCTCTTTTTTCTTCTCTCGCATGTGGCGGCCAATGAAAATAATTTCATCTGAAATGAACGAGCTAAATGATTGATGTGTATAGAACAGATCATTACGTATCGCCTCGTCATATGCCTTGAGATATAGACAGTAGTTGTTTGGGTCAGTAAGCACAGTGCTGACGGCTTCTGCGTTGTGAATGGTCTGTCTCCTTTGGTTTTCTGATTTCGGAGCGTCTACTTTTTCAAATAAATGGAGCATTTTCTCCCACAAGAAGAAAGCCTATCGCCATTCAGAGCATTAATTGACAAATTTTCGTTTTCTAAGTTACAGAGTCCGCAGAGATATTGAAACTGTAATATTCCCATGCAGCCTGCTGGTCTTTTTCTTGATTATCATCTTCTATTTGTGGGTTCAAAATTTAGCGAAGCTGGTCATGGGATCGCTAATTACTAGTCTGCTCTTTCTCCTTGGGGTATCTTATCATGAGAGGCCCTTTGCTCGATATTTTCTCCTCTCTCCCTCCTTTTACTATTGATTTTAGGTTGAATTCACATCCGATTTCCCCAAGAACTTTTGAATTTAGTCCCCAAATGATTCCCCTCCAAAATTTCAACACTCTTTACACAATTTGAATACAAAATCAAAATGCTCAAGGGTTTACATATCACGCTGCACCCATTTCCTTGCATACTCAGAAAACACATTCCACAGTCTAGGATCAGTGATGCCGGAGTATATCCAAGCGTTAAACATGGTTGTCAGAAGTTTATTCAGGAGCGAAGCCATTATTTCATTCTAAAATTGGTAAGATAAAACCACCCTGTTACATCGATGAAGAGCATTTTACCTCCAACATATAATTAGTGAGCCCCATCAACAGTTTTACGATAAACTCCCAGGTGGTTTTCGTGAAGTACTTTTGATTTTTGGTAATGAATTTATCGTACAAATCAAGGACATAGATGCAAAGTTTCTTGATGTCTTCCTTGTACTTTGTCTCTGAGATCTTGAGAGATGGAATATCTCTCAAATTTTTGAACAACTCGCCCAGGTTAGGAGAAAAATTCTTCTTATCAAAAATGAAGGTCATATGGGAGAGCAACTCTCTGTATATTTGCTGGTCGTTTTCGTTCTTTATGTTAAGCACAGGCTTTTCATATAAAAAAAAAATGAGGATGAATTAATTATTTTCAAGGTTTTTTGTGCTGTCTACTTTGGGGTCTTCGTGTTTGACTGTGGTTTTTTTCTCTGTGCCTTGAGGAAGATCAACGCTGCCAAATAGTGCGTACTCATAAATCCTGAGGATGCCTTTGTAGACCTTTTGATCGGTTTTTTTGGTAAATTTGCTCAGAGGAGGTGTTAATCCATTGCCGAGAATCTCAGTCACAAACTTAAGCTGGGCTTTACTCTTGAATGAATACCCTCCGTTGGCCAGGAGGGTACTCATCGAAGAGTAGACGTCAAAGATGATGTTGATTCGTGCTTCTGAGCTGGTGACGATGTCGTTTAGGAAATTGGTGTCTGAAAGTGTTTCTTAAAAATCAGGAATTGGATTTTCTGTACCTGTTTCAGGCTGTATGAATCGTTCCTCCTTTGGATTTCCAACGAGATACTCATGTAATGGGAGCATAATTGGATAATCGGATCTCTTGAATAAATTAAAATGTTAAATAATTTCCTGAGGAAATAAATTAGAAAAGAAGGCGGCAGCTATCAAGATAGTATTATTGTAAGCGCGATTAAAGCCAAAAGAAGTGTAGTCAGCGGCTTTCTTACTAAAGTTCAGCTGATTCTCTAGTTTGATGAAAACTAGCAACTAAAATCTAAATCATTTATTTGAAATATTGATTGAAATAGAGGCTCTAGCTCTCAACTCAAGCCATCAAAATGTCCAGTGAAGGCAGTAGGCGTTGACGCAAAATATTTCACTTAAATGAGAAATGGAGTTCATTTATCAGATCTCATCTAAATCATCAAATGAAGAGAGCAAGATGACAGCTAGACTCAAGAAACTTTTGGAACTACATCTTTCAGGAATTTTAGTACAGTGCTGAGCTCATACCATTGAGAAGATGCTTCAATATTTTTTTATCTCTTAGCAAATTGTTCTATCAGTGAATAATTGACAAAACTCGATCATGAAGCTCCAGAAATCAATAAAAATATTTTGGTTCAAGATGTAAATGAAAATTGCATACTGATAACATTTTTTTCGTGATTTACGTAGCTTCTTGCCATTAAAATGAAGTTGCTCGTTTTTGTTGGAACTAACTTTAAGTATATCAAGGATCTGTTAGTCAAAAAGCTGACTTATTTTTCAACATTATTCGAAACCAAATGCACAAATGAACTCCTTAATTCCTTCTTATATGTCCTGTATCTTGAATGCAGAAAGCTCCAACACTTCGAACGCCTACTGTACATCGACCTCAATTGAAGGAAATTGGTATTAAATCTTAACAGCATGAACATTAAATGAGCTTCCGTTTGTCAATTAAATAAACAAATTAAAAATTCTATTAACGTTTAAATTTTTTGAATTTTCTATAAACAGTGTAAATTAAAGCATCCGATGGCAACGACATCACTCATTTCATCTGTACCTCACTATTCGCTTGCACTCTCCTAACACTTCTCTTACTTGCCAGGAACGAGGCGACTATGAACAGCGCAAGGGAATCTCTCTTAAAGATTTGGTCGAACCAACTAAATCCACAAATCTTCAAACCAACAATAGCAGGTCATTCGGAAGAGAAATAACCAATCTCTCTGAGACCAATGAAGCCTTGTCTAAAGCAGTGCTTCTTTCATTTGATATTTCCCTCTAACGCTGTTCCTAGATCATGAAACCTTACGTACCTGCCAACAGATCCATAGACAGCAAACTAAACCTGATTTCTGAGAAGACTTCATCTGCAACCTATGCTATGGATAAAGTGAGTCAGCAGAATCCCCAGTACGTTGTTGAATACGTAGAGGAGATTTTTGGCTATCTGCGAGGTGAAGAGGTAATATCATCCAGCTCTCTAGAAGTCCTCAAGCTATCTCATATATACTTAGAATAAATATCAGAGCCGTCTCGATTATTTCTCGACGATTCAAGATGACGTTAATGAGAAGATGAGAGCCATTTTAGTGGATTGGCTTGTGGACGTTCATATTAAATTTAAGTTAGTCCCAGAAACCCTCTTCCTCGCCGTGAATATATTGGATCGGTACTTGTCAAAGGTTCCAATCCCAAGGCAAAAACTCCAAGTCGTTGGTGTCGCTTCGATGCTGATTGCGGCAAAATACGAGGAAATCTATCCACCGGAAGTCAAAGACTTTGCTTATGTCACAGATAAGGCTTACACTTGTAGAGAAATCCTCGAGATGGAAGGAAAGATAATCGGCTCTCTGGGCTTCAAGTTTACTCATACATCTTCCCTCAGGTTTTTCCAGAGATACGCAGACATAGCTAATCTCGATGAAAGAGGACGTTGCATTGCTAAATACATCCTTGAATTGGCGCTTGTTGATTATCCGATGACAAGGCATCAACCAAGCTTGATAGCAAGTGCTGCTATATACCTCGTGCATAAGTTACAAAAGAAAGAGGCCTGGAATGAGGCATTGGAAAAGGCCTCTAAGTATCAGGAATCCCAACTCCGTAGCTGCGCTAAGGAAATGTGCTTACTCATTCAAAAGGCCTGGAAGAGTAACCTTCAGGCGGTTAGAAAGAAATACAGCTCTTCCAAATATCTTGAAGTCGGCAAAATTCAACTAGATACCATGTAGTTGCTGTGGATAATTAACCTCCTCTTGACTCAGACAAGAGGAATATGTATTACTCTCTTTGCTTAATGACCAAAAAATTTTCTTCTTCAACAGATGAATGAATTGAGCTGAGAAAAAAAAAATAATAGAATTGAAGATTGTATTAAACTATATCATTATACATACATAGTCATACGCTGGCCTCAGCATTGTTAACAAAACAAAAATGATTCTACGAAAGTTTCTCAGAGAGATATCCCATATTTAAATTGACTCGATTTATAACAATGATATCTTCTATTCTCAAGAAGAAAGAGAGAGATCAGAATTGAGAATATTGGTGGAATATGTTGCACTCAAATATACTTAGCACAAATATTATAGAAGAGGTGAACAATTCTTGCCTTGCAGAATTAGCAAGTGCAATATCATATTCCATTATTTG
>ENA-UOTZ01000690-UOTZ01000690.1-compost-metagenome-genome-assembly--contig:-NODE-690-length-27583-cov-8.989929_pt1 | contig 27583 bp, 16 predicted proteins | sample MGYA00238144_ERZ746983 | MGnify/ENA primary metagenome ERZ746983 (study PRJEB28759, sample SAMN06268863) | compost metagenome | isolation source: single cell | place: USA: California, Emeryville, Joint... | reverse complement strand
CAGTTTGTGGCAGCTGTACCGTTACAAGTCTCACAGCTTGAATCACAAGTATTGCAAGTTTGAGCAACGGTATCCTGGTAATATCCATTAATATTGCAACTCACACAACTATTATTTGCGGTGAGCAAATATTTTCCTGAGTAACAGGAAAGACAACTCGTAGCGCTCGATCCGCTACAAGTTTGGCAGCTCGTATCACAGGCTTCGCAAGTTTGAGTAAGAGTATCCTGATAATATCCATCGACGTCGCAACTCACACAGCTGTTATTTGAGGCAAGCAAATATTTTCCTGTAGGACAAGAAAGACAGCTTGTTGCTGCTGATCCACTACAAGTCTGACAACTTGTATCGCATTCGTCGCAGGTTTGAGCAAGAGTATCTTGATAGTATCCATCGACGTCGCAACTGACGCAACTGTTATTCGCTGCGAGCAAATACTGCCCTGTGTAACAAGTAAGACAGTTCGTGGCAGCCGATCCGCTACAAGTTTCGCAGCTAGTGTCGCATAGTTCACATGTTTGTGTTACACTCACAATGTAATAGCCGGGAGAGGTGCAATCAGTGCAGGTATTGTCATCTACTTTCAGGTATTTGCCTGAATAACAACCGCTGCATTCGTTTGCTGAAGGCCCTGTACATCCATTGCAACTTGGATCACAAGTGATGCATGCTGATCCGTTGATCACTTCTCCAGGCAAATTGCAAGCTGTGCACAATCCGTCGGTTGTCTATAGATTAAATTTTAATTTGATTACTGCTAGGGTTGAAAAAGTCGAGCTTACGTAGTACAAGTCATAGTGGCACCCTATTATTCAAATAATTCAGATTAGAATAACAGTAAGAGAGATTGAAATTTACTCTGGCAAGAATTCGTCGCGCTATGAAGGAAATGAGTACTCGGACATGAAGCTTGACATTCTCTATCGACTAGAACGTATCCAGAGTTGCACTGCAGGCAAACTGGTTGCAGATGGCTAATGAATCCTTTCAATGCACAAGTAGGATCTAAATGAAGGATCAGACTAATTTTCTTAAAACGACTACATACCTGAGGAATCCGTGAATAGATACTCAGCTCCTTTGAACCACATGAAACCAACAATATCTAATTTTGCGGTTCTAGTAGTGTCTAAGTAGGTCGCTGAGCCAAGAACTTTTTTGCTACAGAGCTCGAGTTGTGCATTGCTCATGTCCGCGAAGAGAAACTTATTATTTTCGAAATCACAGAAAAGGGTTCTGGTTGTGCTGACTCCATTCATCCAGACTCTGACTGAGCACTTACCAACTCCAAATTCTCTGGGTTGTATTTGAACAAGTTCAAATATTAATCGAATCCAAGTATCTAAAGAAAGATTATTAAATTACTAGATGTTTCTCTTTATACCATATTACCATAGGAAACCAAAGGCGTTGCGAGGATTTGACTCCAACTATTATCAGAAAATTGTTGGTGTATTTCGATCTGATCAATAGAGGTGTTCAGCTCTGCAACAAGGGATACAAAATTTGTTGTGCTGCTTCTTATTGCGAATATGGTTTGTATTCCTGAGAAACCAGAATAAAATTTGACGTTCATTGCAATCACCAAGCCATTGGTGGGTGATTCTCCTGTAGAAAAGCTCAAATATGTCCCAGTACGGCACTCAAGAACGTTATATGGTCCAATATTTGGATCCCAGTTCGTGCCAGCTGTGGATTGTCCTTGTTAAGGTGTAAATTAGGATCAGAAAATAGTGAGTCAAAATACCTTTGATGGCTATCAGAGTGCCTTGAGTCGTGTTGGAAAAATACTCTACCACTGTGGTTTGGTTGTTGCTCACAGTAGAGTCACTTTGAAAATGCAGGTAATAAAGCTTGTCTTTAATTAAGAAAAAAGCTCAGATCCTGATAGCAGTGAGAGAATGTACTTTCAGGGTTCATAAGGGCAAAATTTAATGCCTCGGCTTGTGAGTGTGCTGCATAATCAATGTAAAATCGAATATATCGGGTATCACAGTAGCAGATTTTGTTTGTGCTATCCCCTCCCCAATAAACTCTCGTTGTCGGAGAAATTGAAAAGAGGTTGCCAGCCCAAGGCGAGTATGTTGCGAATTTCTCATATTCCGTTCCTCCATAATACCCACGGTAGTATCCATACTGAGTATTCAGAGCATTATCAACTGCGAAACTCAAAAACACCCAGATTCCAGTGTAGAACATGAGGTTAGATTGATACTAGAGGTCAAACAATCAATATCAATCTTGAGAGCAATAAAATTCTGCTTACGCCCATCCAAGGACTCCAATAGATCGAACCGATTTCTGTGGAAGCTGAATAATAGAACGCAGTATCATTGGAAACCGCAGAAGCCAGTATCATACGGCCACTATTATAGTAAGAACTAGAAACGGTGTCATTCTTTCAAGTTTCAAATCCATTCTTACGAAACATTGTTTGTAACGTGAAAAAAGCTGTCTGGTGTTGGATACGTGCCCCATGAATTCTTCTTAAACCAACCACTGAACGCAAACTGCTGAGTACTTGCAAAGCTTGGAGAAACCGCAGAGATTGTCTTGTACTTTGGAGTTGAACCCCCGCCGAACGTCGAAGCGCTCTCTTCCAAATACAAAATTTCAAGAGCATCTTTATGCAATTTTGCAAACGTTAGACATAAAGCGAAAGTCAGTCAGTTTACTGCACAAAAAGACAAATGAGAAGAGGAGACCAATCGCTAGTCGTTTTGCCATGTAATAGTGAGTTTTAAAAACTGTTCTGATAGTAAGCTTTTTAGAATTTATTGCACTTTAAATTCAAGTACCCGTGTATCAGAGTCCCGGGTTTTTTTTAATGGTTATTCGTTCGATTGATTTTAACCTTTATAGTTTACGATCAACCCAACTTTTTTCACTAAGCCCTTTCCCTAACCAATCACACTATGTAGAATTATCTATCCTATGTACTTAAGGCGACTAATGGAAGTCCAATGCAAAGCCTAAAAATTTTTTCAGATTTGCCTGCAATCGTAGATCCTTACCCCAACTAGTTGTCGATCGGTTTTGTATTTTAGCTGCTCAACAACAATTCCTAAATTCGTGATCTAAAAGAAACCGAAATGCGTGGCAAAAGGGCTAAAATATCCTTCTGGAAAGTTTATTGAGCGTGGTCCGTTCCATTCAATTAGAATACACTGGCTCATAGCCTTGATAGTCCAGAGCGAGTCTGGTTCGTATAGTTGCAATTCCATGAAATCGTACCGCTGGTGATGCAGGTGTTTGGAGTAAACTTAAAATTTCAGAAATTTGAGTTATTTAAACAACGATGCTTCGAGATCTCGATTCTTAGAAAATTGATCGAAGCTTCATTGAGAAACTATTTTGAAATACGCAATGATGTACTTTTTCTCTACATATAAGAGCTTTGGAAGTGCAATAGTCAGCAGATATTAAATATCCTGGCTCGATGATACTATCGAATTTCCTTAATCTTTCCAAATATGGAAAATTGGAGCTTTGATATGACAGCAACTCCGAAATTTTAGAAACATGGCCTGCCTACATTAGAGACATTACTGAAATCAGAAATCTCTCGCAACACTTTAATTGGCTTTTATGTAGTACTAATTGTAGCAAGCGCTCTGTAAATTTTCTATATTCCTAAAAGGATAGAATTTGAGAAAAAATGTGAAATTAAAATCTATTTTAGTTAGTAACTCTTAAAATCTGAATACTGCATCAAATTAGAACCAATGAAGAACTGTTCCAAGTGTGGTTATCTATAACCCTTGAATATTACCAAAAATCGAAAGCGGTTGGTAACTTATGCTTGGGCTCTTGACGTTGACATCTGTTACGTAAGTTTCCGAAATTAAGTATGTACGTCAAATACATTTGTTTGATAAAGATGCTACCAAAATAAAGAGGATGCCTTTGCAGGATACGAGATGGAAGACAAACACGCCAATTTAATGTCAATAATTTGTGGCATTACATTGGCTTTAGACCCTTTGCTTAAGATTCAGAAATTAAACAACGCAGATTAATTCGTCAGAATGATAATAGCGCAAAAATTTTATTCTCAGAAGTTTCAACGAGTTCGGAGAAATCTGTTTGTAGGACATCATTTCTAAGTCAGTGTAAAATTAGAAATATCATTGATACTTGATGAATTGTGCTCTACACACCGTTTAGATTTTACGGATAAGCATCTCTGAATTTCTTCTGTCTAAGCAGTTTTCCTCATTCCGAAAAAAGAGTATTGCGTGGATATCAACTAAACGAGTCTATTTATCTTTTGTACTGAAATTTCTTGCGAGAAGATGCCTCTGCAATTTATTTGTAAATCAAAGAGCAGGCAAAGGAGCGATTAGAGTTATTTCAAATTGAATTTCTAAAACCACGTACATTGTAAGCGTCTAGTAGCAATTCAACTAAATGATCAACTTAAACATTTCTCAGCAGTCTGCCATAGATATATTCTGCGATGCGAGCTTACACTAGATTCACTACAGAGCACATTTCAAAATATTTATTTAAAACTGTTCATTGCAATGTCTAACTATCTTAGCACCAGGTATATGACATTTAACGAGAGGATCCAAGACTCGAAGGGTAACATTGAACCTCTAATAACCGTCAGCCAGCCGCTCTTTTCTGTTGTTAGTTTGATTGAACACGACAATTCAATAACTGTTTTACACAATCATTAATGTTGGATAAATGTGAAGAGAATCGACATTTTGCTGTACAAAATTGAGAGCAGATTTTAACCATATGTAACTTTACACTAAATATGCTTTACTATAATTAAATGATAAGACGCCATAAATCAGCGTTCATTTAAAGGTAATAATATATCCTCTCTGTGTCAATCACTACTTTGATAATCTATACTAAAAACTAAATGAGAAACATGATACGTGTATCGTTCAAATAATTTCCATACCTTCATAATGTACCAATAGTGCTTTCAGACTACTCGATGCTCATTTCCAAATTTTCGAAGTGCTTCATCGAGCTTTTTGGGATTGATAGGCTTCGTTAAAAAATCATCAAATCCGATTTCAAAGCAAATTTGTCTTTCGCTCTCCTGCGCATAAGCAGTGCAGGCAATAATCGGAACCGTTGAAATCTCTTTTACCTTCATAAGCCTTTTGAGTTCCTTCGTTGCAGCGTAACCATCCATCACAGGCATATTCAAATCCATAAATACAATCCCTACTGAGGCATGATGAACTTTCAGCGTTTCTAAAGCTTCCTCTCCGTTATAAGCCGTGAGGACCTCATAGTCTTTCTGATTGAGAGTACGCTTCAGCGCAAAAACATTGAATGCATCATCATCCACGACTAACAACTTCTTCGCTTGTCTTCCTGTTGTAGAATCTCTTGCTTTTGAAAGGAAATATTTTCGTGGAAGAGGGCTAAGTTCTTCTGTTTCCTCCCTCTTCTTCATAAATAAGCACTTTGATGCTGAGGGAGAACGCGTGGATAGTCTTTCCGTGTAGTTAATTGTTTTCCACCTTTCGACTTCAGGTTGAAACGACGCACTATCAATCTCTGACAACCGATTGTGAGCTTGAAAAACTGTCGCAGACTCAGCCAATTGACCGAAATTAGTTTGCTCAAGAAGAATAGATGGCTGCACCATCTTGAAATTTCTCAATCGAAATGAAAAGCTCGAGCCTCGAGACACCTCAGATTGTATATTAAACCCACTTCCAAGCTTCTTCAACAAATGAGTTACTATTGATAGGCCTAAACATGCTCCAGTAGAATTTTCACTCACTTTAGACTTAGTAAACCCCGTGGACGGCAGAGCATAAATTTTAGCAATTTCTTCTGGAGTCAGTCCACAGCCAGAATCTCCTACAGTGATTTCAAACTTATCTTCTTCCTCTACATCAGGTGTCGGGCTTAAGGGCAGTATTTTCGCTGAAAAGAATAATCTGCCATTCGGAGGAGTGAATTTTATCGCGTTGTCTAGCACCTGGTAAAGCATTTGGTCAACTCTATCTGGATCGGAATAGATCGTCACAGAAGAAGGGTGATCTTCAAAGATCTCGAAATGAGTGCTTATTTTCTTCTTTTGAATGATATCATCAAAAAACGCAAGCGCGTCTTGGATTAGCTCTTTCAAATCGAATTGCTGAAGCACAGGAGTGAATTGCTTAGAGTTGATTTTCACGAGATCGAGTATCCCATCGATCGATTTGAGAAGTCTTCGCTGACAGACTAGAGATGTGTTGAGGACTTCCTTACAGTCTTGAGGGAGATCTTGAGTGAGCAAACTAGAGATACTCACCATGCTTCCATTGAGAGGGCCTCGTAGCTCATGAGAAACAGATTTGAAAAGGAGGTCTTTAAAACCGACTTGGTCTTCGAGTTGAACGATTTTATCTCTGTCAGTAACATCGACGAATACTGTGATGAAAAAATCTCCATGCTCTTTGAAAGTTGCCTTTTGCGCTTTAATTTCAATACTTTTGCGCCCGACAGTCGAATCTGCGAAAATAGGGACATAGTGATCACTTTGGCTGACATGTTGAGTCAGAAATTCCCCGAATTCTAACCTCGAAATGGTTGATTTATTAGCATTGGCAGTAGCCAGCTTGTTTATTGCTCCTTCCATATTCTGCTGTGATGGCATTGTAGCCCTCAATAGAATTGGAAGCTGTAATATCTTTTTCGAAAACCGTGAGTGAGAGGACTGAAGACTGTCGATCCCTTCAAATTCAGAGAGTACCGATTCCAACGATTGGTTATTATAGACGAGCTTCAGATTTCCGTCAAAAATGGCAATTCCATGAGGAATCATCTCGAATGATAATCTCCAAAACTCCTTTTGCTCCTCGAGCTGTGTTTTGTGACCCTGGTACAATGCAAAACTGAGAATACCAAAGGCGGCTGAGGAAACCGCATAGAACAATGATGCTCGGACCATATCTATCCAGTCAATTATTTCATCCAAAATCGCAGCATTTATGATGTTGTAAAGGACATAAATAACGAAACATACCGTTCTCACTCGCTCTCTTCGAGCAAGGAACAAGAAGCAGCTGATATTAAATGAGATCTCAGCAAAGCGTTGCAAAAAATCGGTTTTTTCGTCGAGTGTTTGATCAGATATTCCTGATCTGGCCCTCCACAGATTCGTAGCACTAATCAAAAGAACTCCAAAGATGGGAGAAATTTCGAACCACCAATGCCATTTGGAGCTTCGAGAGCTCATCTTCAGGAGAATGATGAAAAGTATCCATGCGACCAAGTAAAGCACAAAGATTGTAATTTCTGTGGACACGTACAAGTTCTCTGATTGAGATGCGATGAATACAGTGAAGCTGCTTTGGAGGATTAATGCTCCCCATTGGAGACAAGCCCACAAAATGAACATTTTGTGGCTTTTTTTGAAGTCTTCAAAGGAAGACTCTTGATAGGTTTTGAATGCAGGTAACCGATTGGTATTTTGAGACATTTGTTAGCGGGATCAAAGCAAAGAAGCTCGTTCTATTCACACTGCAAAAACCAATTTCTGAGACAATTATTCTATTTATATTTATTCTGCTTGATTAACTGTTAAGGGTGAGATAATGAACGAAATTAAATTTTCAAATACTGAAACATTTTTTATCTGCGGCAGATAAACCACAATTAGGAATTTAATATAGCCATTGACAGAGTTAGCGATTACTTTAAAAGGGCTTTTCAAAGTCATCTTGGTTGATAACGTCCAACTATGTATCCATATCAATCGCTGAGAGTGTAAAGGAGGAGATATTGCTAGCATCATATATTGTGATGGATTGTGATGTGAGGAATATTTGTTGTGTGGATTAATGAGGCGCAAAGTCTCTAATCAATAAGTTACTTTGGAACTAGGCGCAATTTCAGAGCCTCTTTCGATGAGCAATAATAAAAGAAAAAGTTAAATCCTTCGAACACAAGCATTTCATTAAATTTCTCTATAATAGCTTTTCAATAAGATTCTATAAATTCGAGTTAAGGAGTTTCAGAAGAAAGGAATATGAGAATGAGAAATAAACCCACTGATAATCCCTTTCTCAGCGTTAGTAACAGAAAGGTCTTCGGTCCGTGGCAAGGAGAGATCGGAGGCTATGCTAAAGGAATAATATCGCAAATTATTGTTGCAGAATTCTCCTTTTATATTTTATCAATCGCAAATTTTCCAGATTGAGCCGCTCGCAGAGACCAAGCAATTGAGCTTCCAAACTACTTATTTCAAAGCAAAACTTCGGTCAAAAGTGTCCTAAGTACTTTAGATCCACTTAAAAAATAGATCTGCAGTAAAGTTATTATTTTGATTTTCTACAAAATGCCCGAGTATGTTGTAGACTTTACGCTGGAGCAACCTGGATGAGAAAAACGAACCGCTTTCAATAAACATTATTGCGTTCACATGTTATTCTTTCTCTCTCTCAATCGCCAATACAGTTCAAAATCGAAATTTAGATATTCTTGAGACTTAATTGATAAGAACATTTTCACAAAAGCTCTACTGATAAAAACAATCCAATGGTAAAACCATTGAGTTGAAACGAGAGAGCAGTATCATTACTTTTCCATTGTTGCCGGTGAGGAATATATTATTTATCGAGACGTAAATTTTGCAAGTTCTATTTGCATCCGAAAAAGTTTCTAAAACTACATTCATAACTATTCAAATTTAGAACTGCACACTAAATGATACCACGATTCGTAGTAAGTTCGATAAATCTTGAACTTTCTTCGAAATCTTTGACTAAAATCAGAAATTTCTTGAGCACTCCAGACACTGAATGAAATGACCTTGACTTCATTTAGCTTATGATATGAAACAAACTACAGAAACAAAAAATCTTGCTTGAAAATCAAGAATCGACAATTCAGCCATCTCATAACAATCCTTCTCAAATATATCCTCTTGAGGATCCCCATCGGATTCAGTCTTTATTCCATTGATTTCAACTAAAGGCTAGAATTCAAAAATGTTTGCGATTCTTTGAATTATCCAACTGATATATATATCAGACATCTATCGACGTGGATATTCACTTAGAATTTAAAGTGGAACTAAATTTTATTTTTCAAAATGAATGCAGCTCTTGGCCAAAAGATCTCTCCGATCCTCCTGAAAAAGACCACTGCGTAACAGTTTTCTCTCAAACGTAGTCTCACTCACCAACTAGAATCCCTGAAAAATTCAAAGATATTTCTCTTGCTAACATATCAGGCCTGATTATGTCAGAGTACAACGACAATCAAAAGGTCTCATCATCCTTTCATCAGACGCTATAACAGCTGCCTCTTCAGATCTATGTAAAAAACAGCAAAAAACTGAAAGATAAATTAAAGCGAATGCGCGATGACGGTCTAAAAGGCTTACAATCAATCTGCGGTACAAAATTTTCAGAAAAGTCGCTGATATAGTTACTACTAACCGGCAAATAGATTTCGACGGGACGATTGTACTCTTCAGCTATCGAGGGATCGAATGCGAGACATCATTTACCTTTTTTAGAAGAGTATTCACTTCTTCCTTAGGAAATAATCATATTGTTGTCTGTAAAAGCCAGGGGTGTTTCCTAGCGGTCAAGGCCTTGAGTTTTTTAGGAATAACCCTTCAATAAAAGGGGAAATCATCCCTTACCCCTACATGAAAAGAATATATGAGCAGAGGTAATTAATGTGTTAAACCACTCCGTGCTTATTGTTCTAAAAGGACCCAGGAATTGTTAGAAAAGATCAGTCAAGAGAAGATTATGATGAAAACAATTGAGGTAGAGGCTCAGTTATTAGCGCAAACGATAAAATTACTATTAGAGAGAGTTCGATGATGCAAAATTAATCATGAGGAACGGATCGGATGAGTACTTGCAATATAATTATAAAAATGGTGGGAATATGAACATTGTCACATCCGGAATTTTGAGTAACACTTGTTTGATAATCTCGTGTAATCCGACTTCAGATCTTGTGATCCCATGTCTCTATCTTTTGGTAAACGTCGAAGATTACCAGAACCTTCGTATCTTTGGCAATATATTGAAGTTTTCACCGGAAGGATACACTACAGGCTTCAGTAAACCCGTTGTAAGCCCGCTTTCCAAATCAGAGGTATCATTTTCAAATTGCTAATTGTGTTTAAGAATCTCATTCAAGGCTTTTGCGAACTACCCTGAAAATGGACCGAGAAATGTGTTTTTGATAGGAGACCAGCTCCATGTAACTTTTTAATGCTCTCTTCGAAGAGCTAACACCTTTGATTGCTTGCGATTAGGATGTCCATATGGAAAAATACATTCGGCCCAAAGTCTCAATAAAATACGGTTTTTATAGCAATCGCGTAAGCAACACTGTATATAGGTGATGCTAAATAGTATTTTATAGGTCCAGGACAATGTGAAAAGATTTATCAGTCGATATGATATCGTTGCTGATAAAGCAAATTTCGATTTTCCAATCATTTTATACAAATACATCAACGGTGAGATTGACGATAATGCCTTGGATAGTATCTTCCAAGAAAAGCTAATCGTCCTTGAGAACTTAGATGAGTGATTACCTGTGCGTTTGTAATGAGAGTAGTTAAATTTATTAGCAAATTTAACTTCCTTTTCTCTCTATCTTTGTTATACGAGAAAACTCGTTGTAAATTTTAGCTGAAAGTTTGTCCCTTTTCAGCGAGTCTCAAATTCGAATTTAATAGCACCTCTTTTCTCAAATTCTCAAAATTTTTCCACCTTGATATATTAAAAGAGCCAATAGCTCCGCCCCATTTGCTTGAATTCAAAATTTAGCAGCAGCAGAGGAAATTATAAGGAAATTATGGAATGATTCGCTCAAAATAAGTGAAAACTAATCTATTATAGTTAGTGAATATAAACAAAATATAGAATTGCAGTAATATAACTTTTTCGAATTTATAGCTCGGCTTAACATTTGTTGCCATTAACACATTTCCTGATACGGCCTTGTCTCTTCAATTCGTACTTTTGTGTGCACAACACAGGAAATTCAACAAAAATCAAAATAGCTCTTAAGAATGTTCAAGATTGCCTAAATTAGGAGCCTGCTGTGAATTGCCACGAGAGGTTGGTTTTTAGGTCGAAGTTAGAGCTCAAAAACGGTATTTCAGGTTCAAGGTGCTTAGACTCCCGAGTTCTATAAAAAGATTCTGGAATCGGAAAATTTGGGACTCATGCAATCTTATTAGATTGTTACTTAAAATTCTAACTGCGCTTTTATTGTAACGTTTTCTAACTTATTCATTACCCTTAGTGGACTAGCAGAACTCCATTGAAAGTGCAAAAAAAAAGGTATTGTAATGGAGCCCAGTAAGCTTCCTGTCGTTATTCTCCATCAGCCTTGAAAATCGTCTTGAAAAACGAATAAATCGGAAGATAAAAAACAAACTCAACTCATCTGGGGGAAGTCATATCACACTCGCTGAAAACAATGTTGATTTAACTCCTGGAAGTAAGTTTCTCGTAATCGCGGTTATTATCATATGGAGTCAAAGATCGTTCATCAAAACGCTTCATAGCATTTCTATCTGCAAGAAAGCTATGTTACGGAACGAGTTTCACGCCGTTCGGGAAGTTGAAGTTAGTATTCCTATGCTACTTGTTTGATTTTATATTTTCTAAACAAGCCGAGCTATTGTGTGCAAATATTTATTCTTTATTCGAATTTAAAGAACGTTTTGATTTGAAATCTATTCTGGAATTTATTTCAAATAGAGTTTATTAAAGTGCTTTACTAAAGTGCTCCAACTGTTTGCATGCTCTCATTCTTACCGGAATACTTCCAGCAAGACTGCACTCAAGGGTTTCTAAAGCCACCGCATCGAGATACCTAGCTATATGTGTACTCGTAGCCGCGATTTTTTAGGAATTGCACTTGACAATGAGAATAATTTTCAAAAATCTTAGAATAAAATGAAGCCATTACTTAAGAATGTCTACATACACGCTTACGCTGCAAATAGGTAGATAACATCTGGATAGCTGTATCTCCAAGGGAATAGGCTTGGAAGGCTATTTAATCGAAAAATCTCATTAATAGATTGAGATTTCAGGAAGTATTACCTATACTTTCCCGAAGCAGAAAATTGCTGCACTGGTGTACTTCTTAAAGATGCATGCATTTCCTGGATTTTTGAGGAATGAATCATGAAACTCTCTGTCATTACCATAGTGGATTACTATGTATCTTCAATGTTGGCATCAAGTATTGAGTCCTCTTGAATTGCATAATTTAACGAGAAGGGAATCTTAAGTCATAACAATAAAGCATACATTTTATTCCGATATTGCAGCAGTCACTAATGGAAAGGTCTGGAAAGAATATGAATTAGCACAATTAATTCGATTAAATTAAAAACCACATTTCTACCGAAAGCACGAACAGCTTGAGCTCATTTTATGGACATATGGTCTTTGTAAATTCGCTCCAAAGAGTCCTTAAAAGGAGAGTCCTTCTATGTTGGAGACCGATAAAGCTTGGCCAATAGGTTTTGAGTTATTGTGTATTTGCTAAAAAAGTACACAACTGTCCCTGGATCAGACTATCAGGTTGTTAAACTACGATCTTGAAAATTTTATTAAACGGTGCATTAGGAAGGAAAATGGGTTGGGTGTGAATCAAACCAAATAAATTTTAATAAAAGGAGCAACCATTCAAATTTATAATACCGAATTCGAAGAAATTCATTCATGAAATCAGATTTAATAAACAATTGAAACGTATCAGACCCATAATTTCTAATATTATTTTCACATGAAAGACCGATTCGCGATTGGTCTCGTAATCTCATTCCTCTTTTCTTGCAGTAAAGGGTTAATATTTCATTCTGGCTAACCTTAGCAAATGGCATCAAGGAGCAATTGAAATTTTGTATTTGGAAGAAAGTTCTTCGACGTTCGGCTCGAGTTCTACTCCGAAGAGCAAGATAATCTCTGCGGTTGCTTCAAGCTTCACAAGCACTCAACAGTTTGGGTTCAGTGGTTGGTTCAAGAAGAGTTCCTGGGGAACAGACAGCTTTTTTCAGGTTACAAACGACCCAGCGTAAGCATTAGTTCACAATTTGGAGAATGACACTGGTTTTTAGGGATTACTATAATAGTGGCCGAGTAATGCTGGCTTCGACGGATTCTAATGACATTGGATTCTTTTATTCTGCTTCCACAACAACTAATTCCATGTATTGGAGCTCGTTTTCAAGCGTAAAAAAAAAAACATCATGTCGAACAATTATTTATCTAATCGCTAGGCGTCTTCTTACAACATGTTTCCGACCAGTACCTGGGTGTTTTTAAGTCTCTCAATTGATAATGCTCTGAATACCCAATACGGGTTCTGGTATATGTATTCTTCGGGAGATGAGGACGATAAATATGCATCGAGAGTGCCTTCTTCTGGCAGTTTCTTTTCAATTTCTCCTACAACGAGAATTTATTGGGGAGGGGACACCAGCAATAAAATCTGCCGTTGTGTAACTCAATATATTCGATTCTATATTGATTATGCAGCAAAATCAGAAGACGAGATGCGAAATCTTGCACTTATGAACCCTCAAAGTACATTATTGTTCACAATTTTATCTGAGCTTTTTTCTTCATCAACAGACAAGCTGTATTACATACATTTCCAAAGTTCTTCAACCGTGAACAGCAACCAAACCACCGTCGTAGAGTATTTTACCAACACGACTCAAGGCACTCTGACATCCATCAAAGGTATTTTGATTTTTTCTTTTACGTTTCTGATTTTGAATTCAATAAGGAAAATCTACGACTGATTCCACCTGGGATCCAGATATTGGGCCATATAACGTTCTTGAGTGTCGCCCTGGGAAATATTTGAGTTTTTCCACAGGAGAGTCAAACAGCAATGGCTTGGTGATTGCGTTGAACATCAAGTTTTATTCCGGTTTCTCAGGAATAGAAACCATATTCGCAATAAGAAGCAGCTCATCAAATTTTGTATCCCTTGTTGCAGAGCTGGATACTTCTACTAAGAAGATTGTAATATATCAACAAACTTCTGGTGGGGCTTGGCCTCTAGTCCTCACAACTCCCGCAATAACCCTTGGTAACAAAATATTAAGAGAAGCGTCGTTTTAATTTAACAATCCCTCGTTAGATACCTGGCACCGATTAATATTTGAACTTGTTCAAACGCAACCAAGAGAATTTGGAGTTGGTAAGTGTTCAGTCAGAGTTTGGATAAATGGAGTGAGCACAACCAGAACCCTTTTCTGCGATTTCCAAAATAATAAGTTTCTCTTCGCGGATATGAGCAATGCACTACTCGAACTCTGCACCAAAAAAGATCTTGGCTCAACAACAAGCTTGGACTCTTCGAGATATTCGAAAGCAGATGTTGCCAATTTTATGTGGTTTAAAGGAGCTGAATATCTTTTCACAGACCCCTCAGGTATGCAGCAGTTTATGAGAAAATTAACCCAATCCTCTTTATTTAGATCTTACTTGTGCATTGAAAGGTTTCATTAGCCAGTTACAAACAGTTTGTCTGCAGTGCAAACCTGGATACGTTTTAGTCGAGAGAGAATGTCAAGCTTCTTGTCCAAGTACTCATTACCTTCACAGTCCAACGAATTCTTGTCAGAGTAAATTTCAGCCTCTCTTAATTTTCTTCTAATTTGAATAATAGAGTGCCAGTATGATCTGTACTACGTAAGATTGAGCTCCCAAAACTTTTTGCAATAATCAAATAAAATTTAATCTTTAGAATCCTACCAGCGGTGTATGCACAGCCTGCAATTCACCTGGAGACGTGATCATCGGATCATCATGCATCACTTGTGATCCAAGTTGCAATGGATGTACAGGGCCTTCACCAAACCAATGCAGCAGCTGTTATTCAGGCAAGTACTTGAAAGTAGATGACAATACCTGCGCTACTTGCACTGCTCCAGGCTATTACATTGTGAGCGCAACACAAACATGTGAGCTATGTGACGCCAGTTGCAAGACTTGTAATGGACCAGCGGCCACAAACTGCCTCACCTGCTACACAGGCAAATATTTGCTCGCTGCAAATAACAGCTGTGTAAGTTGCAACATCGATGGATACTATCAAGATACCGGTACCCAAACCTGCAAACTCTGCGATACAAGTTGCAAAACTTGCAGTGGAACGGCAGCTACAAACTGTCTTTCTTGTCCCACAGGAAAGTATTTGCTTGCCGCAAACAACAGTTGTGTGAGTTGCGATGTAGATGGATATTTTCAAGATACCGATACTCAAACCTGCAAAGCCTGTCATGCAAGTTGTAAAACCTGTAGTGGAACCGCTAGTACAAACTGCCTTTCATGTTACTCAGGAAAATTTTTCCTCGCATCAAATAACAGTTGCGTGAGTTGCAATGTTGATGGATATTATCAGGATACCATTGCTCAAACCTGCCACACCTGTGATCTAAGTTGCCAAACTTGTAGCGGTTCAGCTGCCACAAGCTGTCTTACTTGTTACTCAGGAAAATATATGCTCACCGCAAATAATAGCTGTGTGAGTTGCAATATTAATGGATACTATCAAGATACTCTTACCCAAACTTGCGAAGCGTGTGATGCAAGTTGCAAAACTTGTAGCGGATCGGCAGCCACAAACTGCCTTTCTTGTTACTCAGGAAAATATTTGCTTACCGCAAACAACAGTTGTGTGAGTTGCGATGTAGTTGGATATTTTCAAGATGCCGGCACCCAAACCTGCAAAGCATGTGATTCAAGTTGTAAAACTTGTAGCGGCTCAAGTGCTATGAATTGCCTTTCCTGCTACTCAGGAAAATTTTTCCTCGCATCCAATAATAGTTGCGTGAGCTGCAATGAAGACGGTTATTATCAAAATACCATTGCTCAAACCTGCGATACCTGTGATCTAAGTTGCCAAACTTGCAGCGGTTCAGCTGCCACAAACTGCCTTACTTGTTACACAGGGCAGTATTTGCTCGCAGCGAATAGCAGCTGTGTAAGTTGCGACGTCGATGGATACTATCAAGATACTCTTACTCAAACCTGCAAAGCCTGTGATGCAAGTTGCAACACTTGTAGCGGATCTACAGCTACAAACTGTCTTTCTTGCCCGACAGGAAAATATTTGCTTACCGCAAATAACAGCTGTGTAAGTTGCAACGTCGATGGATACTATCAAGATACTCTTACTCAAACCTGCAAAGCCTGTGATGCAGGTTGCAAAACCTGTAGTGGGCCGAGTGCAACGGATTGCCTTACTTGCTATTCCGGAACCTATTTGCTCTCATTAAATAATAGCTGCGTGAGTTGCAACGTTGACGGGTATTTCGCAGATACATCTACTCAAACCTGCCAATCCTGCGATCCAAGTTGTAAGACTTGCACCGGATCGTCTGACACAAGTTGCCTTTCTTGCTATTCAGGAAAATATTGGCTCTCATTAAATAATAGCTGCGTCGACTGCAGTATAAACGGCTATTTTATCGACGTTTCCACCCAAGCATGCATCGCCTGTGATCCAAGTTGCCAAACTTGCAGTGGCTCAAGTGCAACAAATTGCCTTTCATGTTTCTCGGGGAAATATATGCTTGAACAAAACAATAGTTGCTTGAGTTGCGATGTCGATGGATATTATCAAGATACATCGACTCAGACATGCCAGACTTGTGATTCAAGCTGTAAAACTTGCACCGGTTCTACAGCTTCAAACTGCCTCTCGTGTTATTCAGGAATGCAACTGAATCAATCAAACTCATGCATAAACAAAACAGCCGGACCATACAAAGAATATCCACATCTGACAGTTGCATTAATGAGTACAGCTTCTACAACTCAGGCTGCTCTTCAAGTACAGAGCGCCACCACAAGTCTGCTTCCTGTTCTCATTCGAGGAGCGTCTACAACAGCAATACTCATGGTCAATTTTGTTTCTGATGTGCTCTTATTCCGATTTATCAATGTCCCCTTCCCTGGGAACTTTGTAGATTTTTGCAAGAATCTCTACTCCAATCTCCTTCCTAATTTTTACCTCGAATTCGAAGATCGGTACAACACTCCCCGTGCTACATTAGGAAAATTTGGAGAATTCGCAATGTCCTCTGTTATGTTTGGAAATTGTGGAAATACTTTGGATCGTGAATGCATCGCACTCGCGTTGATATTCGTGTTGATTTTCCTGCCTTGGACGACTAAGAAATTTCCAAAAGCGCACTCTTTTTTCAAGACACTAAGAGACGTGTATAAATGGAATATTTTCCTTACTTTCTTCATGGCAGATTTCGGAGAGCTGTACCTTTTCAGCATGCTTCAACTTAAAGAAAACAGATCTAGAAGCTGGTATGCTTTTTACGGAAAATCTGTATCTATCGGATTTATTGGTTCCTATCCAATATTGATTGCCTATTTTATCTATCTGCTAAATCGTAAAGCACCTCCGAAAATTGGAGATGAAGTCAAGCCAGAAAAGCAGCCGATCCTCTGGAGGGAGGTCCCAAAAAGCGTAAACATGATTTCCACCGATTTCAAAACAGACCACTGGATAAAGCGGAATTTTCTGTTGCTGACGCTATTAGAAAATTTTCTTAACGATCTGATCTATCTTCTCCTTCAATACCATGGTTCACTCCAAGCGATCCTCTACACAGGTATCACAGTGGTGTTTCTCATATTAGGGTTGACTTATCGTCCCTATACTACGAAACTACAGAATTTCCTGTTCGGATTTAATTACACTTTTAAGTTACTACTTGGAGTTCTCGCAATATACATTGGTCTCACCCAAACAGCATCAGAAGAAACGCCAGACGTTCTTGGGTTGGCATTGATCGGACTCATTGTCACCGCAATCGCGTCGAATGCTGTGATTGTCCTAGGAATTCTGCTAAGCAAGGTCATTCAGGCTTTGAAGGCACGCCTCAAAAAGAAATCACAGGTGAAGCCTCTGAAGACTTCGGACAGCCCGACTATTTCCATTATCTCTCCTATGAAAATAGAGAGCCTGGATAATCCTCAAGCCGGTCCTTTTAATGCTCTTTCTGATGTATTTAAAGGAATGCTGACTCCTATTTCCATGGACAGAGCCGAAACTCCGAACGTCACACTGCTGTCACCTAGCGCAAAAAGGATGAGAATTCCAACTCCCAGCAGCACCAGGTTACTAAGTCTTAATCTAAGCGAAAGTGGAGAGGCTAACTATGCTCCGTCAAACGATGAAGCCAATTTTTTCGCTAGGACCGAGCACGGCCAGCAACGATTCGAGAGGCGATCTCAGGATAGAAAAGATTCTTCTTCCTCCTCTACATCCTCTGAATCACAATTCCAAATCGCTCTCACGAAGATCCGCTCTAGAAGATCCACTGAAAAGAGAAATGGGACCAAGGTCATTAGGTTTAACTTTGATGGATAGTCATACAAGTCTCACTATAATAGTTTTTTTAATGAATAGCATAAGCCGAATTAAATAAGATTGTTCTATGTGATTTATTTTTGTAACCAAAGTAAGTATCCAATAATGGTTTAGATGAGCAGCCTCAATATTGAATCAACAATAATTCCTCAAATACATCATAATACATCTTAAGGCAGGCAGAATTTGCAGAAATCCAACCACAATTAATGTCAGCATAATTTTTGCAAATAAAATTATTAAGAGAAACTATTCGAAGAACAGGCTCGAAACTTGACCAAACGAACGATGCTGGTGCAACAAGTAGTCAGTCAAGCTTTTTGGAGAGAGGGTATTTGAATCTAAGAAATATCTCCACTCTCATTTAACTGAGATAATTAAAATGGACCTTCCCCCAAATCAATTTTTGTTATAGGATAGGAAAATCTGATTAAAAGGAATAATGTATCATAACGATTGGATAAGAGATAGAACATGCTCCTCAATTTTTTGTTATTCTGTATTACATGAGTGCGAGCATCTAAAAAATATAAGCCTTTTTTTTTTTTAGAGAGAAGATCTACCGGAATTTATGTCACAGAACCCAACTAAGAACCCAGAATAAACAGAACTGGAGCTGTAGAATAAAAACTTGCATATACAATACCACTTCTACTGCCAGCGAATGAAATTTTGAATTGAACCTCATCGACTAGTACTACCAGAGTACGCTTCCCTCCCTCATGTTCTCCTCATATCACAGTATATCAAGTCATGTCTTAGATTGCCACTGCTGGCATTAGAATAGGAATATATATTTTATTTTGAGGAAAAAACCTGTTTAATTTGCAAAGGCCCTCGTGGAATCAGCAATAAATTGTTTAGATCATTTAGAACAATTCTTATAACCTCAAATCGATCAGCTCAATTCTTTCATGACTGCAGGCAGCTTGAAACATCCAACGAACCACAGTTAGTCTGATTCAGCATATTTCGAGAAATTTTGAGGTATCCAAGATTTCTTTTTTTATTTTAGTTCCTATAGAAGGCAACAACTCAATACTCTCTATCATTATATGTCCCTCGATTGACTGAGGTCGCTGGACTCTGCTGAGATTTGACTCTGTTATCGAAGTCAAATTTTTACATTTGCAATAATTTCGTACACCTAAGGTTCGAGATTCACAGAAACAATGAAAAGGGTATTTTCATAAATTAAATATTCATATTGCTCAGGACTTTAAATTTATTTATGGAACACATAGAAGCATTTGTAGTATCAATTAACTGAGATCCTCTGACAGCTACCAGAAAAGCCAATTAGCAGTTTCAAGGAGCCACCAAGAAAAGCTATGCCTAAAGCAATTTATCGATTACCAGCTTTCAGAACTAGTCAAGAATCAGCCTACGAAGGATTCAAAAAGCAATATAAGCTACTATTTTTATGGAGTTGCCTCCAATGGGGCGCGTTACTGATCCAAAGTGCCTTTCAAATTGGGGAGGACTCTCGAATAGACACTGACCATCTGAAGGTAGAAATTTCAATTTTTGTAATCTTTTTGGTCGCATGGGTTCTCTTTTCGTCTTTTGTCTTGCTCTGTGTGCGAAGTTACAAGTGGTTCCGGTTTTTTGACCTCTCCGCTCTCTTGGGAAGTTTGCTGATCACTGCCGTTAGTTTATGGAGAGCCAAATCGGGGGAATTACATCACCATGGCGATACAGAAGCTTCATCTATAAATTTTTTGCTCCAATTTGCAGAAATTTCATTTAACCTCAGTTGCTTCTTGTTTCTTCCAAGAAGAGAGAGCGTCCGAATAGTGTGCTTTCTTATCTATATCTTACACCATATATTCGTCGCTATGGTTGTGGACTTAAAAGTTGAAATCGCAGAAGCTATAAGATCTGTTCTGTTCTATGGAATTTCGGCTTTCGCTTTTGGATTTCTCAGTTGGTCTGTGCATAGAGGTCATAAGGTGCAGCTTGAAGAGCAGAAAGAGTTTTGGAGATTATCATTTGAAATGATTCCTCATGGAATTGCCATATTTGAGCGCGATGCAACCTTAATTTACTACAATCAATCGTTAAAAAAGGTGTTGCGTAAGGAGGATGAGTTCGAAAGTCCCAGCGTATCTCAACCAAAGGAGAAGACAGTTGAGAAGATATTACAACTACAAATTGCATTGAGGCCTAATGTTACTTCACAGCAGTATCTTGATGGTCACACGATCAACAACCTCGATATGGTTTATCAAAATGAGACACCAGTTATCCAATTAGAATTCAAAGACTTTCTCACTCAACACGTCAGCCAGAAAGACCTTTATGTCCCTATTTTTGCAGACTCGACGATTGGACGTAAAAGCATTGAGATCAAAGCGCAAAGATCTCATTTCAAAGGGCATGGTGACTTCTTCATGGTCATCTTTGTTGATGTGACCTACAGAGACAAACTTGCCCAGCTGGAAGACCAAAACGGGTTCAAGGATCTCCTGTTTAAATCTGTTTCACACGAGCTACGAGGACCTCTAAACGGAAGTATGATGAGCATCTCGAGTTTACTCACGCAAGACTTCCCCAAAGACTATAAAGAAGTCCTTAGTGTCTCTTTAGTGTGTCAACGAAGGCTCCTCAAATCGATTGATGGGATACTCGACCTCGTGAAAATCGGATCGAAGCAATTCACGCCGCTTCTTCAAATGTTTGATCTTAAAGAAGTAATTCGAAATTCAATGGAATTCTTTGAAGATATTATGAAAAAGAAAGGCATAAGCGCAAAGCTCGATATATTCTCTGAACGTCTGTCTCCTGCAATACTATTTTCAGATCCAGAGAGGTTAGAACAGATACTTTATCAGCTATTAGACAACGCGATAAAATTCACCTCACCTCATGGAAATTTATTGTTCTCAGCGAAAATCCTCTCAATGGGTCCAGCCTCCCAAGAAGACAAGGTCGAGGAAGTAGAAATCATTATCGAAGATTCAGGATGTGGGTTGACGCGTGAGCAAATAGCAAAAATTTATGCTGCGTCATCCACTGGGTTTAAGTCGCGCATTAGTGAAAATTCGACTGGAGCAGGTCTCGGTCTTTCGATTGTGACGCAACTATTGAGGAAGCTTGGCAGCGAACTTAAGATAGAATCGGAGGTTTCTAAAGGGTCTCGGTTTTCGTTCAGGCTCAAAAACTTCCAAACTGTCATGCTCCATTCCTTTGACCAAATCGGGCATTCCAACCAATTAGAGGATTCGCCAATGATCGTCAGAACCCATAACTCACTGCTAAGAGTAGATAGTTCGTCGTTTCAGATTGAGCTTGAAAAAAGCAGGACAATCGATTTGAGAGAGAAGCTGAACACGTTTACTCCCTCACCTGCAAAACTACTCTTTAAAAGGCAAACCGTGGAATTGATGTCGCCGGTGCAGATTACCCGGTTCTCATCTGATAATCTATTTGCTGGGATTCCCAAGGAAAAAACGAAGATGCTGGTTGTTGATGATGATGCTTTCAACATCTTTGCTCTCAAAAGGATCTTAACCCAAATAGATTACGAAGTCATTACGGCTTATAATGGTAAGGAGGCCATAGAAATGCTTAAGATTCATCATTCGACGGTTGGAATGGTATTTATGGATTTAAATATGCCTGTAATGGACGGCTATTCCGCAACACGAGAACTCAAGAAACTGATGGGAGAGAAAAAGTTATCGAAAATCCCGATTATCGCTTGCACTGCATACGCTCAAGAAAGTGAACGAAGCACGTGCTTGGAGATAGGATTTGATGATTTTTTAACGAAACCCATCAACACGAAGAAACTTGAAGAAATCATTCATAGGTATGGAAATAAAGCGGAGTAGCTTTGAAAGTAAATTTTATGAAGTTTTCACTCTTCGTATTTTCAAACAGCAACTTATTAATATATATTTCATTTCGATTTTCTGTCATCTTCGAGATGAATGAACTAAACTTATGCCATCAAATCTTAACTCTTGGGAGAAGTTTGTAATAATTTGAGAAGAGTTCTCGTTACGCTTTTATCAATTTCTCCTTATTATGTATAAAACATAATAGATCAGACCTCTCATCATCAGCATTAGGTAAAAGCGTTTCGTAAAATTGTGAGGATTTGAAGAATGAGAACTCTAAGAGGTTCCTCATCATCGGAGAAACCCGTTAAAGCAAGCATATAGTATATAAAGAACCTAATCGATAATTCGTTCGATATCAGATCTCTAACTGAACATTGCGTTCGCCTTGAGACTAAACAATCATTTCTGCTTTGGAGTTTTGATCAGATTGATGCAAAATTTTGTATTGCGATAGCAATTTATTCAGTGATTTTCTTTGGTTGGCCATGGAAAAGCAACATTGCAGAAATTTCTTAAATTGAAAAACATATTCTACCTATCTCTGTGATTATGTCTACAAAAGCAAGATAAAATTGTTATGACCTCTGCCTGCTAATTATCCATGATAAAACTTCGAGCGTCCTCTATTAATAACTCTTTGAGTAGGCTTGCTCGTCACCTCATTAAGTTGAAACTAGTTTTGGGCAAGGTTTTAGGTATCACGGCAACCAAATTAAATTATTTCCTTCAAACAAGCAAATAAAAAATTAGAGAAAATTAGAATCATCGAATTGCTTACCAAATAACTCTGAATTATTTTATATCAATCTTGAGCTGTGTTTAAAATCGATAAACGATTAGAGAAATTTTTTGATACCTGATCGAAGATCCAGCCATGAATCTGGTGTGTTGGTTGCAAAGGTAACCAGTCAATCAGAGAGAGAGAGCGTGATAAGACTAATTTTCATTAATTTCGTGTGTAGGTTCTTCAGAGCATTTTATTAGAAAAGATCAATTTAAAAATGCAATTTAGATTTAATCAGGGTACTTATTTAAATTATATGTTGAGTTTATCCTACATAAAACGAAGTCAAATAATTTACAAGCAAGAATTATCAGACAAATTGAATCAAACAGCCCCACTTCAACCAGTACACTAACCAGCTGGCATTGTATAAACTGCGTCTACTGACTTTTTTAGGAGAAAGACATGCAAAAGAAACCCGATCAACTACCTGTCTTCAAGACCCATCAGGAATCTTCCTATGAAGAATTCAAAAAACGCTATAAAATGTTTATTTTATGGAGTTGTTTACAATGGGGCGCGTTGCTGTCTCAAAGCTTGCTCCATTTCATACATAGTCACTTAGAAGCCTCTGCCGCGAGGAGGGAAGTGGTCATTTCTTCGGTTTACCTCTTCACATGGATTCTCTACATTTTCTTGCTTCATAGAAGCTCTCGGAGCTACAAATGGTACCAATGTTTTGATTTTTCCTCTATTTTCGGAATCCTTGTCATTTGTGGCACTAATTTGTGGAGAGGCTCCTCACTAAATTTCGCTCACGCGTCTCTCGGCAGTATTACTGATTTCTCGCAAAGGTTCGCAGAAGTCACATTCAATACCAGCTGCTTCTTATTTCTGACTCGCAAGCTGAAGATCAGACTGATTTGTTTCATAATCTACGCACTATCCAACGTGGGAAATGCACATTTCACGGATTCTGAAAAGAATTGGTACGACATTGTACATTCCTTAACCTTTTACTCCCTTTCTTTGTGTGCTTTTGGCGTTCTAAGCTATACTGTGTACGAAGGACATCGGAGACAATTAGAAGAGCAGAAGGAATTCTGGAGACTATCATTTGAGATGATCCCTCACGCAATTGCTATATTTGATTCCGATTCGTCCTTGGTTTATCACAACCAGTCTTTGGCAGCGATGCTGCAGCATCTTGATGAGAGTGAGGGTCTCAACGTGTCTCAGATGCAGCTTTCTGAGAGGGTTTGCCAGCTTAACGTACAACTTAGAGCAAAAGCGGGATCGCGGCGGCAAAGCGTTCATACTTTAACAAATGTCAATGTACGTGAAACGTACGATTCCAGCGTGAAATTCAATGAATTTCTTTCTCAGCATGCAAAACACAGAGAAACTCTCGTCCCAGTCTTCGCCGATTGTGTGATTGGTGCGAGAAGTATTGAAATTAAAGCTCAGAAGACCCATTTCAAGGGCCACGGCGATTTCTTCATGGTTATATTCGTCGATGTGACATACAGGAACAAAATCGCGCAACTTGAAGACCAAAATGGATTTAAGGATCTCCTCTTCAAATCAGTTTCGCATGAGCTGAGAGGCCCTCTTAATGGAAGTATGATGGGCATCTCGAGCTTACTCAAACATGATCTTCCTCAAGATTGCAAGGAAGTCCTTAGCACTTCCCTTGTATGTCAACGTAGACTTCTAAAATCGATAGATGGAATACTTGACCTCGCCAAAATCAACTCAATGCAATTTACACCTGTCCTTCGAATGTTTGACCTCAGAGAGCTCATCCAAGGTTCGATGTCACTATTTGCTGAAATTATTAAAAAGAAAAGTATAAACATAAAAGTCGAGATATTTGAAGGACATTCAGCTCCTGTAACGATACATTCTGACCCGGAGAGAATTGAGCAGATACTCTACCAAGTGATAGATAACGCGATAAAGTTTACTACTCCTCATGGAAATGTGTCTTTCACAGCAAAGCTGCTCCCTCCAACTTCAGCTCAAGAGGTGGGCAAGGAAGATAATGAGGATCTCGTTGAAATCATATTGGAGGATTCTGGCTGTGGAATGTCTCAAGCAGAAATCAACAAAATATCCTCTTTATCAGAAACTGGGCTTTCAAGGTCAAGAGTGAGCGAAAATTCAACTGGAGCATCTCTAGGCCTATCGATTGTGACTCATCTGTTGAAGAGGGTGGGAAGTGGTTTTAAAATTCAATCTGAAGTATCATCAGGGACGAAGGTCTCATTCAGACTGAAAAATTTCAGTGAGTCTACACCTCTGGATTTTGAAAATAATTGGCTTCCTCTTGCGGATTCTCCGACCCTAATTGAAATTCATAAGCGACCGCTAGAAGCAGATAGTTCATCATGTCCTTTCGAGTTTGAAAGAGAAGAATTAGGCAGTTTGAAAGATAAGCCGAGGCTATTTCCTACTAGACAGTCTATAAACATTTTCAAGACAAATGAAAATACCGAAGGAATCTCTCCTCTTCTGAAAAGGCTTAACACCACCGAAAATTCCAAGCAAAGCATGAAGGTATTGATTGTTGATGACGATGCTTTCAACATCTTTGCTCTCGAAAGTGCCTTAAATCAAATGGGTCGTGAGGCGCTAGTCGCCTATAATGGCAAAGAAGCCATTGAAGTCCTTCAGAAACATCATTCGTCAGTCGAAGTGGTTTTTATGGATTTGAATATGCCTGTGATGAATGGCTATTCTGCGACAAAGGAGCTCAAGAAGCTGATGAAAATGAATGTGATATCGTCTATTCAGATCATCGCCTGTACTGCCTATGCTCAAGAAAACGAACGGAAAGCTTGTTTAGAAATGGGATTTGATGACTTCTTAACAAAGCCTCTCAACCTTGAAAAGCTTAAAGAGATCCTTCGAGATAGAGAATAAAAAGCGTGATAAGATGGATGAATATTAATGTGCTTATTTTTCAAATCTTTCTATCATAGTCCTTGCTGTAATTAGCAAGTATTATTCTTTCTCATTTTTTACTAAAGCTTCTATCAATCAATTGAAAAATCTTCTTGAAAAATTTACATAGAAAGTCCGATTTACTGAGCTACACAATTAAAATTTGACGTAGTCCGCCGACCAAATAACTGTTAAGGATATGAATTTTTCTTGATTTATATATATATCTCATTTTTTTTTTCTCTCTCTTCTGCTGTAACTTTAATGGAAAGTATTTATATGTGTAAAATCAAGAACGTGACAAATATAAATGTAATTATATCAGTTGGAGCGCTCCGTTGTTGTATGCTTTGAAGCTGCTGAGTACAGATTCAATGAAAAAAAGAGATTTATTTAGAATATAAATCATAATATTCGCTCTTTAGGTTATTTATAAAGAGCAAATGCAGTCATGAGACTTTTAAATTTTTAATAATTAAGAGGCTTTTCAATCCATTCGTGAAATCCTTCTGGTACACAATCGTTCTGATTATGCCCACTCAATTCGCAGACCTGGATTTCCATATCCTTCTTTCTTATTGAATTTCTAATGCATTTGCAAGCTTCCAAACCTTTCATGACAGACATTCCATAATCCAGCAGCACAATCCCAATGTCATATGCGTTTCTTTCAAATATATCGACTATTACAAGTCTTTAATAATTAAAAACTGAAGTCTTTATGATCAGTTGCCATTAAGGGTCTTTTTTTAAGGATTGAATCTTTTTATCTGATCTGAGACGGAAATTGAAATACAGCCACCGATCTTCGCATGGAGAACAGTTTATATGAGGAATAGTGGTACTTATCATTGAACAGTTTGTAAATAATGATATTAGGTGTACACATTGAAAAATAAGAGAATTCGTGAAATAACATGGAAAAGCTGAGGTTTGGATATATAGGGTTTCTATGTTCATAAAAGCATTTTGCTGTTTAAACAATGTTCTTGTTAGATTCTGCATCAAGTTTTGTTACACTTCCAAGTCATTCATAACAGGCGTAATCCAAGGGCACAATCCCAATATCATCAGAGTTCTTTTCAAAAATCTCAACAGCCTCCTGACCGTTTTTTGCACTCAAGCATTCAACTCCTAATTGATTTGAAAAGCCATTCAGAATGTCGATGTTGCAGGCATCATCATCAGCAATTAAGACTTTTTTCTGAAGCGAGTGCAAAGAATCCTTTGAATCTGGGAATTCTAAACTCTTGAGGGTATTGTAAAGATTCGAATAGTCACAGGGCTTTGTTAAAAATCTATTCGCCCTGATAGGTCCTAATGGATCTAGACATTCCTTCATCTCTTTTTCCACCGCATTGCCACTCAAGATCACTATCTTGCTTGAAGAAGAGACCTCGTTCTTGCTTTCCCATTTCCTCATTTCCGTGATTGCTTCTTTCCCTTTCATGACTGGCATCTCCAGATCCATCATAACCAGATCAAAATAATTGGGATCTTTCTGTTTGAAGATATTAAGGGCCTCCTGACCATCTGAGGCCGAGATTACCTCTTTGAATCCAAACTTGGTAAGCATGGCAGCATTGATGGTTCGATTGATAGCACAATCATCAACCACAAGCGCTCTCATTTTTGGTACCTTCGGAGTGCAAGTTTCTTTGGCTTTGATAGAAGAAGGCGTGGAAATATCTCG
>ENA-UOTZ01000689-UOTZ01000689.1-compost-metagenome-genome-assembly--contig:-NODE-689-length-27607-cov-8.741773_pt1 | contig 27607 bp, 17 predicted proteins | sample MGYA00238144_ERZ746983 | MGnify/ENA primary metagenome ERZ746983 (study PRJEB28759, sample SAMN06268863) | compost metagenome | isolation source: single cell | place: USA: California, Emeryville, Joint... | reverse complement strand
CTGATGATAGTCAGGATCTGGAAATAAGTGGTAACAAGATTCACATAGGGTCCGAAACTAGGATTCACATGATTTTCGTCATTAGAGACGGCTTGATAGTACACTTTTCCAGCATTGACAGCGGCATAAATGAAATAAATCTCATATCCTACGAATGCTAGAAAGAGGACTAATGCCGTCAAATATTGCTTCCACATCTGATCATCACATTTCCCACAACTAAAATTTATGTCAGATCCAGTTCTGAGATATCCTTTCTCATAGACGCAATGATGACATAGTGGCCCTTCATATCCTTCCGCACATGCTGAAGTGTTTCCGCCCAGACATTGACTGGAGTTACATGCATAAATTTTCTCAGAATATATGTCTCGTCTCCAATAGCCTGGATTTAAGCTGACTTGGGCACCACCTAAACACTTCGCACTCGAAGGACATTCTTTACAGGAGACATTCGGATTGAACGAATATTGTCCAAGAGGGCAGGTAGCACAGCCCTTTTTCCCGTTTGTCGTGTTCAGAATTTCCCCAGGGACGCAATCCCGATACTCCACCTTGACATCCGAAGTAATATCGAAGAGCAATGACTCATACTTAATTGTGATGATCTCAGAATCTCCTTTTACCCCTCCTATCTTATCCGTAACTTCGTCGACTCTACAACGAATATAATCATCGACTTGGCAACGAGATCGCTGATAAAGTGATCCATTCCTGGATAAAAGAGCGAGTGTAGGAAAATCAGAGAAATCGTCAAAAACGTAATCATAGCGATATCGGGATGAGATAACAATCTCCATGGAATTCAGGTCGGAATTCGTAACATTTGGGATTGTTACCATTTCCTTTCTATTGAGATAAGCGCGATTACCTGATTTAAAGAAAAGGGGCAACCCATATGGAGGAGAAATCTCTCTTAGTTCGCCAGTCTTTCCTTGTATTTGGTATGAAACGTTTTCAGTCTTGCGAAAATTCTCTCCAAACAAAATTTCTCGAGCTGCAACGTCACGAGAAAATGAAAATTCATTCCCCTTGAGAGAAGCGAAATAAATTGCGTTCCCTTCCTCTCTGCGTAACGTGTCCACATTTATCATCGTAATAATATGTTTTGGGTCATTTAGTGTAGCATTACACTCGAATGAGGAATATTCAATCGAAACGTACTTGGAAAGAAGGTTCATCACAAACTTTTTCGATGATTTCCCAGTTATAAAGATCGAGGATCGTTGGAAAAGGATTCGGGAATGAGACTCGAAGGTCAGAAAGCTGATAATAGACTCATTGTCATAAAACCCAAATTGACAATCTGATACAGAAATCATTCCTTTTGAACGTAAATTAACCACAGACAGAGTGTTCTTTGTTGCATAGTTCAAATCGGGGGTGAATAACGTAATATTTGACATCGAATTCCTAGAGAACGTAAAATTGCTTTTTTCCATATGAATGTCGATTAAGCAAGCGTCTATTCCAACTGAATTGTCAAAGAATACGTTGCTATCAAATCTCAAGGGATTTATCAGAGTCTCAACCGAGATCTTGATCGCAGAGGAGTTGAAGATTGAATAATTCATGGTGCTTCTAACGAAATTTATCGATTCCATATTTTTCGAAATTAGTTGCAGGAATGGAGGTCCCAAGGATCTCGCAAGAAGGTTTTCTTTAATTTCAATGCTTTTGTTGTTCGTGAATGCTTCAAAGTTAAAGAAATATCCGCTTCCATTGATATCATAAACTCTGTTTGCTTGTAATCTCGCGCGATCACAAAGAAGAAGAGTGATGAAATGAAATGCCATGGTTATATTTTGGAAGACGTTGTTTCTGAAAGAGACGAATTTGACGTCGCTTCTTTCAATATTTTGCACCTTGATGAAGTTGCTCGTGTAAGGGTAAGCAACCATCGCATCGAATAGGTGATCATTGCCTTGAAGAGAAATATTTTTCACTAAATTCCTTTCAAAATGAAATTGCTGGATCGTTCCAGTCTCCACTCCGAAAACTGTTTGTGTCTCATCCACGAGTTCACCAATCTTGCCTAAGAAAGGTTGATAAAATTCCTTGAGAGTGACGGGTAAAAAATTAAGATAACTCAGGTAATCATTCGAGAAAAAGCTTATGTTGGTCAACACGGTACTTTGTGTAAACAGCGCAAACACACCAGAGGTCAAATTTATTGCTTCGAATGTGCAATCAATGACGAACGAATAGAGATCACGGAAGTTCACGACTGCATGCGTGTTGTCATTATCAACTTCAATCCCGTAAAAGCAAATACTGCTAAAGTATAGAAGGATGCTGACGTTTTCAAGGAATGCGTTTGTTGTCACAAGGCCTGAATTCTTAAAGGTTACGTTTGCTATCATTCCTGAAGAGAAGAATCCGACTCTGTATGTAGGATCAATCATGAAGATAAAATACCCAGAAAAATTGTTGTTGGTGAACGTGATATCAAATATTTCCAACAGTTTCTGCGTTCGAATTCTCAATAAATACGTACGGTCGAAAATAGCGTCAGTCCCAAAGTTGCTATTCATACATGTGAGATGCTTCATCGAAAAATCTTGAAGTTCTGAGGCGATCAACAATTTTGAAGATTTGAATAGACAGTGAGAGATTGAAATGTTCATCATCACGACGGAGCTTTCCCATTGTTCTTCAGGCAGAATCTGAAAGATCTCACTTTCAGTGATGTTTAAGTCCCTGAACGTAGCCTTCGTGAGATAAAACTCCATTTTCCCTTTTACCGATGAACGAATTAAAGAAGTTTTGTTCAGGAAGGTGTTTAAAACAGAAACGTTGTATAATGAGAACTTTGTATTTCTAACCTTCGTTGTTTCCGATGATCTTGGACGTGAGACTCTGAAAACAGCTTCGGGCTCGAGACTAGAATTTGCAATAGTCAAATTAGCTATGCGGATATTGTCAACATTCTCTATAATAAATAGCTCTCGAGTTGTTATCTTCCCTCCTGATAGATTACCTTGGATGGTCAAATTACTAAACTTCAACTCTGCTATCTCTTGAAGAAGGAAAAACGACTCAAGGAAGAAAGAGCTGTTAAACTGTTTCTGTATTGAAATGTCCACGCCCGTCAAGTGCACATTCTCTATTTTCGAAATATTAAAGACACACTTCAGAGTCCGAGTGCTTAATTTGAAACCAAAATCCATAAGGACAATGCTCGTGTTTTCCGCACGGAAAAAAGTTGCAGAGCCCAACTGAATCAACTCACCATAACCACCAGTGAGAATAGTTACATTCACAAAACTTATTTCATCCCCAGATCCTAACCGGATGATCGGACTTTGCTTCGGGTGTTCAATCGATATATAGTGTAATTTCACGTCTGGCACTTTGTCAAGATTAAATATGAACGGTATAGTTCGGAAATCCGTTTTGAGACATGAGTTTCTCCATTGGAATGATTTTACATTGAAAAGAGTGAAGTCCGGCATGTAAGTGTAATTTAATTCGAGATTCACGTTAGCGATTTCGAGAGAATTGATATTTCGGAATACAAATTTACTAGACAGCATAACTGATGGCAGACTCCTGCAGTTCTCTACAGAAAATTGGGTTTTTTGCGAATCTTCTGTCGATATTGTTAGTGAAAGTTTTGGCAGCGTGTAGTTGGATAAGATGTCGGTATCATTGTATGGTGCATTTGTTGGCGCCAGGATAATTTCAAAGGTAGTTTCGTTTTGTTGGTATAAAGAAACCATTTCTGAAAGTGCGGTCCTAAAATTCTTGAATGGATGTGATTCGCTACCATTTCCGTCTGCTTCTATTGTGTTATTGACCCAAAGCACCGTCCTGGATCTGCACATCGTGAAAACAAGAAGGAGCAAAATGAGAATGGTGATTTTCTTTTTCGACATCTTTTCCCTTAGACTCAGGATAATTTTAATTTAGTGCTATGGTAAAGAGATATCACCAGTAACTCATAAAATGACCCCGTTCCCTTCAAACAAATGATAAAAGTTTGAATGTTGTCCATGACATTCCCGTTCAGGCTTACTTACTAATCCATCGTTTTTTAACAAAGAATAACATCATAAAACTAATACCATAATTGGATAGATGTAAAGATACATTTGGGAACTCAGGTCAATTGGTACATAATCCTCTTTTTCATGGAGAGAGCTCGTTAAAGTATGTTTTCGATTAATTAGAATCTGTAAGTTGAAGGATTATCATGATAGACTCCACTTGAAGTGATTTTTATAATACAATTTAATTTACAATAATATTGCATGTGTAAAAAGAATCTAAGCGATAAGCTTGCTTATTCTGAGATTTAAACCAGGGAAACAAAATCTTGCAGGCTATTAGTACAGAGAGAATTCCTCTCTCGACTTCTGAGAGGCACAAGACTTGCAAAAAATGAATGTGCTTTACAGTGGGCCGGCTATTAGCCACTGGATTCTTTGGTTTAGTTTCAAAAAGTGCGCAGATTCTTAAGACAAAAAGGAAAAATTTATTAATCATCTGCTGTATAGAGTAGTCGACATATCGACATAATATAGTTGGCAGTTAACAGTGTATCTATCTTTTATTTGATTTTATTCCTTTCATAATTCAATGAGCTTTACAAAGGCAATAATTGATAAATTAATTCATTAATAGATGTCTTTGACTTACTATTTATTTAATTCAAAAGTAGGAAATCAAATATTGATCTTAGATATTTGTAAAGAAGGTCAGATACAACAAAACCTTGTATAGTTCAATCTACTGCCATTGAGTTTATGAGGTTATCAGACAATTCTTCAAAGATTTATGATTCAACAGTCTCTTATGATGAAGCATATCATCTCATTTTCAAACTAATAAATGTGTTTCAAAGGATAGATTCAAGGCGTGTTCATTGAAAAATCATGAAAAAGACTTGGATTTTGATGCAGCACAAATCGACCTTCGAATCTAAGGACGAATAATCTCAATGATTCAATCAAATTCCTTAGTACCAGTAATTCTAGTCAATGACAACCTTTACTATCATGCAGTAAAAAAAAGATATAGCAATTAGTGATCCAAAAGATACACTAGCATCTCAAATATCCTGGTATAGCCATCAAACTGTATGAATATCAGCACTTTAGCCTTTCTAACACAAGAGCTCATGTTGACTCGTAGATGCTATCAATTTCACATGCACTTTCAATATGATCATCAATTAAGCGACAACAATAATAAATAGCGCAACTAATGGTAAATTTCAACAGAGCAAGTCTTCCGATAGAAAAACCATGGAGAAACAATTGCACAAATTACAAAATTGTTCTCATTGCCATATAAGATTCCTTGGGGGAAACGATAATTACAGCTATAATTTCACAATTCAAGCCCAAATTGCTAGACATTCTAGCGCAAGATATCTTCTTAGCTTTCACGATATCACTCTCAATTAAATGATCATCGATGATTGCATTGAAAATAATTATCACGAAGTTCTTAATTCTAACAAGCGAAGCTATTTTTTCACGCATCTTTTGTAAAGATATTGGAAACAAAATATTTTGCTCACATTTTGCTTTTCAAAAAGACCTTTAAGTATGTATTTAGTTGATAACTCCTCTATTTGAGAAACTATAAGATCTTCTCTACGATTTTCAATGAGAAGTGTCTGCCGAGGTGGCTTCCATGTAGAATTATCCACTTTATAAATTCTCCTAAACTGAAGTCCCATCTGAAACAAGACATCTAAAGATATGAGAAAGGCCGTCTTTGCTGGAAAATTTCACAAATAATTCGCATTTTTAATTTCACCATTTGATTTATCTAGCTTACAAGGAAAGAAGACATAAATTTTCTAACTCGCATCGTCTTAATAGAAGGGAAGACAGTAGCATGATGAACGAGTTCCAGAGTTATCACGATCGTTCGAATTGCATAGATAATCTGTTGATTTCAGATGTAGCTAGACAATTGAGTTAATTTATTAGTTATTCCTATAGGATGTTGTATTCGTAAGACTTATTGCTAAGAATTAATCTTTGAGTTTATTGATTATGTGTTTCATTAAATCTCATAAAGTTATTTTATAGCATATTTGAATTTTATCATTATTCACTAGGAGTCATTAGATACAAACAAATTTTACGCAGTTACCAAAACAATCTCCAAATCCATCCACCAAGCTAGGTTAAACTCTTTTAGGAAGAACTCAAAAAAATATTTGATTACTACTTAGAACATTCGGATTCAGAGTAGGATTCCACTGCCTATTGTGAGACTAATTGAAAATCAAAATGATTTTTTTTTACACAATTACAAATTATAAATTTTCAAATCTATTATTATAAAAGAGCCTTTTTCATTTTTCCAAGCTCATTAATGCGATCTAACTAGGCTCTCACTTATTTTCATTCAATGAGCTAGAAAAAACACTAAGGGATGCTTCCGTCATTCTTTCTCGCATCTAAGAGCGGACCTGCACTTCAGAAAATTATTTGCTTGATAAACTAATTTGTTATTTAGCCAGCCAAGCTTATTAGTATAATTTAGTATTTCACTCATTAAAAAAATACGATTGAACTGAATATTTTGGCTACCAAAGCTCTCCGCTTCAATTGTTACAGTCAATGGACAAATGCAAGAGATCTCACAGTTTACGAAGTTGCTGTAAATTACCGGTTTGGAATTGTTAGAATTAATTGGTAAGATAATTACTTCAATAGCAATAGTAATTTCTAAGCATTTTAGCTTTGAGATTTTGGCTTGTTACTCTTTTCAATGGTATTTTCTCTTTTTGAAATTGCATATTTTGAAATTCACAATGCTGAAATACAGTCCCTCTGTTGAAGTGTGCTTGTTTGATCTATATTCCATCAGAAGGTTTTTGAGCTAATTGTGAACCCATTGATTAAATTACTTATTATTTACTTTTTGAACAACCTCACATTTGAAAGTAAATAGCTCCTTAAATATCTTAAGCGTAAGTTGATTGAAATCGATCTGATTGCCTGCCTTTTGAAATAAATTCTCTCTTTATTTAATTTCAGTGTTGAATGCTTAATTTGAACTATATTTTTCTCTGGTTCTATTAAATATATATTCATGATACAGTCTAATTTGAAATTCTCAATGATCCTTTTACCTTAATAAAATTCCTCCTTTTTTCCCATTTGCCTCATTACCAATACATTAAATCTTAAACCCTCTAATTATTTCTTGAACTCAAAAACTACAATGGCAATTTGATTGCCTCACGCTCAATGAAATCTTGCTTCGACTGTAGAGTATTTATAATATCAATCTTCGAAAATTAAGCAAGAAAAGAAAATTATTAATCAAATAATTGCAAAATTATTAATAAATCCATGATTATTCGATCATTAAGAAAGCTTAAACAAATGTGAAAACCCGAGTATTGATTAGGAATGAAGAGAAACTCTCTGGATAGAGGGCAGAGATATTGGCAAACTACTTTCGAGCATTGTCATAATGATCAACAGACAGAGGGAACATTCATTCTCTCGTCTCTTAAAAGAGAAAATTCAGTAAACTCATATTCTATTTGGAATTCAGCTTTCGCTTTAACATTTCTCAAATAGATTACAAAGACAGATCGCTATACATCTGCGTTATCAAATAACAAAAGGATGGTGATTCATTTACAAAATTGAAAGCAATGTTCTGCTTACTCAGAAGTAAAAACATAAACATCCCTTTAAAATCCAACTATTTTCCTGAATTCATTGCTGAATTATTTAAGCATCTTTTCAATTTGATCCTTCCAACCAATACGTGTGTCTGAAGGCATCAGCGATCCTTTATGCAGCTTTTTAGATTTCTTAGCAGGCTCCTTTTTCTGCAATTCCGCAAGTTCCCACTCCTCGATCTCATATAAATTGTCATTTTGTGCTTTTTTAGCCTTTTCCGATTCGATGTCCATTCCTTGGTTTAAACTGTCACCTAAATGCGCCTTTATCATTCTCTCTGCTGCAGCTTGGTCAACCATAAGAGGATTTTTCCTCTGGTCTTCTTGCACTAAAACCACCTCTTGCACCTTTTGAACGTACTTCTTTATAAGCTCCTAATAGCAATCCAATCTTGGCTTAGATCATTGAAAGGGAAAAATGTACCATTTCCTCGTTTATTTTGTGATTTTCAAATGAGAGACCGTTTGTCTTCATATAAACTAGGAGCCCAAAGGTTAGCTTCGAGCAATGAGGGAATATTTTACTATAATAGAGAGAATTGATGAGATATGCGAGTCCGGTGTTCAGTTTTGCGTTGTCTGTGAGTGAAATTTGCTCGGAGACGGCTTGCAAAGACTTCCCTTTCAAGAGACCATCTAAGTACTTTTCAAGGTCTTTGAACTCCTCGAGGAATTGCGTGAATTTTTCGTTGACGGCTTCTGTCTCGTTCATTTAAAAATTTATTGCCTGAATGAATTCTTAAGAAACTTTCAATTATCAAACGGCGATATTTCGAATAGAAAACTACTCTAATTAAACCAGACTTAAATAGGGACTTTTGTAGGAAACCAAAGCGGGACGTTCAAGCGACTCATTATGTGAATATGATAACAATGTGAAGGTGATATCTATGAATAAGAGCTCAATATAGTATGAATCTCGCACATGCTACAACTCGTGATCAGAAATTATAAGAATGTGACAGTTTGCAGGCAAGGCTCTTTAAACAAATCAGAAGTAGTATGACAATTATTTTTGGTGGACTACGCCTCGCGACAGTCACTTAGGAAATAAATTGTGTATTAATTTGATTAATTTGTATAGATATAAGTTTAATTAATCTGTAACAAGCTAGCCTTAAAAAGTGATTCCTGAAACCTGATGAAGACGAATTTATCCCATGAATCACTGAAATTCACATACCGGGAAATGATTCTGCTCAGCAAGGGTGAATCTCTAATTTCCTACGGATATTTAAGCCACTGAGCACAAGTAAGGCTCAAATTCAAATTGAAATACAAAAACAACAAAATAACCCTAAAATCTGAATCAAATGGTTGAAAAGAACCCTCATCATCATAAGTACTACACTTATGTGAAAAATGAAAAAGACGCTGATGCCGTTGCTTGGACATTCCTTAACAAAGACGAGTTTGTGAAATTCCCTTACAAATTTCCAACTCTTGGAGACGATGAAATTCGAGCGAATGTCATTTATACTGGACTCTGTCACTCAGATTCATTAACTGGAAGGAGTGGATGGGGACCTGCGAATTATCCTATCGCTCCTGGCCATGAAATGGTCGCCATAGTTTCCAAGGTCGGGAAGAATGTCAAGGAATTTAAAGTTGGCGATAGAGTCGGCTGGGGACCTGCAAGAACCTTCTGTGAACAATGCATTTCCTGTAAGCAAGGCAGGGATAGCGTCTGTATCGGCCTGCCATTTTCTGAGCGAGGTCTCTACGGCGAATATTGGGGTGGATACTCCACAGCCATCCAGCAACCTGCAAAATACGCCTTCAAGATCCCTGAAGGGCTCCCTTCCGATAGAACTCCTCCACTCCTTTGTGCAGGAGTTACTGTCTTTGCACCACTCTTCAGATTCGTAAAGCCCGGAGACAAAGTTGCTGTCATCGGCATCGGTGGTTTGGGACATCTAGCCGTCGCATATGCCAATAAACTTGGCTGCCATGTCACTGGTTTCACTTCAACCCCTGGAAAAGAGGAGTTCATCAAGAAATTAGGAGCACATGATGTGCAAAGCTCTTCCGACGCTGAATCGCTCGCGAAAAATGCCTCAAAGTTTGATATTGTCCTCAACACTTTGAGCACTGCAAACCAAAAGATGTTTGGCTTGTATCTCGATCTCACTGTTCCAGAAGGCACTTTTATCCAAGTTGGAGCTCCTCCAATTGATGAACCATTCACTGTCCATGCCATGCAAATCCTCTTTAAGAATTTGAGGATTGCTGGTTCTGCTGCTGGAAGCAGAAAGGAGACTAAAGCTATGTTGGAGTTTTCTGCTCTACATAACATTTTGCCTATGGTTGAGCTCTTTGGGTTTGAGGATTTCCCAAAAGCTCTTGATAAGCTTGAGAATGGTAAGCCTGTGTTCAGATGCGTTGTGAACGTGGAAAATTGGTCCAAGAAGAACGGATTCTACAAGCAGTATAAGTAATAATATGAAAAGGAACTCAGTTATGATAGGTATGTTATCTGCTGTTTTTCTTAATTAATGTCCATATTTGATTGAAATTGTGAACCTATTGAACGGTAATAACAAACCCGTGAGGTGAATCTCTGATCATTCTCAACAAATTATCCCCACAACCTCCTCTTGTTTTGATTTTCCATGTCTTAGGGTTGACAAAATCGATATTCAAATATAGGTAAATTTAAAGCTGTGGACTTGGAGTAATAGATAATGCTTTCTAATTAATATTTTCGAAATTTTCTAAAAAGCCTTTAAGAACCCTCCCTCTGAAAAGAATATATTTTATGTATGAATGTTGAGGAATCTGAAATCTCGATTGAGGAGGTTTTGCCAACTAATAATGTTTAGTCTTGTTGAGAACGAATTGTATGCTTGTTTATGCTAAGTCGTTACTAATTTACCATAAAATATTATTATTCTCAATAATTTTCCAAGCCGACGGCATATGGACTCGTGTATTGTTATCCCAAACTTCTGGTTAATGGTGAGTCAACGAGCTGTTGAGTAGAGCTCTCAACCAACTGGAAGGTTGCAAACAAAGAAACTTTGGTATAATGACATATAAATTATTTCGATTTTCAGGGAATGTTGTGATGGACTTTCAGCAAAATGAAAAAAAAAAACAAAACATTAGCTGTATGAGCAAGTGAGTGGAGTTTCGCGAGTGCCTCTACACGGATAGACACTTTCGAAATCAGATAGAACATTTGACCAAATGAGACGATAAAATGAACTTTAGTTTAATTAATCATTATACTGAAAATTCCAGCAGATCCGTGATTCCTGGGAAAACATAGCAACAGAAATTGTTTTGATGAGTATCCGAAAAGTCACCTATCAGGAAAGGATTCTGCTCAGCAAGGGTGAATCTCTAAGTTCCCACAGATATTTAAGCGACCGAGCACACGGAAGACTCAAACACAATTTGCAACAAAAAAATAACACCAAATCAATCTTAATATCTGAATCAAATGGTTGAAAAGAACCCACAAATGCATAAGCACTATACTTATGTCAAAAACGAGAAAGACGCTGATGCGATTGCTTGGACATTCCTTAGCAAAGACAAGTTCGTGAAATTCCCTTACAAATTCCCACCCCTTGGAGACGATGAAATTCGAGCAAATATCACACACACTGGACTCTGTCACTCAGATTCATTATGTGGGAGGAGTCAATGGGGACCCGCTAATTATCCTATCTCTCCTGGACACGAAATTGTTGCCGTAGTATCCAAAGTCGGAAAGAACGTCAAGGACTTTAAAGTTGGGGACAGAATTGCTTATGGACCTCTGAGAAACAACTGTGAAAAATGCGTTGCTTGCAAGGGAGGTAAAGACAGTGTCTGCATAGGTATGCCATTTTCTGAGCGAGGCATTTACGGTGAGTATTGGGGAGGATACTCCACAGCTATCCAACATCCTGCAAAATACGCCTTTAAGATCCCTGGAAACCTTCCCTCTGATAGAACAGCTCCACTTATGTGCGCAGGAGTTACTGTCTTTGCACCACTCTTCAGATTTGTAAAACCCGGAGACAAAGTTGCTGTTCTTGGTATCGGTGGTTTGGGACATCTCGCCGTTGCTTATGCTAATAAACTTGGCTGCCATGTCACTGGTTTCACTTCAACCCCTGGAAAGGAAGACTTCATCAAGAAATTAGGAGCACATGATGTTCAAAGCTCTTCTGATCCTGAATCACTCGAAAAATGCCTCAAAGTATGATATTGTCCTCAACACTTTGAGTACTGCAAATCAGAAGCTGTTTGGCTTGTATCTCGATCTCACTGTTCCAGAAGGCACTTTTATCCAAGTTGGAGCTCCTCCAATTGATGAACCATTCTCTGTTCATGCCATGCAAATACTCTTAAAGAACTTGAGGATTGCTGGCTCAGCCGTTGGAAGCAGAAGGGAGACTCAAGCTATGTTGGAATTCTCTGCCCTTCACAACATTCTGCCTATGGTTGAACTCTTTGACTTTGAAGACTTCCCAAAAGCTCTCGATAAGCTTGAGAATGGTAAGCCTGTGTTCAGATGCGTTGTGAACGTGGAAGATTGGTCCAAGAAGAACGGATTCTTCAAAGTATATGAGTAATGGCTTAATTACTGTAAATATCATCTCATGCTAGGTCTCTCTATTAATGATGAACTTGAGTTGAATATAATAATATCTATCAGATAGTAAACAATTTAAGTCCTGCATCATTCGAAAGTCAAAGTACATTGATAAATTTCAGCATGAGATAAATATTCATTGAATCCCTCTGACATTTCTCTCTTGTAGAACTCTGAAAAACTTTCTCACCCAAGGAATCCTACCATCTTAACATGCTCGATGGCTGGCAAGTATTTTATATTCATCTACTGTTTAGATCTTTCACCTATGAATAATATTGTTGGAAATAGTTCCAAAAATTTTATGGATACTGTTCATGATAGTTTCTAATGATAAAAATTTTATTCTACTTAGTTTAATTCATTCAGGAGAATCATGCTCTCACGAATTCTTATCGCCTCTGTCTTCTTACTGGCGACGCAGCAAGTCGTTGCTCATGAATTCCCAGCAGATTTCGTTTGGGGTGCTGCAACGGCTGCATATCAGATTGAAGGAGCCTGGAATGTAACAGGCAAAGGCATGAGTTGGAATGATTGGTACAACAATATATATAAGCAGCTTCCTTTAAACCAAACCGGCAATGTTGCCATTGATTTCTACCACCGCTTCCGCGAAGACATCGCTCTCATGAAAAAAATGCAACTTAAAAACTTCAGAATGTCGATTGCCTGGCCTCGTGTCCTTCCAAAAGGTACTGTCGACCAGCCAAGCCAAGAAGGCATTGATTTCTACAACAGCGTCTTCGATGCGCTCCATGAAGCTGGAATTGAGCCTTGGGTGACTTTGTATCATTCTGATTTCCCGCAAGCTTTGGTTACCTTTGACAATGCCAGTGCGTGGCTCAACCCAAACATTTCAAATCTCTTCGCTGACTATGCTGATTTCTGCTTCCGTACTTTCGGAAGTAAAGTCAAGAATTGGATCACCCTTAACGAGCCTGCCATCGCTGCATGGTTCGGCTATGGACTTGGAGGCGGAGTTCCCACGCGTTGCAGTCCTAAATACAATCCTGAATGCGAAACACTTGGAAAAGGCGGAAACTCGAGCACCGAGCCTTACCTTGCCGCTCATAACATGATCCTCTCTCATGCCAAGGCCGTTCGCACGTACAGAGAGAAATACAAGCAAACTCAAGTCGGTCAAATCGGTTGGACGTTGAACATTGCCCATGCTCTTCCTTGGAACGCTTCTGACCCCGATGATATTAAAGCTGCTGACACGTATCTTCATTTCCAGTTGGGATGGTTCGCAAATCCGATAATCTATGGTGATTACCCTGCCATTATGAGAGAATATATTACTGGTAACAGACTGCCTACTTTTACCCCTGAAGAGCAGGAACTCGTTAAGGGCGCTTATGATTACTTCGGTATCAACCATTACACTACAGTTTACGTCCACCATACTGGTATCGTTGGAGATGACTATTCAAATGACGCCAGGTCTTGGTCTAGTAGCAAAGATATCAACGGTGACCCTATTGGACCAGTTGCAGAGGTTGATTGGCTCTACATGTACCCACCAGGCATCAGAGGTCTTTTCAACTGGATCAAGGACAACTATAATAACCCTCCAATTGTCGTTCTTGAAAACGGATTCTGTATCAAAGGAGAAAGTCAAATGCCCATTGCACAGGCGATTCTTGATGTACAGAAGGTTGAGTACATCAATGACTATATTGACAATGTGGTAGCTGCTGTGACGATTGATGGTGTTAATGCCAAAGGCTATTTCGCTTGGTCGTTCATTGATAACTTTGAGTGGGGTAGCTATGTCCCGAGATTCGGAATGGTCTATGTTGACTATGAGAACGATTTGACTAGATATCCAAAGGCTTCGTCCTTCTTCTACTCTCAGAAGACAAGCAAAATCAGGGCTTGGGCAAGAGGAGAAGGCGAGTATCCTACATATCCCAAGGTCTTATTTGAACTCGAGGAATTGCCGGACTATTCTATGATTATTAATAATGATTTGGCATAATCAATAAAGAGTATTCGAAAAATGAGAAGTTAAGGCATAAGACACTTTATCAGAATTAAACAAGTGAAAAAAATATCTTCTGTTGTCCGTGTGCCATTACAACTGATAGACCTTATTCCTTTAGAAACGAAATAAATCTGTATACTGCCAATGGTAAATAGACTCTATTTAGTTTTATTCAAATTGCCAGACACGAGAAATAATATAAAACAGGTCTTGCCATATGAATTTAAGTCTATTTATTTTTCATGTTAACGTACAACCTAAATTAACAAGAAAATTTAGGCGCTCTTTCCAACGAATAGGTTATGTGCACTCCATCTGAAATCAGCATCGACTCTTACTGCTGTAAAGAGGCAAACATAGTCGAACTGTGATTCCGAAGTGATTCACTTTTCAAAATTATATTTTAATTTTGCCTTAAAAAAAAAAATGTTTTAATTTTCCTGAAAAATACTTCTTGAGAAAATCGTTCTCTCACACCAATTTTTCGTGAATCATGGCTGTGAATCATATTTATGCTGGCTATTTAAGCGAAAAAGCGCAAGAAAAATCTAATCTCAAAGAAATTAAACAACAAACACGTCACCAACCCCACATTCCTCATCAAATGGTCGAAAAGAACCCCCTTCACCATAAACACTACACTCATGTCAAAGACGAGAAAGACGCTGATGCGATCGCTTGGACATTCCTTAACAAAGACGAGTTCGTCAAGTTTCCTTTTAAATTTCCACCTCTCGGAGAGGACGAAATCAGAGCTAACATCACACACACTGGCCTCTGTCACACAGATTCATTAAAAGGCAGAAGTTGTTGGGGACCCGCAAATTATCCTCTTACTACCGGACATGAAATCATTGGAGTCGTCTCCAAAGTTGGCAAGAATGTCAAGGATTTTAAAGTTGGTGATAGAATCGCTTACGGACCTATCAGGACTTGCTGTGGTGAATGTATCGCCTGCAAGGCCGGCAACGATAGCCTCTGCATAGGGATTCCATACGCTGAGCGCACTGTCATGGGCAATTATTGGGGAGGGTATTCTACAGCTATTCAGCAGCCCGCAAAATTCGCTTTCAAGCTCCCTGAAAATCTACCTTCTGACAGAGCTCCTCCCCTTATGTGCGCTGGGATCACAGTCTTTGCACCCCTCGCAAGGTTCGTAAAGCCTGGAGACAAAGTCGCTGTTATTGGTATTGGTGGCTTGGGACACCTCGCGGTCGCTTTTGCCAATAAACTTGGGTGTCATGTCACGGGTTTCACTTCAACGCTTGCCAAAACTGAGTTTATTAAGAAAATGGGAGCTCATGATGTCCAGAGTTCTTCTGATGTTGGAGAGCTTGAAAAACTCGCTTCGAAGTATAACATTGTAATTAACACATTGAGCACCGCAAATCAGAGGATGTTTGGTGCGTATCTTAACCTGACAGTTCCAGCAGGAACCTTTATCCAAGTCGGATCTCCTCCGATTGATGAGCCTTTTACGATTCACGCCTCGCAAATTCTCACGAAGAATCTGAGGATTGCAGGGTCGTTCGTTGGAAGTAGAGAAGAGACTAAAGCTATGTTAGAGTTCTCTGCTCTGCATAATATTTTGCCGCTAGTTGAATTCTTTGGATTTGAGGATTTCCCAAAGGCACTTGATACACTTGAGAATGGCAAACCTGTGTTCAGATGCGTTGTGAACGTGGAAGACTGGTCGAAGAAGAACGGATTCTACAAGGAGTACTAATAGGTAAGTGCCTGTCCTTATTAAGTTGCTATATATAATTGGTGTGATTCATAAGTAAATTGTTATATATATATTGAAGAAGAAGACACTATTCACAATAAATAAATACTTAATCGTTAATCTGCATCCTTCTCAAGTAAATTCGTTATGAGTCTCAATCAATCAACCAACCGATCATCTCTTGAGAATACAATGAATAAAATGCATTTGTAACAATTGTAAATATAGCACCAATTCCCTTTGAAAATTAATTGGTAGAGACAGATATGTAAAACGCATTTGCTTGTTATCAGCTAAGTTATTTATCAAGATGATAGATGTCATTTACATGTAATAATCACAAAATTTAACTGTCATCCAAGTAGCTAAGTATAATAATCACGTTGCGGTGAGGGCGTTCCTTGAGTAAGTTGCCCGACGCTAAAAACTTCCTTTTTTGGTGAGGGACTTCGAGATGAGAAAATCCTACGAACTCGCTCCAACTTCTTTAAGCTTTTCGGTGGGCTGCTATCCAACCCTAGCAACCCTCTATATTTATGCCTGATAAACCCAAGCACATCGAAATAAGACAGCGGACTCAATCTGATAAAAGAAATCGAATGGTTAGACCCTCAATTGCCGAAAGCTCCTTACCTTGCTGGTTCTATGGTATTATGGAAGGCTCTGGGACCTGGCGAATTGCTCATCGTATCCAACATATAGGCAATCTAATATTTTTTATAAATGAGCGAAATCGAGCAACTTTTGCTTTACCTTTTCAATTGGATGCTTCTCGACTCCCTCTTCTTTCTGAACTTGGACCGCACATATCATCAGCGCCGCTATAAACGTACTTTCATCAACAAACTCATTATGCACAAGCTCTGCTGGGTCTATCTGTGACTTTTCAGGACCGGAAGAGTCAGGGTCTCTCTTTGCTTTCATCACAGGGTGGACCATAGCAAAATGATTAAATATTTGTATCGCCTTTTCCTTCGTGATGATGTCTGGGAAAATGCAATAATCTTTCGCAAAGCGAATGAAACCTTCAAGATTTATTTGACCTTGAGGGTCGGCGTAAGCTTTATAATATGGCTTCAGTGACTCCTGGAATCGTTTTAAAATCTCCGCCTAGTAATAGACATTTCGACAATTTACAAAAATAGATCACAATAATGATTACCATGTCTGGGGTGCTGACCAAAGCAATAAAATCTTCAAGCGTTTTGAGACTCTCTGCGAGTTGAGTGCTTGCGTCTGCTTGAATCAGCTTTATTTTCATCAAATGCTGGGAAATAACGGTCTCCACAGCTGCGTTCAATTGGAGGCCAGGGTAGAGCTTTTCCGCTATCAGTTCGATTATTTTTAAAAACTGTTCATATTCAAGTTTCTTCGAGGTCGCGGGTTCTTTGGTTTCTGGCACCTCAGCTCTCTGCCTTGCAACAGGCATAAAGTAGCTCGCTTGTTTCACTAGTTTGGTTGGACTGCCTTCAGGAAGGTGATGCGGTTCCTCCTTCTTCAGATGACCGCAGACTTGCGAAACAATAATATCGATATCAATCGAACTTAATCCATTGGTAGCAGGCCCTCCTTTTTTCTTGTCAAGGCTTCTTTTGGGGTCTGCTCCTTTACCTGCTCCTTCCTTCAGAGTTATGATGATTCACCACAACTGAATATAAGCGTAATTACCTGAAGGAGATTCGATTGTTTCAGAATAGTGAGGAACTTAAGGGAAGGGAGGCAGTATTTATTGATTTTCGAATTAAATACAGAAAAATGCTTGAATATCTTCCTAATGAAATTCTGTTTGCTCTCCAGCACAGCTTTCGCCTCAGGCCTCAGCTTCACCCTCGGGTCCACTTCTTTTTGCCGCTTTCTTTCCGTTTTTTGAGTTGGGCTCTGCTTTCTGACAGGCTGCATTCCGAATACAGATTTCTTGCGTCCTGCTTGATCTTTAAATGCAGATTTCTTTTCAGGACTAGGCGACAAACTGTTAGTATAGAATCTGTCAGGGGAGTTCCCTTCCGACGGAGACGACCGCGCTGTCATACCTCCTGAGCCACTTCTCGAGTTAGTCTCATCAATTTCATTATTTAGCAACTATTCAAATGCGAAATAAGTAAAATTCTTAGAATAATATCAATCATTACTCTTTCGATAAACGCTTTTGTTGGGAGAATCCTATGGCTCGAATTATGCGTCGAATGAAGACTCTTCTCGTATTCAACATACCCTTTCGAGAACTCCATTCTCTCAAAAAGCAAAAGCAAACAATGAACTGGTTTAAGCCCCTCACCAAACTCAGAACTCGTCCGCCCCGCATTCTTCGATGAGTGAGCAATCATCGCTAACCTAGCCAGGAAAACCAGGAACCGACTAAACGTAAATCTTCTGCCTAAATCGCTTTTAGGGTCCAGTAGCACGTTCGGTAGAGAAGGATTATGAGTAAGCTCCTCGAGAGGAGTGTCAATAATGGTTTGATAGAGCGAGTTTGCCAAGCTTTTGCTCACGAGCCCTGGCGAAATATTGAAATCTTTTAGAAAAGTGAAGCATGAGTTATCCGATTTTTGAATATAGGCTCTTAGGCCATATTCCTCGAGGTTCCCTCGAAAGAACTCTAGCGGGAAGGACCTTTTATAGATATTTCTAAGTGTATGCTCGACGTTAGAGAGAAGCAATAGCACGTTTTTCTCAATTGGTTCTTTGAATATCGTATCAAACTCACCCACTTCAGTATTCATATAGATAGACGCATATAAAGGCCTGAGGTGCTTTTCAAATAACTTGATCAGAGCCTGCTCGTCTTTGTCTTGAGGGAATTTAAGCTCAGCAACGTCGATCATCAAATCCAGGAAATTTTCGAAATCGATATTGGCTTGATTGTTGGAATGCTTGTAAAATAGGATTTCCACGTCTCTTTGGTCGATCTCTCGTGAAAGGACATTAGAGTCTTCGAGAATGCGATAGACTTGGGCTGTGCGGATAAAACTGGTATTTAAACGATCTCCGAAGCTCACATAAAATGTAAATAGTTTTTTAAGGATCCTTCCAATAGCATAGTTCGACTGCGAGCTCGCAACAAGCTCTCGATGTAAATTTTGGGTCATAGTCACATTATGCTGCTCTTTCCAGGAGGTTTTGGCTGGAGTTTCGAACTCTTTTCTGGTTGATTGGAACGACGTCTTCCTTGATTGTGATGCTTGAGTTTTCGTGAGATTATTAAGACCAGGAAATGGGATTACTTCGTGGAGGGCTGTCAGGAAAGAGTTTTTTCCTTAGTTTTTCAAGTCTGAGGACTTCGTTATCGATAGTTTTAAGGGAGTCTTTGACTCGTTCCTGGTCCAGAGCTCTGTTCACCATGAGTCGATCGGATGCAGCGATTTCTCTTTGGATAATGGAGATTTGGTCATTGATATCTTCGTCTGGGGTGAACTTTGCTAAAGATGAAGCGATTAAGGAGGGACTGAAAGAGAAGTGGAAGTTACGTAGTTTTTGAGCATCGAAAAGGTCTTTTTGGATATGATGTTTGAATCGGGTCTCTTTAGAAAAATGCATCTTCGACGGATTTTATTGCGCAGTTCCCGTGTTCAGTTTGCTTATAATAAAGATAAATTTTATTGCTACCGGATATTTTTTGTGTGTCATGTTTCATTAAGGAATGCCTATTGAATTGGTATGATGAGATATCATTACCGAAGCTCCCATTTACTTTCGGATTTCGTTTCCAATTTAACCCACCATTTCATGGATGATGATGATAAAGTGAATTTTTTTGTTGGAAATAATGCAAAGGTGAAGATCACACCTGATATAGCTAATACTCACTCATTAACAGCTGAAAAGCATTCGTACTATCATTCAGACTCTTTAACTGAGAAGTCTGCTTTTCAAAATATTCATCCCTGTCCCTTTGAAAATTCTAGATGTCATTTACTAAGTTGTTACTTGAAGCATAGTTGCCTAGGCAATAAAAATATTGTCGTTATTAGTTACTACATTAGAGGCAAACTGTCTTTATAGTCACTGAGACAATCCAAGAAAAACTATAACTATCAATTTCATTATTTCCTCTTATAATGAGAGGAAGATAAGTTATAATGCTTTAATAGTGAATTTAGAGGCAAAATTACTCAAGTTTAAGAAGAGTAGGATCGAATTACCCTCGTTAAACCATCTTTTACGCTTTGCCATTTAGAGCTGTCGCGAGGATATCAAATATTCAAAAGCATTTTTTAGTTTTATTTGATTTATTTGCCGTGAGCAGCAATGATTTCAAAAGTAAAAAGCGAAAATCCAATGGACATTGAGCCCGCTCAAGAGACAACCCACGATGAGACAAGACAAGATATTGTTGTTCATTCAGGAACATACGAAGGCAGCATCTTAGGTTTCCATGGAACGATAAAATCACAGAAAAACCTTTATGCATTCACCCCAAATAGAGTATATTCACCGCATCTACCTAATGACTAACATCACGTTCTCATTAGGGTGCTTTGAAATGCATCAAGGCGCATAAGAAGTATCTATTCACTGGCGGTTACGATGAAATCCTCAGAATCTATGACATCAACAAGAAAAAAGAAATCGGTGAATTGAACGGCCACGAAGGTAATTTATCCTGCGAAGCGTAATTTGACATGGCGTTTAGGAACGATCAATTGCATTGAATCTTTTGGAAATTTCGTGTTCACAGGAGCTGATGATGGGTTGATCATCATGTGGCGAGTCCAAGAATGGTCGCACCTTCTCACCCTTAAAGGACATAAGAAAGCCGTGAACGATATGGCAATCCATTCAACGGGAAAAATCATGGCGTCCATCGGAGCTGATCATAAACTTATCCTCTGGAACTTGATGAAAGGGACGAAAATATTCAGAAAGACCTATGAGTCTTACAGTACGCATAATTCCATATCTTTGTGCACATCTTTATCTGTTTTCTTGCCTAGACCTCTATAGAATCCTCTGGTCACACGACGCTAACCATTTCATCGTAATGAGCGACAACGACGTGCTAATCTTGAACCAAGAAGACAATTCCATCGTCAAAAAATTGAGCCACCCATGCCGTCTCAATGACATTGCGCTTCATGGCGACATCCTTTCTGTTGCAGGAGATAACGGCTATGTTTACCTCTGGAACAACGCTACGAATGTCGAGGCCACGTCCTATCATTTGAAGTTCGTTGCGCACACACCAAGAACGAAAAAGCTCAGATATGTTCAATACAGAGACAAAAACATATTGGTCACCTGCTCCACAGACGGTACAATCAGACTATGGGAAATGAATGTTATACTACCAGAGGTTGCTGAATTACAAGCGGATAAGGATTTGCAAAGCGAATTGAAGTTCTCATATAACATTAACACTCACCAACGCCTCATCAGTCTCGAAGCAGTCGTCAGGGACCATCTCCCTGAAATTGAAAACTCAAAGCCAGCAGCGGCCGAAGGAGAGAAAGCGAAAAACAAAAAGAAGAAAAAGAAGCTTCAACAGCAGGAGGGACTCAACGGAAACTCGAAAAAAATTAAAAAGGTCCGCATTCAAGAGCAGCCAGAGGTTCAACAAGCAAAACCTAAGAACAAGAAGAAGAGAAAGCAAGAAAAAGCGAAGGAAAAGAATTTAGCAAAACAGAAAGTCGAGCAGAAATCTGACGCTCAAAACGTCAAAAAGGAAGATCGTCCTAAATCTATACTCAAATCTGCGTTGAAAAAGCGCAATCAACAGTAGGAATGTTCACTTAGAAGCTTATTAGTGTGTTAGGTGTAATTTTTTCTATGAATTTGTGCCGTTTTGTTATCTCGTGTATCTATCAATCCACGGTATCTGAGTTGGCTTATAGCAAAATTTTAATTACCAAAAGCCAAATTAAAAATTCAACTTCCTAAAAATAAATGGAAAGGAGACGCGAGCCATTCCAGGTTAGTGTCTCTCTCAGAGAACGCATTCATTAAATTATAATAGGTCTGTATTTGTGGTGGAGGCAACACCGCTCATTTCAGCGCTGCTGTCATCGGAGCTAACCCAGATTTCAGAGTCAACGTATTCACGAGAAAACCCGCACAATGGTCAAAGGAATTAATCGGACACACGAACGAATCTCCTTGGAAATATAAAGGCGATATCATCGGTAACTGCGAAACGCAGCTGAGCAACCCCACTGACTAAACTATAATTAGGAAAACTTAACATCGTCTCTGATAACCCAAAAGAAGTGGCGAAAGGAACCAAATTCTTCATCATTTGTGGCCCAGTCTACGCTCAGCAACCAATCCTCGAGAAGCTTGCTCCTTATGTCGAGAAAGACTCGTATGTAGGAACTGTTTTCGGACAAGGAGGTTTCGATTGGCTCGCTAGTTACGTCTTTGGAAAGAAAATTAAGAACGACAATCTCACCATCTTCGCTCTCCAAAACGTCCCAGCACTATGCAAGATCAAAACCTATGGGCAAGCTGTCCGTATCATTGGACCTAAGCTTATCTTGTAATAATAAAACTCCCTCATTTGATGAAATATTGAAAATACTCGTCGTTTCAATAGGCCATTGGTTTGTATGCAAGCTGATAGAAAGGAAGCTATGTGCGACCTCATCCAAGATCTTTATGGAATTCCTGGCACAGCCCTTCCAAACTTCCTCTGCGCGACATTGACACCTTCCAACCAGATCATTCATCCAGGTAACGATTACGATTAGCGACACATTGAATCTGAATTGTGATTCATATTTCAGCGAGAACCTATGGAGTTTTCAAGGATTGGGATGGAAAAACCCCTTATGATGAGAAGAAACTCCCTCTTCTCTACGAAGACATGGATGACGAATCCGCTGAATGGATGATTAAGCTCGACAATGAGATCCAAGCGATTAAAGCCGCAATTCTTAAGAAATATCCTACTTTTGATCTCTCTTCTGTGCTTCCAATGCAAAAAAGAATCATTAAGCAATACGGAGACCAAATTAAGGATAAATCTACCATGAGAAGTGTATTCGCAACAAACGCTGGCTATGCTACCCTTAAATTCCCATTGAAGCAAGTTGAAGGAGGTGTTGTGATCGATACCAACTCCCGCTTCTTCTGGGAAGATATTCCTTTCGGTCTGATCATCCTTAAAGATATCTCCAACATGCTTGGCTTGAAGTGCCCTGCAGCCGATTACATGATCGAGTGGCACCAGAAATTCATGGGCAAGAAGTTCATTGAGAACGGAAAGCTCGTCAAGGAAACTTTGAAAGAAACTGGAGCACCATCCCGCTATGGCATCAAGAATATCGACCAGCTCGTTAAGCTTTCTAATGTGAAACCAAAGCTCTAGATAGAGAATGCAAATTTACATATATCTCTGTTTCTTTTTAGTCAATTCCCACCAATGAACCGTTTACAGTTTTAACTCCTGACTCCTTAATCAAAAAATTGAATTACTAAAGCTAAGAAGAAGTCATATATTGTTGAGATATATCGGAGATATTTTGAAGAACTATACCAGGAACAAACTAACCAAATCCAATGAAATGCAATTTGAGAACTGAATCTGGAGGCATACTTACATTATCATTATTAGTTTAAGAAATAAGTTGCATTAATAGTGGATCAGACCGCAAATGAAACTGATTTACATGAAGCTTCCTGTGTTGATCTTGCTTTACTACTCCAGAACGAACATGGATTTGTAAAATACAATTAGTTATGCCGTTTTTTGTTTCGATTCTCAAGCAACTCTCATTTTGTGTTATCCCTACTAATCCTGCCCAACGTCTTAGCTTGGAAACTATAGAAAGAATTGATCTCCTAACACTGCAGTCTCAATATACCAATCATGGAATTAGAACTAAAAATGCTCATTCATCAATACATTTTAGCTTATGAAACAGTATATATGAATCACAGACCTCTGTACTCTAACTATTTCTTAGAAAGCTATTCCTCAGCCTAATCCTATGAAAAATCTTCATTAATTTTGCTTGTCAGTTGCACTACGCTTAACTATATCTGTTCTAAAATTTCTCCGATTTCTTCGCAGATACCTCCAAAGTTCTACAAAGTACCCGAAAATCAGCTCAGATGTGCTACTCACGACTCTGCGGAAAACTCCATGTGCTCAAGAGCCATCAACCACATTGGAGATTGGGACTATTTTCAACTTAATAGTATTATTCCATGATGGTATCGGAAATCTCCCCAAGAAGCGTTTACTTCCGCCGAACTTCATTCCGTGTGTTGGTTTCAGCATCTCCCAGAACGCTTTTTCTTACCTGCGAAGGTCCGAGTTCATTAGTTTAAGTGAGCTATTACTATCATCATCAGGACCAAACCCATTTACTAGACCTAACCACCCAAGCTTTGCAATCAGCTCTGCTATTGTTAAAAAGAGTTGTCCTTATGGAACCGGCATTGATGCCCTAAAACGAATTAAATCGAGTGCTTCAGGCCTTTTTAATGGATTATTTTGAAAATTTTAAAACACACAGATAATAGCGAGTTATAATCAATGACGTTCTTAATGAACATTTATCGAAAAATTAAAAGAAAAATTGTTTTACGACTCATAAATAAATAAATTTATTATATAGTCTCAAGCCAGCAGAACACTGCATTTTCTTTCTTTTATTTAAAAGATCGAGTTATATAACCTATTTTATCTAAAACGCAAACTATCATATGGGCTGTGTTGTTTCTCGGAAACAAGTCAATAATGTGATGTAAGTATTTTGCCTTTTATTCCTCTTCTATGCTCCTTTCACGACAAATTCATTGAAATGTATCTAATAAATCCTTTTTCATCAGCGTTGCGAACACTCCACGCGAAAAACCCTTGGAATCGGAAGAACCAGAGGAGCGTCCTCAGCCAGAAAAACTGCCGAAAGACCGAATTTTCGTTTCTTCTTCAACGATAAAAGAGGAAGAGGAGGACATAGGCTCTCCATCTGACGATAACTCTGATAATTTTACAACCGCCACCAAAAAAGTAGTCTCATCTTCCCAGCGCACGCCGGCTGACAGTCATGGAACCAATCAATATGCATTTTATCGCATGGATTCAGTTACAGCGCGCAAAAAGAGTATGCAGGACACATCGCTTTATCAACGAAGAGCGTCTATCCGTGCAATGAGAGATCCGTCGTATAATGAATTTTCGTTCAAACAGAGCATGGATTCTTCAGTTGAAAGAGACGGGAATATAAATTCGCCGAGATCTTCGAGCCAAAATATTGAACTCGCGAGTAATCAATCCGGGGACTTCTCTCATAAGTACGAAGGGTTGGGCTTCGGTGGTGGATTGCGCAGAACGGCTACTCCAAATTTTAATAGAAGCAAGCCATCAGGTTTTTTATTGGAGAAAAGACACTCAATGAGAAACCTGAGACCTGCGCCTGCTGATAGTTTCAAGGAGATTTCTTCGATAGCATCCATCCTTCCGCATGAACTCAAAAATCCTCCTCGAAATGAAATACTATTGCCATTTAACAAACATATTGAAGAAAAACCCTCAAACCCGTCTTCTATCGAGGATAACTATTTGCAGGCGAAGGAAGGAGAGTTTAAAAAACTGAGCGGAAGGCAGAGCAGTGATAAGCCTAAAACAACAGGGACTGGGCAGAAGAGCGAATCCAAAGGGCATGAAACCGTTAATGTATTTTATCAGCCGCCTGCAAAAGTCAATGGTGAAACTTCCGGGAGGGTGCCTAAACAAAACAGCCTCGAGCAAGTTGAGAATGCTGGAAGCGCTAATTTCATAGAGAGTCAAAGTGATAGTGACAAACTCAATAAAAAGCCCGTACCAGCAGAAAATGATAAATCCAAGCGAGTGGGTAATTTGGAGAAGGATAATGAAAATAGCCGCTTGCAATTCAAGGACACTGAGCAGAATGTGTCTACCGCAAACACTTTCATCAGCGTCGCAACAGCAAGCACTGAAAACGGCGCAAACGGGAAAGACTCGACGACTAAATCTGCAAATTCTGAGCTTAGTGGTCTCAAGCTTTCTTTTATCAGAAGAGTGGACTACCCGTCTGCGGCGGGAAGAACAATGTGGGTAGATGTTTCAAATAATGGGGGTTCTCCTACAAAAGACACGCCAGATTTCACATCCACTCTTGCGAAGGAAAAGCCGTATTTCCAAAAGAAGTTATTCCCTGCGCAGCTATCTGTCCATGCGAAGTTCAATATGAACCTGTTGGATATCTTGAAAGATCAAGCTGATGATCTCTCGCCGGTTCTCCCTTTGTCAAGAGGAAGACGAGCCTCTCTGAAAGGGAACAAATTGCTTCAGCCAACTGGAGCGAAGGCCAACACACAGTCAATTGACTTTGGAAATGGTAATGCGAGCGCGCAACCTGTGCTGCCTTCGAATTTGCTGACGATCTCTCGACAAGAAACCTTCCCTGAGAACCTCACGATGAAACCGTCGATTCCTACTCCAAACAAGCTTCTCAGAAGAGGGACTCATGAAATTTCGGTTGGAGGATCCCCTAGTGCCCAAAATAAATCACCGGATCTAGATGCAATGCCAAACCCTCCAGGCCACTTAAACAGATTTCATTTACACACGCAGCAGACGATGAGGACTGATAACTCGACTATCTATGAGAATCGGACGATCTACTGCCCTGAGGATAACATCTCTACAGTGAATATCACCAAATACGTGTTTAACTACGAAAATGAAGAGGTTGAATACGACGAGGCGGCTGGAATTGGCATTAAAAACCCAAACATCCTCAGCGGAACACTCAATGAGAGTCAGACTTCAATCCACAGAGATTCGACTGTTATGGGCGCGATTAGGCTGGATTCCTCAATGGTGCTGGGTCGAAGGGACAGTCTAGCTTCCAGCACTGGAAAAGACTCAATAACACGCAAAAGCCCCCAGCCGAATGACGGGTTTGAATCGCATCTTCAGCAGCTGGATGAAGCGTCTCCGATGGGCTCGAAGGTCGGTAGCAAATCATCTGTAGGGTCTACAACTCACATTCCGAAGCCAGAAACCAAACAAAATCCTCATCGAACTATCAGAGACTCTGTTTTCCGAACGAGCCCAAGAGGCGGGCAGAACACGCCAGCGAGAACGCATAATACTATCGAGCCCGTGCACGCGGAACCGCATTCGAGAGGACTCCAGAAGGCAAAGAGTTGCGTTATTCCGAGAGTCCAAGAGGGAAATAAGGAGGACGAGGAAGAAGAGGCCAACGACAAACCAAAGCACGGAAAAACCGCAAATGAGTTGGAGAATCCACCTGAAAAAAGTACAAGGGAGCAGGAAACAGGTAAGTTTCATCGTCATTGCTACGAAATGCTCATGTGTGTAACGTTGCATAGATCACACCCCAACTACTCCAGAGAACCCTCACGCAAGCAGACTCATCCAAGGTCTCAGAAAAGAGCGCAACGTTCTAACGTTTTCCAGAACGCAAACACAGGAAGTAGCTAATACAGTAAATATAATAATGATCTTTGCAAATATAATCAAACTTATTTACTAATAGCAAAAATACCTGCCGCCGCAAAAGAGCTTAACAAGGGACTTCAGAATGAACAACAAGGGGCATAACCTTAAAAGGACAAACACTGCTGTCGTCGAAACTGGTAAATTGGACAAGACCAAAGACTCTGAGGGCCAGAAAAGAATCAACAACTACATCTTGATCAAAGACCTCGGAA
>ENA-UOTZ01000688-UOTZ01000688.1-compost-metagenome-genome-assembly--contig:-NODE-688-length-27654-cov-35.204591_pt1 | contig 27654 bp, 16 predicted proteins | sample MGYA00238144_ERZ746983 | MGnify/ENA primary metagenome ERZ746983 (study PRJEB28759, sample SAMN06268863) | compost metagenome | isolation source: single cell | place: USA: California, Emeryville, Joint... | reverse complement strand
AACGAAATATCGATATATAGTGCATTCCTTTTATAAACTAATGTAGATTTATTTGGTAATAGCCATCATTATTCTTTAACATTCGCTTTAGAGAGTTGTTCAATTTTTCATACACTTTACCCAATAATGAAATTACTGCTATGTTTGCTATCTCCCTTCAACACACACAGTTAAAAGGAAATTCTAGTATTCGTCTTTTTACGCGTTAAGATTCAATGTGATAGAAGAAATAACTAAGACTACTACTACAACAAGCAAACATGAAGGTTCACTTTACTCTTAGTTATACTTCTGCTGAATAAACTTATGAATATCACAAAGGAAATCTGTCAGCGACTGTCCAAACTTACTCTCGTCTTCTACTAAGTAATTATGCAAGAGGTAAGGCTCGAAAGGATCTCCTTGCACCACGACTCTCACGTTCTGGTAACTCGAATTCTTATTCTTCCTCAGCTGCTCGACTATATTGTTCACTCGAGTATTAAAATCATCCTCCAGCACTGGCAATCCCGGGACCTCGGCCATGATGTTCTCGGGTGTTTCATGACCGAATAAACTTAAAAGTATGCTTGGGTCCACTTGCTTTTTCACATACACAAAGATCGTTTCACTATTATCAATTAAATAGATGCCATCATCGTCAAACTTGTCCTCTGTCGTTGCGATGCTATTGGTCATCACAACGCGCCCATCCTCCGTCATTTGTCCAGGACCGAACTCTCCAATTGAATAGATACTATGCATGGCGTAGACCTTTGGGTAGAGGATCGTAGACATGACATTGACGGGGAGTCGCATGAATCGATGTAGGTCGTAGGACCTTTCATCGAGCTTAACATCGTGGTTGAGACGTAACAGGTGTGTTTTCAGCGCTGCGAGGTAATAGCAAGGCAACACTTTCAGTGCTTCTGGCAAAATGAGCTGTGCTGCAGAGCTTTGGTTGGCGCAATTGAAGCGATAAGCGTACAAAATATTAACCAATTGATTGACCATTTGCTCACGAATGTGCTTGCTGGTTTGAGAGTTTAAGTTGATTATGTTTTTGCGGAGAAGCAACAGTCCGACCGTCTCGCAATCCAGGCCTTTAAAGTTCGTCATGAGGTCATTAGACACCTTCAACGCGAGATTTATCACACGGATGACTCTCTGGCCATAAGCGTTTGTATACAACACCGCAGTTTGTATATAAACGGTTTCGTCTGAGATTTTCTCATCCATCTTTAGAAGCACATTGATGCTGTAGTCAGAATCAAGCGCTGATAGCTCCAGCAACGGGTTGGGCTTGCGTCCTGATGGGGTAATATATTCCCCGAATGAGACACCAGTGCTCGTTCTGACGGTCATAACAGCATCGTACCCGCAGTTACGCGTGAGATTCCTTGCAATGTCATAGTGCAGTTTTTCTCCATCGTAGGTAGGATTATAGTGAGGGTAATAATAGATACTGCCTCCCGTGAGATTCGCCGTGACGCCGATGGTCGCGAAATCGAAATACTCTGGAGAAAATACGAATAAATCGATGCAAACTCGAGTATCCAATAAAGTTTTTGCCAATTGCTCGTAGTCTTCGCACTGTGGCGTGAAGAGAGTCTTTTCTTTATCAGTGCCGATAAGCTTGTAGTCATCACGTTTCTTCAGCTTGGCCATTCCTACAGTCGGCCCGCTCGTGGTGAAGACAAGCGCTCGGCCACCCTGGGTTTTGAGCATTTCGCCGCAGTTGTTTATCGCTGCGCCTAAGCAAGTGCCATGGGAAAAAGTCTTTGGCTGAGTTTGGGTTTGGTATAATGTCTCGTAGTACTTTTGGATTTTCTGAATCAGGTAAACGAGGCGGTCCTTTTGCTCTGCGAGGTTGCTGAAGAGAGTGTTTGGTGGGAATGGAACACAATAATCATCAATATCGCTCGCAGCGACGACTTTCAGCTCTTTGGTGAGGTCCTCTGGAATCTGGAAGTACGTTATCGTTTGATCGAAGGTAAAGATTGCGATGCTCGTGAGCTCAGGGCATGGAATATAATCCAAAAGACTCTCCACCGAAGAAAGCACTTGGTTGAAGATTCCGTTATTGATTGAATTGACGCTAACGTCTATGCAAAGCACGATTGAAGGAAGGACTGGCTTTCGATTGCTATAATCAGCAGGCGCAAGGAACTCGTAAACTCCTTTGCAAAGCTCGTACCTTTCCATTTTGTCTCTTCGCACTCCGAATTCATTAGTGCCAACATAATAGTCGGTAGGGACTTTATTCTGCATTTTACAGATGTTGCAAATAGCGACACGCCCGCCATCGGCCCATACAAAATGAGGATTAACATATGCCTTGCAACGAGTACAGCGGAAAGGGCCTTGTACGCTGTAATCTATCAGTGCAATCTGCTCTTCGTCTTGAACTGGCTCAGCTAGCGGCTGAACGATGAAACCAAAAGGAGTGTTCATGGTGTTTAATGTTGATGGATCTGTTGGGACGGAGTAGAAGGAAGATCTAATGAAGCGAGGGCCGGCTACGCCGTTATCGACGGTGATAAAATTCTGGGTTGAAGGAGGCGGCGCTAAACCTTCAGCAGTGACAAACCGCTTTGGCTCGTAAGAGGATTGAGCATCAATCTCTGGTCTTGGGATTTTATCAGGATCGACCTTGCTGCTTTTGGGTTTTTTAGAAGTTTGATGACCTGTAGGTGTCGAAGCAACTTGTCTTACACCTGGAGTCGTATTACCGACTCCATCAGGAGTGGGTCTGTAGTTGGTTGCTGGGTTAGAATAAGTGGTAGATGTAGATGTGTCAGCGAAAGGATTGCTTGTCGTACCGCCTGGAAATTTGTTCGGTTGAGTGAATTGTTGTTGTTGGGTAGTGCCATAGGTGGCCTGAGTGGTGGGACCTGCCCCAGTTCCTTGTTGATAGGAATTTTGGTTATTATAGGCACCTGTGGCCTGAGTGGTTTGACCGGCAAAGGGATTTGAGGTGCTTGGGTCAGGATTCATATGGGCAAAACGGTTTCCTTTGAGATGAGGAAGCATTGGGCCTAGATTGAAAAAACTGAGATGCTTATCTTCGGGAAGGTTCTCTTTTATTTCAAAGATATATTGTTTTTATGTTAGCGGATGAACAAAAATTAAGAAGCACACGTAATTTGAACAGGAGAAATTTAATCCATCAGAATGGCATCTGGAAACCCATATTATCAATGATATGTAAATGAAGAAATAATTTTCTCTATTCGAACTGTCAAGAGCAAAACGTGGAATAGAGAGTTCCAGAAGATAGGCTTTTTACGGAGTGATTTGCTATTTAATTGAAGGCAGTTCAATTATTTTAGTAAACTTGTGGGTAGGGGATTTATCTTTTTCGTTGAAAGAGCCTCACTCTTCTTTGAAGAATGCAATCGCTTATACCATGAATTTAGCGTGGCTTTATCTTTTTCAGTTTTTCAGCTTAAATTTAAACTTCAAAGAGTAGTAGTATAACTTAGAGAAGATATTTGCAGGCGATGAAAAAAATTAAGAATTCTCAAGGAAAGTATAGACATATATGAAGGAGAAACTACTTTTTCTCAGAGTTTGAAAAAGAATTCTCATCTCAAAGAACTTAAAATTTAGAGCAGAATGATGGAGACTGGAATTTGGGGTTTTTAGTGTTGAAAAAACACTGATTATTATGAGGAATGTACCCATATAAAAGGTGACAAGAAAAGATCAAGCAAAGTTGATAACAAATAATGGATGAATTTTTGAGAAGTAATTCTCAATGGACTAGGATATAAAGGTCTTTAACATCTTCGTTAAAGTATATATTAAAACACTTGTTTCTCTTCAGATAAGAGTTGATTCAAATGGTTTCAGCCCATTGTCGATCCTTTTCGTTCACGAAGGATCGGCTCGGACTATCCTTAGTTGTCGTTTAGTTTGACAGAATCATTCTTGTAATTGATTCAATCTTCTTTTCTTGGGATATATGACTCGAACTTGTCGTGGAGGTCCAAATCTTTTTCGCCTCTATAAATGATAGTCAGAAACTTTCATGAGACCAAGAAAGATCAAGAGAAAAATAATCATGTGTGATCAGGCTAACGTGCTTGACATCAAATGATTCAGCCGGTAATTTCCAGCGTAATTGCTACATCATCTCACATGTACGACAGAAAGGAGAGACAAAAAGGTTATTTTAACATACCTGGCTTTCAGATTTGAGCCTGTGCACTTCAAAGTCCTCCAAATATTTTTTCTTTTTAGGAAAAAATTAATTATATCTAAAACAAGCATTTTCGAGTATTTGAATTGCCTTATATGACTTCAAAATAGCCACTTTATCTAAAACTTCCTAAGCGGCATTTCTCTTCTTCAAAGGGTGCGCTCTTGCGCATTTCTAATATTCATACTTAACTAATCATCGACGCTGATAGCAGGTATATAGCAATAAGCCCAAGCATTAACCAATAAGCCTTCAAATATGATCAAATTATGAAAAGAGACTATTGTTTGATTTTTATAGAAATCAGTATTGATTGGAATCATAATAGGCGTTTAGGGCTACTCAACTTCATTTCGAATGACGTTTTTCTTATGCAAGCTTGCTTTGTAAAATTGAAAGACAAAAATTCAATTTGTTTCAGTTAAATTAAATTTTTCAAAAACTCGTTATCCACGAGCATCCAATTTGAATGGAGCAAGAGTCAAAAAAGCAACCAACGACTCCTCAACACCAGCGCACCTCCGCACCCAAAGAGTTGAACGTATGGGAGTATGTGCGTCTCCTCAACAACACCTGCAAAAGTGAATTTTTCACCTTTAAACAGCTATATAATATAAACACAACAATCTGCAGATTTCACATTTGCTGAGAGGGAAAGAATCGCGACGATGCTCAAAATGCATGATAGGAGAGCAGAATCATTGTTCGCGTATTTTGCTGAGAAATCCAGTAAATGCAACGGCTTCAATCTGCTCTAATCATTCAATAATAGTCACACAAGAAATGTTTATCGAAGGGATTAACCAGCTGCTCCTTAACAAAAACCTCGTACAAAAAAAAGTAATACGCAATCAAATGCAAGTGTAATAACAGCTCGTAGGCGACGACTCCAGTGAATAATAAGAGCAACGAGAGTCAAAAGACTTCGAGGATACTAGATGCTTCAGCGACCACAGCAATTCCATTGATTCAAATAGATCTGGGCTTTGGAGCTCAGAGCGCGCAGAAAAAACCAACAAATCTTGAAGTTGACACGAAAAAGAACGCGACAATAGAAAAATTACTGAAACGAAGCGAGCCTGGCTCCGGGGTCGAGACCAGCTCTAACAAGTCAGAACTTCCAACCCCAGGCAAAGTGTCAGAGCTTGCTGAGAGCCGAAGCGCTTCGAATGTGAAAGATTCAAAGAGGAAGCCAAAACCGACTTCAAATCCATTCGAAACAAGTCATTTGCAGAAATCTCAAACTAAAGCATCTGGGTCTGTTTCGACGAAAAAAGCCTCGAGATCAAGCGAAAAACAAGCTAAAGAAAACCCGCCGAGAAATGGCTCAGTTGGGACGATGAAGCTTAGCACCACCAATGCTCAAAAACCGACTGTTTCTACCACTTTTCAGGTTGATAGACTGCTGAATAAGTTAACGAGCCCTCGTTTAGAGTATGATACAAGAGCGAATATGAGCACATCCAATATTTCGAAAGACCAATCCAGCAGAATGAAAGAATCCGGAATTGATATGCGAATTGAAAGACTCTTGTACGGAGAAAATTACGTCAATGAGCCGAGCTCAACGAAGAGCTCTTGGGTCAACTGCAATCAGAACAGCGTCCCTGGGAAAACAGGAAATTCATCAAATCGGATAAAAGTATCAGAACTCCTCAACGCCAGCCCCTCAGCCGAAAACCAAATGAAACTTCTCACGAGAGCAGCTCCAGATTTCCCTCATTACACGGATAATAGTGCAATGTCTAATATTCCCGTTCAAAACAAGCCTGAAGGATCCGGATTTTATCAGAAAGTTGTTCAGAACATGGAAAACGCATTGATTAGTCTCGGCGCAAAGCAACAGCAGCAACAGCTACCTCACAACCGGTTTCCTTCTGCCAACCCAGACAAGCGCTCTCGAGAGGACCTGACTCTCCCAACCAAAGGCCCTGAGTCTGTGAGTGAACCAATACATAATCCAATCGCGGATCCTGGCTTAGTATTCAAATCAATTGAAGGAAAACAACAGCCTCTGCTGAACCACTTGAGTCCAAGCAGCACTCGAAAATTCACAAATCCTGTGCCTCATGCTTACCGATTGCATACAGACACAGACGAGCGACCGCATGCTGATAATGATAGAGCTGACGTCGTGACTGTTGAGTATGAGGATGACGACGAGTACAATTACCGTCCAAGTTCGGTAAGTCAACGAGAGTTGAATAATTCACGCAATCGTAATGAGGAACTCGCAGGGTCATTTGGATTGAAGAGCTACTATACCATGCAAGACCAGGGTTATCGTAATAACCTCGCGAAGAACTGCGAGCAGCGTCCAACTTACAACAAAAACGAGAATACTTCCCAAATTTGCGCCTCAGGATACGAAGAAAATGGGTATCCTGCAACCCAGCCGACTCTCAATTGCACTAAAGAGACTCAAGAAACGCTCGAGTCTGCTCATCGAACGAATATCTCGGAGTTTAAAAACAGTCTTTTCAGATGCTATGAAAGCGAGCAAGTCGTGCCAGAGGAGCCGTCTTGCATGGAGAAGTCCAATCCGACGACTTTTCGCAAAGTTGAGTCGATCGCGCCGCTGCCTGGAGCTGGAACATCAAGCTTCGATTCTATTACGCAGCCGACCTACCAGCACAGCGAAACGAGCGTCGAGGAGAAGAAGCATAATGATTTATTTGGGTTTAATCCAAACAACCTCAGCGAGAAAACGAGATCGATCCTCTCTTCGATTATTAACAACATCAACCTTGAGAAAAATTTGCCGAATCTGTCAAAGCATTTGAAAAAGCACTCGATTTCCCACAGTAAGCAAACGATTAATACTGAGCAGTCTGCGTCTGTGAGGGAATGGGCAACTGAGGCTAGCATTAACAATGAGGTTATTTTCAGACAGCCTTGCTCGGTGAATCAGATTTTGTCGCCTACCGCATCAATGAAGCAGACCCAAGAGGAAGAGCTCGATACGTCGCGAAACCCAGTGTTATATGATGACTCCGAGTCCTACAGTGTTTATATGTCTCAAACAAGACGAGATGAAAATGGCAAAAAAGAGCTGGTTAATCTCGTCAACACTGTTGAAAGCGCGAGAACCTACGAGGACGAAGACACATATTTCTATCAGGCCCCAGCGCAGAATCAAGCGAAGCAGAATGATGCACAATACGAACAGTCCGAGACTGAAAATGATCAAGCAAACGGATTTTGCATGCAAAATGAGTTCAATATAGCCAACCAGGTTGAAACACCTGAGTATGGGTATAAGTTCCAAAGTCGAACGGGAAAAGAAGAGACTAATGGAAAGGCGAAAGAAGAAGCGAGCGGGAAAGGCAACGCAAGGGGACCGCTCGGCAAGGTTGATGGTTCAAATCCTATCCTCGCGAGTTTCGGAGGTGTTAGAGAGCAGCTTTATGACAGGTTCTCGACGATCAATAGTCAGGTCGGTGCAAGTTTGCAGAGCCCGGATATGTTTGATAGTAAAATGATGCAGAGTCTAACGGAACTATTACCTAGTAAGGAGACTGCTAGCTCAATGAAATTCGATAACTACAAATTCTCAGACAAGAAAACCGAAGGGTCTCTCACTAACGCAGACAGCCAATACTTCAGAGAGCAGGAAGAAGAATCAAAAGCCTTCCCTCTCCAACGAGAAAGCCTCATGTCGAGATCTACTAACTGCGGTGGAGAAAAAGCTTCTTCTCAACCTTTGAAAGACTCTCAACTCATACCCGAGAGAACTTCCGCGGTCAGCGACAGACTTTCCAGTAGCAGCTACCGCGTCGAGAATAAAATGATCACAATTCACGCGCTCAAGCAATTTTGCGAGCAAAACCAAATTTACGCAGAGAACTTAGTTGACGAGATTTTCCGCTATTTGAACGAACACCTCGTAAACAAGAACTATTTCCTCCAAATCCTCAACAACTACCTAAACTGCTTCCCTCCGATGTCCCAAGCCATCCACCACCAAGACATCGCGAGCAAAATGTTTGAAATCAGTGACCGAAACAACGACGGAATCATCAGTATCAACGATTTAGGAGACGGCTGCTTATTATTCTGCCAAAAAACACCAGCGAGTAATCCCGATGTTGGTCTTCTCTATCATCTATTGGACTCTGAGAGCAAGGGTTTTATTCTTGAATCTGATATCGCTAAACTCCTGACCAAATGCCAGTCGCTGGAAACCGAGGGCCACCACGAGAGAAGAGGCAGTCTGGAATCTCCAAGACAAGAAGCTGCGAGAATTTTCAGGGAGTTGGATAAAGAAAGAAGAGGGGTCTTGTCTTACTGGGATATCTACATGTGGAAAGACACCTTCGATTTCGCTCAGATCGTCCAGAGGGTCAACCAGTCCCAGAGGACCTCAGGCACTTTTTCAAGCGCTCATCAACAAAATGACCAACAGGTAATTTTTTCAAAGAGAAAATTCTGTTATTAATATAAATAATATATCCATAGGAAATCCGAGGTGTACCAGCATTTGTTACCGTAAGACAAACAGAAAGAGCGTTCGAAGACGGAGGGTATATCGAGAGCGGGCCAACCCTTGAAAACAGAACTCAAGAGGAAGAGTTCCAAGATAAATATTATATTCAAGAGCATATTTACCATCAAGATCAGGAAGACTTCAACCAGAGAAATGATTTGATCGAAGAGGAAGAAGATGACGAAGCGCGTAGTCCTCGACATGAAAGGAGGTCTTGGCAACGAACGAGATACACTCTATCAACGATTTATGAGAATAGCTTGTCAAGAGTCGAGGCTGAAGATCATTCATTCATTAGAAATAACACTCAACCGCAGGGTCAATCTGATGCTGATGAATTGAGTTCTGAGGCGAGATCGATTGGGTACAGTGCGAATAAAGAAAATTGGGGGATCCTTGAGCCGGACATGTTACAAAGGAGTGCGAGAAAAGAAGAGTTATATCCTGATTCGGACTCGAAGAACGGATCGAGAGGCAAGAATTTTGGGTCTGCGAGCAAAACATGCGATATGAATAAAGACAGTGATTTGGTGCATGTAGGGTCAGGGTCAACGCCGAGTAAATCAAGACGAATTTTAACAACGGTTGATGTAAATGAGTTTCAACAGCATCAAACGAGTATCAAAAAATATGGTTTAAAGCTTGAATTTTAAGTTTACAAAGCGACGTTTTGAACAATTAGTAGAGGGAATCTGATATTTTGCTTGTATTTTTATTAAAATATATATGTCTAGCGCATCTCGGCATGTATTTATATTTTGGTATCTATTTATGATTTTGGCATTTTAATTACAAAAGCTCTGACTTAATGAGAGAAATACAAATGTTAGAGGGGTGGAATGACCGGCCACTGAATTGAGAAAATGTTTAGTCGTTTTGTATGATATTATCTTACGGGTAGGTATATATCCCGAAAATCTATCAATAATGCTTGATTAGGAATTCAAACTACTTCTTAATCAAAAAGATATGCTGTTTCGAAAGCCATTATAGTGTCAATTAACTGAGTTAACAACGCGATTGATGGTCATAAATTATCAAGAAGTAGTCGTTTAAGGTCAAGTTGAAAGGCGCTTTCTGATCAACTTCTTGCTACCCACAGTTTCTTTTTTCAGCGAAAGAATGGTCTGGAAATCTCAATCAAGGTTTCTTCATTGAAAGCAGAGTAGTTGTTGTAAGGACTGGCAGTGAAGAAATTTCAAGCGACTAAGAGTAGCCGCACTAATCCATGGCCGGATAAGTCTTTTTTAGTAAGGCGAGCGCACACGGAGTATGCAATCTCAGTTTTGGATTTCAATTATATTTATAAAGTTCGTTAAGCTCAATGATAAATATCTTTTTTCAATTGCTATTTAAGATATTAAGTGCCAAAGAATATTAGTTCTCTTTCATTTCAAAACGCTCTCGATGTAAAATGAAATAATTGTGTTCATTTGGACAATCTTTGTATTTTTTATGTTTTTTTTTTTGCAATGTAGATTGTAGTGTTAGCTTCTTTGAATGAATCTAAAAAAGAAGAATGATTTGAGCAAGTAATGCTATTCTTAACATCAATTGAATGCTTGTGGAACCTTTGTTGAAGCCATTAGTTCAATTATAGATAGAGCAGAAGAAGCAATCATACATTGCTCTTAAAAATCAACTAACAGAGAATCGATTGTTCATAATTTATTCTGTCGAATAATAAATAATTAATTAGTTTTTTTTTTTTCTTTTTTCATCCCATACCCATCTCAACTGAAAACTTGTTTTCGAAGAGTCATTTGTTGTTGAAAGGATGATGAGATTTTTCATCGTAGTGGTTGGCTGATATCAATTAGCATCTTCCGAATCTTCCTCCTCTGAAGCCACCAAATCCTCTGCTAAGTCCACCGCAACCTCGGAATCCTCTTCCAAAACCACATCCGCCTAATCCTCTTCCGAAACCACAACCTCCACCTAAGAATGGTCGGCCATATCCGTATCCACATCCAGTTCCAAAGACTGGGTATCCGCCATAAATGGGGCCAGCACAAACAGGCGCGCTATAGACTGGAGCAGCATAAGCACATCCACCGACTGGATAGGCAGCTGCTCCATAGTTAGCTACTCCGCAATCAGCTGCCATTGGTTGAATTGACATAGGAATAACGTTAATTTGCTGTTGCTGTTGTTGTTCTTGCTCACAAGTAACTGCTTGTTGCTGTTGTTGTTGCTGAGCAGGGATCACTTGCTTTTGCTGCTCTTGTTCACAAGCAACTGTTTGCTGTTGTTGTTTCTGTTGCTGGATTGGGATTTCTTGTTTCTTTTCCTCGCAGTCTGCTGCTTTCTCCTGTCTGATTATTGTTGTTTTAGCCTCTTCTTTCTTCTCTTCTTTTTCTTTGCAGCCACAGTCTTTCTCAGTGTGCTCGCACTGTTGTTCTTCAGCTTTCTTAGCTTCTTCTGGCTTCACATGAATCATAGTCGCTTCTGAGCATTCTTCACTCATTTCGCTCATTTCTTCCATCTCATTCATTTCAGTGCTCTCTTCTTCACATGCTGCTGCCGCTGCCATTCCTTGATTGGTGTTAATATTATTCTTGCTATCAACCTTCATAATCTTCACACCTTTGTCAGCGGTATTGGCATCACCGATTTTATCTGTGCCCATCATCTTATGTGTTTTCATTGCTGGATTTGCTCTAAACGCTTGAACATTTGCTATGAAGAGCAGTCCCAAGACAAGTAATACAAGGATCTTTGGCTTCGTCATTAAAACTCTTTCTTGATTTGGATTTGTATTCGGTTTGTTGTTATTGGTTGTTTATGTTCGATTCGCCTGGGTTTAAATAGCCGCAGTCGACATTTTTCCTTTTTCTTGACAGTATACTGTCTACTCGACATTTCGAGCATTTTCGCGAATGATCTTGAGTTTTTAGCGGTCCTTCAGTCTTCTTACTTAATTTGAATGATTCCATATTGCCTATTTTACTTATTGTAATTAATTCCAGAAGAAAATTATCCAAAAGGACTTTTAGTTAATGAAAATACTTGTTGATAGGCCTAATAAACAGATTAGCCGAATTTTAATCAGTAATTATATTTCTCTTCATTAATATTCGAATCGAATAGACTAAATTCAAGACTCTAATGAACTGAAAACAAGCCGAAATACGAATTTTTTTAATGGTTCATCTGAGTATACATGATCACATTAACTTTTTCCTCTTTCTGTCCATAATATACCAATTCTTGCTGGAAAGGCAGGTTGAAGATCTTTTTATTTCACAGAATTCAGCTTTGGCTAGTATGCTAATTAGACCTCTTATTTCAAATTATTTCAGTATTTCGCGGATCTTTCTCCAACGAAGAGACACAGAATTAAAGATATTTCCAGTATGATGCAATTTGGATTTACTACACTTACCGTTATATTTGAGAAAAATGTAATTTTCATTCTCTTTGTAGTTCTTTTACCAAATGTGAAGGAATAGATGTTTTTCATCATACTTAGAGCTTTTGTGCGTCCTCCTGATGAAGGTAGTGTGTTTTCTCATTAACAATTTCGTTTTCCAGAGCAAAGTCTTTTTGTATTGCTCAGAATTTCTATTCTTAATAAAATATAAAGATAGTTGACAGAACGCCTCAGTATGTTAAAAAAAAAAACCAAGGGTGACTCAATTTGTATCTTGTTGCTCCTGAGATGCTACCCTTCATCATTGCTCCGTCAATAAGATATAATTTGGTTAATCCTGTAAGACTAAATAAATATCGAAAAAGATCCTGTCTCCACCTTACAAGATCTAAAATCGATTTTCTTAACTTCTGATCAATCTGCGGTGTCTTCGAGCACGCACTTGGTAAATCTACTAAAATTTAGCTCAGTTAAGAGTATTTGGAGTGAAGGCATGTTGATTCGTATTACTGAAGGGTGTTGACTGAATGGTTGGTAACTTCGATAAGAAACAGTCATAAAATCATGCTCAATTCATTGTCCTTACTTACTGCAAGTAGTAGGCACCCAGTAGTGCTGAATAAGTAATCAATTTATGAAAAGGTCCCCTGTATATGCCAAATCAAATGTTAGATAGCAATAGAATATTTTAACCTTAGAATAAAAGGCAAAAGCTTTGTGCCAGGGAAAAGCCCAGGCAGGAATCGCAATAATATGAATGTGTTATGCGACTCAACTTGAAGTAGTTATTGTTTAGCAGCAATCCATTTGGAGAAACGAGTTTGTACTATAAGTTAATTTCCTATGGCAAATTTAGGACGAGGCGATCTCCTCTGCTCTGACGATATACCCTGGACCTCCTCTTCCTCTTCCTCATCCTTGTCCTCCTCCTTCTCCTCCTTCTCCAAAAACATAATTTTTCGAACTCGTTTGTTAGTGAGTATTCTAGGAAAACTCAAATACATTTCACAAATCGTGCTAAAAGCGAAATTGTTTGTTTGATTAAAGCATTTAGATCTCTTTTGATCTGATGGAGGAGAAATAGAAAATTATCATAGTTCAGGATGAAGAAAAGAGCGATGAGAGTCAAGAATGTGGATGCTCAAGCTCATAGGGAAATACTTTTAATTGGGCTCAAAAGAAAATAAGATGATTTTGGGAAATAATTCTGCTTTTAGTTAAACCAAATGAAACATTGCTGCATTACTTATGAACAGATGAATAGTTTGAGCACAAAATTGCATATTGGGTTTACAAATCGATCAATAAACATAACATAGCTTGCCTGACTAGCAAAATAGGGGGAAAAAAATGTTAATTAGTCAAGACTTGCTAATTAATTGGGTCCTCTTCCTCTTCTTGCTCCGCTTCCTCCTCTTGCTCCACTTGCTCCTCTTGCTCCGGTTGATCCGATTGATTCGGTTGATCTGCTCGGTGTTCTTGACTGCGATCTTGTACCGCTAACTTCGTTCTCTCCTCTTGGTCTTCTCGCTCCATCCCTTCCCCTGGCGAATATGGCGGTCTCTGGCATTGGATCTACTCCTCCACAAGTTCCTCCACCTACGACTCCATTACAAGGTCCTCCACCTACTACTCCATTACAAGGTCCTCCACCTACTCCTAGACCGCATCCTGTACCAAAAACTGGAGCTCCGCAGACTGGATAAACTGGGGCTGCATAGACTGGTCCTCCATAAACAGGATAGCCATATCCATACCCGCCGTAGCCAACTGGGTAGCCGCCATATCCATACCCGCCATATCCAGCTGGGTAGCCACCATATCCTCCATATCCTCCATATCCAGCTGGGTAGCCGCCATATCCACCATATCCAGCTGGGTAGCCGGCAGCTGTGGTAGCAGGTGCTGCACTGGCAGTTTGAGGAACTTGAGTTGTTTGCTGGGTTGGCTGTGCCTGCTGCTGCTGTTGTGGTTGAGTATCATTTTGCTGTTGCTGCACTTGCTGGACTGGGATTTCTTGTTGCTGCACTTGCTGAACTGGGATTTCTTGTTGCTGCAGTGTTACAGGAATGCATGTCACTTCTGATGATTCTTCGCACGATTCTTCACTCACTTCTTCACAAGCGAGGTTATCCAGTGTTACTGTCACAGCAGTCGCATCGGCTTGATTGGCGTCCTCGCTTCTAAAAGCCTGGACATCTTTTTTTTTTTAACAAAATGTAGAACAAGTCAAATGCTCTTTTTTTTACTTGTGATAAGGAGAACTCCCAAGAAGAGTAACAATAAGACTTTCGTTTTTGTCATAACTGTTGAATCTTTATTTGATTTCAGTTGATTTTTTTTGTTGTTTATACTCCAGAGACGTGAGCTTAAATAATCACGTTTTACTGGACTTACTTGCAAAATTTCGCGGTCAATTCATGTTTTTAACGTTGTTCCAGTGGTTTTATGATGTAACTGTCTTTCTGAATAATCCGAGTTGTATATCGTGATTATTTCCAGAAAGAAAATATCTAAATAGACTAGTGAATATCGAAAACTATTTGCTAATTGGCAGATGTGCTGAGAATTAATCAGCGATTAAATTTCTAACCAATTTAAGAACTTTCTAAATTCCGTTAATATCCTCAAAATGATTCAAAATGAGTGTTATTTCAATAGCTTGACAGGCTTCGAACATATGCTTTGGCATCAGAGTCATCTTCTTTGTTCTAGGCCTAGCTGTACTCACATTCTGCTCGAGATTTTCAGAAATGATTTAAGACTCTACTCCTAAAATGTCTGAAATTCGATTTAATGATACTGGTCCCGTTTAATTGCGATTTTTTCGTTGCTGTATCTTAATATTATTACGATGACTCTTGTCAGTAAGAAAAAAAAAAGAAGCACAAGTAAACGAGCTACAGTAGATATCAGCTATTCGATGATCCCAAGAACATCATGAAACATCGATCAATTCAAGGTTGGTTTGAGCATTTTTTTCTTCTTCTCCTTCCTCTCTGCGATTATCTCAAACCAAGCAATATTGATGCAATTAAGTATAAATACATAAACACAAAAGATGAAAACGTATGTTGCTCTTAAAAATCAATCACTGAATAAATCATTGATTGTTGATTGACTGCTTATGAAACAATAAATACTTAATTAATTCTGTTCATTCTTCTTTTGAAAGGATGATGATGAGATTGCTAATTGGGGTGGTTGGCTGATATTAATTAGCATCTTCTACCACCACCGCCAACTCTTCCTCCTCTTCCGAATCCACCACCAATGCCTCTGCCAAGTCCACCACAACCTCTTCCGCTGCGGAATCCTCCTCTTCCGAGGCCACATCCTCTACCATAGATTGGACGACCGTATCCGTAGCCGTATCCTGCTCCATAGGCTGGGTATCCGCCATAAATTGGTCCAGTACAAATTGGTGCGTTATAGATTGGAGCCGCATATCCGCATCCTCTTACTGGGTAGGCAGCTGCTCCAGAGGTAGCTACTCCGCAATCAGCAGCCATTGGTTGAACTGAGACAGGAATAATGTTAATTTGTTGCTGCTGTTGTTGTTCTTGCTGTTGCTCGCAAGGAATTGTAGTTTGTTGTTGGTGGGCTGGGGTTTCTTGTTTCTTTTCCTCGCAGTTAGGTGCCTTATCTTGCTTGATTATTGTTGTTTTAGACTCTTCTTTCTTCTCTTCCTTTGCTTTGCAGCCACAGTCTTTCTCAGTGTGCTCACATTGCTGCTGTTCTTCAGCTTTCTTAGCTTCTTCTGGTTTCACATGAATCATAGTCGCTTCTGAGCATTCTTCACTCATTTCTTCCATCTCACTCATTTCAGTGCTCTCTTCTTCACATGCTGCTGCCGCTGCCATTCCTTGATTGGTGTTAATATTATTCTTGCTATCAACCTTTATAATCTTCACACCTTTGTCAGCGGTATTGACATCACCGATTTTATCTGTGACCATCATCTTATTTGTTTTCATTGCTGGATTTGCTCTAAGCGCTTGAACATTTGCTATGAATAGCAGTCCCAAGACAAGTAACACAAGAATCTTTGTCTTTGTCATCAAAACTCTTTCTTGATTTGGATTTGGATTCGATTTGTTTTTGTTGGTTGTGTGTATTTTCAATTAGTCTGGGTTTAAATAGCCGCAGTCGACATTTTTCCTTTTTCTTGACAGTATACTGTCTACTCGACACTTCGAACATTTTAGCGAATGATTCTAGAATTTTAACAGTCCCACTAGTTAATATATTTTATTTTGGATGTTTCGACATACATTATAATGTTTACTTAGCATAATTTCCAGAAGAAAAATATCCAAAAAGACTATTAAATGTTCAAAATTACTTGATAATGAGTCCAATTAACAGAATTGCTGTATATTTATCAGTAATTAAATTTTTCCTCATGAATAGTTCTAATCGAATAGTCTGACTTCATAATTCTCAAGGATAGGAACAAGCTAATACGCGGGCTTTTTTGGATCATCCTGAGCGATGAATCCCTGCTCTTTCTGCATTCTGATCTTTTTGCATAAAAATGGCTGAAATCTTCGGCTCAATTGAGTCAAAATTCAAAAATTTTTTGATCTAATACAGAATTCAGCTGTAGGGTAGAGATTGATTAGATCTATCTATTCCTCTATGCTAATTCAGTATTAGATGGTATTCCGCCATATTAGCAGCACGCGACTCAAGATACTCCCTGGATGATGCAACTTAAACTTACTAATTCTACTGTTAAATTCGATAAACAATTATTCTTGTTCTATTTCTGAGTTTGAATAGTCTAAATTTGAAAAGGATGAATGCAATTTAGGGCTTTGAGATATCCTTTTCCCTTAAGAAACCCGTTGTTTTAGTCTTCAATTCCGTTTAGATACAGCATCCCTATTACTTAAGAAATTTCCATTTAAGCATCGCTATCTAATAGAGGCAGTCAATCACCATGAGAAAAAAAAATTTCTGCGAGTATTTTGCACTTATTGTGGTCCATCTTAGAGAGTGCTGAGTCAATGTTAGGTGGCTGAGAGATAATTTTTGAAATCGTGGAACGCGAAATAAACTTTTTCCGAAAGCTGACCGCACATCTTTCCATTTAAAATAACTTATCATTGATTTTCAAGGATTATTTCAGTTTTCATGCTACCAGCATAAGACGTTTCGCTGTATGATCAACGAATACTCACTCTTTGTGTAATTTCCTTCTAGTAGCTCGAGACTCAAATATGTTAAATTAGCTACTGAATCAGGCCGACTGAATGTATATATTTATATTTTGATAAGAAATCGTCATAAAATAATGCTAAAACTCATTCTCTTGCTTATCGTAAGGAATATATTATTAGTAGCGCTGACTTGAAGTTCATATTCGTACCTGACAGCTTGTGGAAGGATAAACATTTTGGTTAGATACGCTCAAAAATTGTCGCGTTGGGCAAGTTTTGCAGTGTTCTAAACGAATAAAACCAATGTAAAACAAAATCCAATCTCTATTCTTTGGACTGCAGTCGGGAATTGTGATTACTTTAGACGAATGATAGGCACTTCTAGTTCAATTAAAGTCTACATTTTAGTCAAAACAGAGAAAGAATATAAGCATTGAAAAATTACATCACTGCTGAATAGCAAAGGACTAATGAAAGGTTAGTCAATTCAATTTGTTGCAGCTATTGAAAGATTAATTTGTGCTATTTATTTTAATTTTTCCTGCATTAATCAACCCTTATCGTGCATGCAACATTGATGCAACAACATATAAATCTAGCTACTATAATCAAAGCAATAATATATTGCTCTTACAATTGGCCACCAAAGAAATAATTGCGAGGAGAATGGTCTAACAAATAGAAATAAATAAATAGTTAATTAATTATTTATGTCATCTAATTCTTCTTCCAATCCTATGAGGCGAGCTGCTTGCTATTTATTTAGCAGCATCCAAATCCACCACCGAAACCACATCCGAAACCACCTCCGAAGACTGGAAATCCGAAACCGATTCTACGGACTCCGAAACCACAGCCACCGAATCCACCGAGTCCGCAGCCACCGAATCCACCGAGTCCGCAGCCACCGAATCCACCGAGTCCGCATCCGCCAAAACCTAGGCCACCGCAGCCACCAAATCCGCATCCGCCGCCAAAACCGCATCCGCCGCCAAAACCGCATCCGCCGCCAAAACCGCATCCGCCGCCAAAACCGCATCCACCACCATAACCACGTCTGACGACGGTTCTAAGCACGCCCAGTCTCACAGGCTGCACACATACAGGTTGAGCCTGAACGCACACAGGTTGAGCCTGAACACACACGGGTTGAGTCTGGACACATGGCTGAGCTTGGACACATGGCTGAGCTTGGACACATGGCTGTGCTTCAACACATGGTTGTTGAACAGGTTGTTTAACAATTTGTACCTTCTCTGAACATTCTTCTTGTTGCACAGGAGTCGATTGCAATGGGGTACAATCTACCTTTTGTACAGGAGTCGATTGCAATGGGGTACAATCTGCCTGTTGTACAGGAGTGGATTGCAATGGGGTACAATCTGCCTGTTGTACAGGAATCGTTTGCAATGGGGTAGATTCTTCGCATTCCTCTATCTTCTCAGTGGTGCTTTCTTCACAGTCAGCTAGTTGCACTTGCTGCACAGGGACCGATCGTACTTGCGTATTGTCTGTACAGTCATCAGCACTTGATAATTGCTGATTTTGATTGGAGCTAACCGCTTGCTGATTTTGATTGGAGCTAACCGCTTGCTGATTTGATCGTACGGCTTGTTTACCAGCATCAGCTTTCAGAGCGTTGTTTTTGTTCAATCTGAACGCCTTTACATCTTTTATGTTTAACGAAACTTTAGATAGAGTAAATTGAATTCAACACCATTTACCTGTGATAAGGAGAACTCCCAAGAAAAGCAACAAAAGAATTTTTGTCTTTGTCATTACTACTTCTTCTTGATTTTGTTTGAATTTATTTGTTGTTTATACTCATTTCGAGCGGCCTTTAAATAGTTGAGAGCTGTATTTCCATTTTCGGAAACAAGTATCCAGCCCACTGTCTACTTGAAAGTTTTAATGACCACACGATACATTGTAATGATCCTTCAGTTATTTTATTAGATGAAGAATGCTTCGAATTAATTAAGAATAGACTATTGATGTTCCGCTCATTAATTTCAGATAAAAAACCGAATAAAGCTATTATGAATCTAATACTACTTGTAGATTAGCAAAAATTGCTGTTTAATAACCAGCAAATAAATTTCTATATCCATCAATAATACACTCAATAATCTCATATATGAATGCCAATTCCTCAAACTCACAAAATCTCAAGGCCGATTTACTTACTACCCCTCCACTGGAGGTTGATCCGTCAAGAAAATAGTGTGCCTCTTTTCTCTGTGAAGTTTCTGAGGCATAGGGAATTTATTGCGTTGCTGTCGAAGAGTGATCATTATCTATCTCTTATCGGCTTCTGCGATAGAGATAATCAGTTTACTGCAGAGCAAGCACTAAATCTGAAGTAAATTCTGGTTGCCGTTAGGTCTATCAAAAGAATATTCTTTTTAATTAAATTTTAGGTGTGAGCTTTAATGTTTAACACATATTCGTTCATTGTTGCATGCACTCTGCTCAAAACATTGGGGTTAATTCTCAAATGAAAGCCTTGAATTAGTCGATCGATATGAGAGTCACTATTTTTGGTCTTTTGTTGGATGAGAATTAACATTTTGAGTCATTATTGCTTTAATTGCGGTTCATTACAGACTATCTCTTTTGTATGTCTTTAAAGAATATGAAGATGCGTGCAGTTTCATGTAAAATCGCTCTCACCCACGACATAATTTCTAAGTTTTGGGAAATTTTAAAGTTTTTGTGAACGAGAAATGCCTCTATACTTTTTTTTTGAAGGACTCTTAGGAAAACAGCTACCTTTAGGCCACAGCCCTCTTCACGACTTCATAAAAAAATTCCTTTGAGCCATGCTCTGCAAGCTTTCGATGAGAGTATTGCTGTGTTAGCTACTGAGATTTACATATTAATTTCAGGTGGTTTTTCTACTGGATTTAGCTAGTATCATTCGCGTGAGTTTTCGCTTTCTGAAAAATGTCTTAGAAAATTCTTCAAGCATTTCACCTAAGTATGATAACATGGATATTGATGACAATCGCCAGGTGTGTCGGGCTTTAGATCGCAATTTGATATTCGAGTCGATCTCAAATAATTGGCTTGGGAAATTCTCCATCATAAAGGAGTGGTATATCTTCCACGAAATTTCGTTATTTCGCTCATGATATTAACGATCAACTCTGCATAATCAGCTCTAACAATCGCAAGGAGCCATCCCATTTATGACTTTTCACCATCTTTAGTAATTCTGGTAGTATCCATGTTAATTTTATTGAGAGAGCCAATTTTTCGAAAACATGAAATTAGCTGATAATAATTATTCAAGCAAGAGACCAATCAACAAAAACCATGAACCTCACATCAATCACTCAATCACATACCCAAAGACTCTTGACCCAACTCCGTAACTTAAAATGTAAGGCTCATCCCTCAGAATCCATCAGTAAAATATGCAAGCATACCATGTGCAATGGCAAGCCTCCTCTATGCAACTTATGCCTCGCTCATCATGATATTATGCACTTCAGCTTTCTCGAAGACATCGAAACGCTCATTAATCCTCAGAAAATTATCCAAATCAAAGAAATCGCCTCTGAAATGAAGCGTAGACTAGAGCGTGATGCCAAGGAAGCAGCAATAATCGCAAATCCGAGCTCAATGCTCGTGCAATTTCAGAAATGCGTTGAGGAAAATAAAGCAAAACTCATGGACTGCTTTTTAAAAAATGTCATCACTCAAAAAAATGAAGAGGTTAAGGCAGAACTTAAGTCAATTAAGGATAAACTTGATAGGAAATATCGACTGATCGTGGAAACAAACGGCCAAGATTCTAAGATCATGCAGGATTTTTTACTAACTTACGTGCGCGGTATGACCCGCTTCAAGGAGCTTGCTGATGCGATTAAAACGGGAACGGTTGGGACGGATGTGATCGCAAAGAAATATTTGCAAGGCGTTGAGGAAATTTTTGAGAGTGTGAGGAGATTTACGAAAGTCAAATTTGAAGAGGTTTCAAGCGTGGGTAAAACTCCTGAAAGTCAAAAAAAGCCGAGAAGTTTGGCGAGTGAGATTGAGTCGAAAAAGGAAAGTACATGTCGTATCGAGGAGTATTATTCTGATGAGGATGATGAGGATTGCAAAATTATTGGAGTGACACCTCCTAAGAAGGCTGGGAATAAATGGACGAGGAGAGAGAATCTGCTTTTAAGAGACAAAGAGCCTCCGAGGCAAAAGAAAGTCAAATATAATGCGACTCAGAAGCCTTTGGTTTCTGAAGAATCGAAAATGAGCTCGCGTTCTGGAGAAATGGACGTGGAGTACAAGATATCAGGTAAATCATGTGTTTCGGGATGCGATTGTCTGATTCATTTTCTTAATGGTGGTGAAGAAGAATACGAGAAGAGCTCTTTGGAAGAGAATTCAGCCAATTTGGCGGGTGTTTTTGATGAATTGGAAGAGTTGAGTCCGGAGAGATCTGGTGATGAGGACCAGGAGAAATATGTCGAGAAACTCAGAAAGGACTATCGCGCTTGTGCTTATCCCAAGCCGATAAAGGATTTGGTGATGCTGATTTTTTCGATGAGGGCCAACCGCAAATACATTTCAAGGGAGGTTAACACAAAATTATTATCCATTAGACGGATATCAAAAAGAGATATTAAGAAAATTTCGGAGATCCTGACGGAGATTTACGAGATTCTAACTGGTCCAAAACAGTCTACACCTGAGGCTGCTCTGCAAGTAGCAAAACTAAGCAAAGATTTTTATCATGTGATTCCATTTAATAACGGTAATGAACTCAAAAGACTCACGTTAACAGCTTTTTTCCTTAGAGCATCCGCTAGATAATATTGAGAGTTTGAGAAAATTGCTGCCGATATTAGAGTCGCTCTGTGCCCTTAGGGTCACGCTCAATCTGTTGACAGTATAAACTCTTCTCTTTAAATAGTCTATTCTGACAATCCATAACAATCAAAGGGACCGAAAGAAGACAGCAATTACATTGTTGATCATTATAAAAAGCTTGGTTGCAATATAGAACTACTGCCACAGAAGGTATTGTTATTTTTGCCTCTGACTCCATTGAAGCACAAAATTAGACGAAGGAATATAAAGTTATAGAGGAGTATTTCAAAGACTCTGCTCCAGGGAATAAAGGACCTTATAAAGAGCTCAAGTTACATAATATTTTTAAAATTGACAGAAAATCCCAAGAGACTCACTTTCCTGAGGAAATTGGGAATAAGAAACTGCTCTGGTGTGGATTCAGATTTACCGACACGGTGAAAATATTAAAATACGGTTTTAAATATTTGGCGAACGTACCAGTGGGGTTATACGTCCCTGAACCACATGTGAGCTTTGTCGATATGGTTTCTAATTGTCTAGCTAATTGCTACACATCATTGGACAACAATATCGGATTTTTATTCCTTTGCGAAGTGGCGCTCGGAGAAGTTATGGTGTACCAAGCTCAGCAACCAGATGATAAAGCGAAGTAAAGATTACTCGATTGATTTCGTCTCTGATAATTCCATTGATGCTTTCAAAGTGAGCCCTTCATCGAATTGGAAAAGGGAGTAGCCATTCCAGTGAAAAAGCCCGGTCCAGATGTAACCCCTTTCAATTCTTGTAATCATTAAAAATCTTTTAATTACAGGGAAAACGCAAATGCAGACGGTACAACGTTTCTGATTTTGACCGCATTAGAGTTAGATATCTAATCAAATTCGACGTACAACATCGTTAGCTCGAATCCGCTGATAACTCAAATAAAATGGCATCATTTGTTACCTAGATTGATAAAACATTTTTCTAATTTGAAACTTTCACAATAAATTTTCATACAACATGACGCAGGAGGAAAAAAAAAAACCCAAAACCCTAAACGATTTGACCTACGAATAGTCAAGACTTATTAGGAATGAAAACATGGCCTATGTCTTTCTGTTTTTAGAGTGCAAAAATTGAAATAAACTGCTCGCAATAGATTATCAGATGGGTTTTATAACATGGTTTTAAAAAATTATTGAAGTGATTCTTCCGAAATAAATTCCTGTTTGCAATTTATTGGTTCAGCACGCAGTAAGATAACTACTCACTAAAAACCAGCAGAATGCAAATCCTTCAGCGACCCTACGATGACATAACTGACAATACGCCTGATTTCTGGCAAAAAAGCCCAACAAATAAGGCCATCCTCGCACAACCAAAAAAATACGAAAGCTTACTTGCCGTACATCGTAAATACAAAACAAAAGAATGGAAATTCCGGACTTTCCGGCTCACTGATGATCTCCTCATCTATTTTTCAGTACAATTCTACCCATTGTCGACGTTTGGTTCTAAATATCATGACATTAGCGCAAAAAATTGTACCAAATGAAAATTCTCGATTTTAGCAAAATAATTTGCACGCTTGAGGTTTCCAAGAGAAACGATTCTGAGTTCCCGTTTGGTTTTACACTGTGTTTTAATGGGAAATTGCAAGCATTTCGGAGCAAAGAGGAAAATATCATCAAAGAATGGGTTCAGGTTCTTTCGAAGTGCTGCGTAAACCTTGATTTTGAGAAGAAATTCAAAGTTCTTAACAAATTGGGAGCCGGAGGCTATGCTAGAGTACTATTGCAGCGGATTAACATGTGATATTAACAGCATTTAGGTGTATTTAGTGGAAGATTTGGCAACCAAAGAGCAGTATGCGGCTAAAATGATCAATTTTCCTAAACAAGACAAGGCCAAAGACAAGAAAAAGCATCGAGTAATGCAAATGATATAATATTCTGGGTCTTATATAATTTAAGGACATGCTATTGAATGAAATTGTCGCGCTAAGGAAACTTAATCACCCGAATATTGCAAAAATTTACTCAGTATTTTGCGTTGCAGACGAGCTTTGCATTGTTATGGAGTATATCCGTGGGAAGAGAATGATTGACGAGCTGAAGCAGAAAGGCAATTTCTCCGAGAAGAAGGTTGCGATTATAGCCAGACAGTTGTTGCTTACGCTGGGTTACATTCACGAGAAGAATATTATTCACAGAGATTTGAAACCAGAAAACTTGCTGATTAATCATGAAGATGATAATTTAGTAGTGAAGTTGGTTGATTTCGGATTAGCAGCTTTTATTGGAGTGAAATATCAAGGGTTCAAGAAGTGCGGGACGGCTAGTTTCATCGCGCCGGAGATTTTCCGCGATGAGCCTTTCAGCGATCAAATTGACTTGTTTTCCCTTGGAGTCATTCTGTACGTCTGGTAATTAGGCATTAATATTATTAATTCCTAAAGGCATTTGTTAGTCTCTCTGGAAAACCGCCTTTCAAAGGGAAAAATTATTATGATTTGCTGAAGAAGAACTACAAATGCGACTACAAATTCAGTTTTAAGTATTGGCACTCGATTTCAGAGGAAGGTAGTCATTATCGCGAAAATGATGTGGAAAGCTAATATTGAAAAATAGCGAAAAACCTTGTGTCGCGTATGATGGACCCATATCCAAACTCTCGCATCACTATCAAGGAAGCTTTAGAACATGATTGGTTCAAAGTTGCATTGAAAAGTGAACCTAAGAGAGGGAGATCTGAAAGCAGGTTAGGAGCGCAATAGTGCTGAAGTCCGATACAATTTACCTCTTGTTACTAGGAAAGATTCGCAGAAAGAGTTGCTTAAACCAAGTCTCTTGAAGGAAGGATCGCAAAATGATAGTTTTCAAATGAAAGAGGAGTCAGGTCAAATCCCAGGCTTAACTCAAAAGCTGAGGAGTCTTATTTTTTCGACTCCAAATTTGTCAGGCGATAGAGACAAGCTCATGAAGGTAGAGCTAGTTTATTCGTTTTCTTGGCTTAACGAGTTTGTCTAGGCAAAACTCCCATCGTTCTATCAATTGAGTCAAGCGCTGTCTCCGGCATCGAGATCAATAAACGAGCTTGAAAAACTTGACTCAAAATATAACGAAGACATGCAGAGAATGAACCAAGCCAGCAACCAAGACCTCCTTACTCAAGGGTCTTTCCAATTGAAAGCGATCCCATCGAATTACGATGCGCCTTATCAAATTAATGTTCATACATGCAGTAAGAGCTTTATTATTTAAATAAGAGGGCTAACATGGTGGATTAAATAGGGAATATCGAAGACATCACAGACGAGGAGGCTAACGATTTTACCGAAGGCCTGCACTCGTTATTGAAACAGGTTAAAAACATGACAATTAAGCTTAAAAAACCTCGTGACATGTCACCGATGAAGGGACTCAGTAATATTAAAACCTCATCGAATTCGAAACGCCGTCGCGACCATTCGAAGAGTCATTCCAGTACCAAAAAAGGTTCACCAGACCAGCAGAAATATAAAACCGAGGATCTTCCGACGGATCATCGTGGAAGGCCTGATGCTACGAATCTGAACAATAAAAAAAGTGAAATGGGGAACAAGAAAGGCTGATGAATAACAATCTTTTGACAGGAGAGTTAGGAAAATGCCATCCAATGTGAGAATGTAGATGGCATAAGATATTGGCTAATGTATGAAAGTAGATATGTAAAGTTTTGAAGAGGTGTGATAATATAAGTTTTGGTGTATTACCAATCCTAAATTGTGTTTTTCAGTCTTTATAAACGAAGTTCGATATTTTTTCCATATAGATGTCAAAGCTACCCAAATAAAATACCGTGATAGATAGAAATATATTGAAGAGACTAGGATAATTGTAAATGGGACTTGATGAATAACCTTAGGATGCTAAAATGACAATTGTGTTACCTTAGGTGGAGAAACATAAAAAAAATAATAAAAAAGGGGCCGTTCCGGGGATTGAACCCGGGACCTCTCGCTCCCAAAGCGAGAATCATACCACTAGACCAAACGGCCTTATGATGTCCTTGTCGTTAGCTCGAATTTAAGCTATCGAATAATATTACTACGGGATTTCTCATTTTTTCAACAAAATGCAGCACACATTGATTTTTTCTGATAATAACTCTAGCAAATCTAAGGATTATATAATAGCTATTCATGATAAATTTATTTCACGTGATTTGGCGACTAGAGTAGGAATTAGTCTATCCTGGGTGATAATTAAGTAAGAAAATGCTTTCATAATTTTTATGTTTGATCTTAACTAAATTAGTTGCATATTTTGTTGGTATATTTTAAGCTTTTTTTGGGTTTTTATTGTGAAGGGTGATAAACTACAGATATGTTATTTTCTAAATATTCCTAATGGCTTCATCATAGTAAGAGAATTTAGATGTTCTCTTTTTTTTAGTCATTACAGAGCAGGTTTTATTTTGCGTATTTTTGGGATTTTTACTCTCTTCTTTAGTTGCTCTTAAAAGTGTATATAGAGCAAAATTTGCATATTTTCATTTTGCTTTATAATACAATTAGGCACAATTAATAATTCTTCTCGTCGGAGTCAAACTTGCGATAGCCACCTCGGCTACCACCTCCATATCCTCCTCTGGAATATCCTCCACCACGGCCGCCAGAATAACCTCCTTCGCCTTGATAATCTTTTTGGTATCCACCTTGATAATTGCCTCCTTTTTGGTAGCCACCGCCGCCTTGATAATCATCTTTTTGATATCCACCTCCTGAATATCCGCCGCGGCCTCCGCCAGAGTATCCACCGCGACCGCCACCTGAATATCCTCCGCGACCTCCTCGGCCGTATCCACCGCGGCCTCGGCCACCATCTCTATTATAATGTCCACCTCTTCCGCCGCCTCTTCCTCCGCGGCCTCCTCTTCCTTGACCACGGTTTTTAATAGTTTCTTTGTGATAGAACTCTTCACCGAAGGTTTCTCCATCGAGCTTCTTCTGATGCATACGGTCAAAATTGTTGTCTCGTGAATTTTCTGTGGTACTAGTTGAAATGGAATCGAAGAATCCCTTTGATTTGTTGTAACTTTTTCCGCTCTCGCCCTGCTTGAGCTCGCTATTGATCTCCTGTTGGAATTTCTCACTTCCTTTCGTGAATTCATCAAAATCGTCAGCTTCTTCATCATCACCTTGATCCTGTTCTTTTGATTCTTCCTTTGAATCAGTGCCCTGCTTGGTGGTTGTAGTTTCTCCAGGTTTCGTCGTCTCTTTCGCGTCAGTTGTAGTCGTGGTGGTTGATTTTGTAGCATCTTCTGTTGTCGTTGGTTGCACTTGTCCAAGCACTTTCAAATCCTGAATGTCGGTTCCTCTGAAAACGATGTACTCATGAACGACTGGGGAAGGTGGGATTTCATCGTTAGGTCGTCTGCCTTCCGTTCCGAATGAGCGCACTTGTGTGAGGGTAATGTTCTTATCTTCTGCGTTAATTTGATAAAGAATTCCCTCGTAGCGGATTTGTGACTTTACGGTCACAGTGACCCTATTCTGTGTGGGTTGTATCGACATTTCTCGAGTTTGCTTCTTTTTCTATTCAGATAAAGCGTTGATGTTTTTAATTCGATTTCCTTTTTTTTTATTTTTTCTGAACCTCGCAAG
>ENA-UOTZ01000687-UOTZ01000687.1-compost-metagenome-genome-assembly--contig:-NODE-687-length-27677-cov-8.790290_pt1 | contig 27677 bp, 19 predicted proteins | sample MGYA00238144_ERZ746983 | MGnify/ENA primary metagenome ERZ746983 (study PRJEB28759, sample SAMN06268863) | compost metagenome | isolation source: single cell | place: USA: California, Emeryville, Joint... | reverse complement strand
TGGTGCTGCTCAATCTTCACTGCGTCGACCAGGTCATTTAATTTCAGGCTTGCCACCCATTTCAAATGCTCAGGAGAAGGCTCTCTCATAACTACCGTCTAGTAAATTTATTTCTTCACTGAATCGAACATATTAGAATATTTACCAATGGAGAGGCTGTTATTTCTTCTTGATCGTTGGTTTTGTAGAAAGCTCGCGTAGGGTCAAGAATTACTTTCGCCATCTCTGCGATTTTGATGTTGTCTTCGGGAATGATTTTCACCCAGAAAAGTATCATCTCGTCCAATATCTGATTTACCATTTTGAGAACTTCCTTTTTGTGGAAGACTCTCGTATTTATAAAGTTTTTTGCAGTTTGAGCCATAAATTCGTTAAAGAACCAATTCTTTATAGTCGTATCGCCAAAGAATTCGTTGTAGCTCTTACTTGCGTTTAGCTCTTGTACAAAATCGAGTATTTTGAGTATATCTGGAATTGTTTCTTCTTCATTATGAGAGCCCAGTAGATAAATCTTTTCTTTGGTTGATTTCCATTGCTCCAAAGAGAATCTCTCCTTGAAAGAGGTTGGAATATTTGATTCAATAGTTTTCTGTTCCGTCATATGCAAAATTTAATGACTTCCTTTTGCCAAACAATTATAAAATTCTGATAGGTCTTAAAATATATCCAATCGCAAACTGTTTAAAGAAAAAAGATTTTTCTAAAAAATCATCAGACTGAAATTAGAAATTATGAAGAGAGTTTCTGTCTTTGTTCATCTGAGTAAAGCTGATCAGACATGGAGGAAATTACACAGTCAAAATTGACTGACTATAGCAGGTTATCCAGAAATATTCTCTTTGGAAGAAATTTTTTTCGCTCTATGTGATGATGCTGTTCAAAATGTCATCCGAAAAAAGAATTTAAATCAAATTGGATTATATGTTCTACGCTGACTGATCTGTCTCATTAATCTCTGCTGATAATAAGTTTTGAAAGGAGAAACTAGGGTTACTTCTTATTTGAGAGGAAAAAAACAAGATTTATTCTTAGGAAAGTATACCAAATTCAGACAGGTAAAGAGCTTATTCTGACTCCTATGATGAAGCTGATTTTCAAAGCTGAATAATGGTCATAAAATGAACCGCTACCTTGACATCATCTTCATTCAACTCTCATAGTTGCACTTGCTGATATAAAAAGACCAAATCAAGCAAGTGATTTCATGTGGCTCAGAGGACTTACACCGGTTAACAAGCTCTTTCAATAACAACAAACAGATACTCATTTATTGGGCTTGGTACTACTCATCTTCTAGGAATTCAAAATTGGCAATAATTAACTAATATCCTTAACCAAATTAAATGTTGTTCACACTCAAGGACAAACTCGATGGCAGCAAAAAAAGCATCGCAGCGACCGCGTTGACTCCACAAATCAAGCAGAGCTACACTGACTTCGAATTAGTAGACTACCATAGTTCTGAGTCGACTGGCTATTTTGAATTCCAAGCAAAATCGTCAAAAAATGCTGAACTCCATTATATCCGAGCACTCAACCTGGGATCAGAACTCGCAAAGCGAAGTCCAAACACAGCTATTACTCTGTTTCTTCAGGAGATGCTCAGATTCTGTTCGCTAAACGCTTCTGCGATTCTGTTAGATACTCTTGAGTTTCATGAGCAAAAAATTTGCTATGCTATCAAACATCAATGCACTTCGATTATTTCACAACCAGAGAAGCCTTCCACACTCAGACTAGACATTCCCAGGCTATTAAAGCAGACGCTGCTAGATCTCGAGCAGATTTGCAGTGCACACCATGGCAAGTTTCATCTATTGCTTCCAAGGATCTATCATATTGAAAAATTGAATCCTCCAGTCTACTTCCTTCATGATTGGGCTCAAATTATTTCTGCAGTCAGAGACCCCACTCCAAAGGACTTGTCCGATACAACTTTGAGCTTGTCAATGAGTGAAGAAAAAGAGCATGTTTATAACCTTGCATTGCAAATATTGGGTCTTTATGGTGTACAGAGTGAAGAAATCCAAAAAATAAAAGAAGTGTCACCGTCGTTTTATGAAAGCATTCTCGATGTCGCAGTGAGAAATAACAAGAACCTTGGGTCGTATTTGGACTCAAAAGCCAAAGAGATCATACTCAAGATGCTGGAACGTGATGAAGTGAATCGTCTTAGTATCCAGCAGGTTGTTGAAGCGGTGAACTCAATCGGCAAGGAGGAGGAAGAGAAAATCAGTGAAAACAATTTTCATGTCAATACGAGCGAACAAATTAAACTCACAATTCAAGAAAGTATTCAGAAAATGAAAGAAACGGAAATAAAGGGGTTGGAGATTGTCAGTTGGGAAGAGACTGAGATCAAAACGGTATGTTTTAAACCAAAAGAAAGAAATTGGGAGAGACAAAGTGGTCGACTATTATCCAAAATAGTTAATCCTTCGAACGATAAAAGAGTAAGATTCACCACAACAGACGTGTTCCCTCACAGTGTCCATGGAATTGTTATCTCAAGCAAGCCTGATGGAACCTCTATCTGGGGAACCGGAGTTATGATAGCGCCTGATATCGTTCTCACTGCAGCATATAATCTCTACAATGATGAGAAACCCATCCGAAATCCGTATCAAAACATCAAATTTATTCCGGGATTAAATGGAAAACAGGCTCCTTTTGGATCATTCGATGCTTTTGAAGTGTATGCTCCCGAAGATTTTGTAAATAATCGCAGTTCCCATGAGTTTGGATTCGATCCCGAAAGCTACGGCATAATGGTGCTAAAAGAGCCAATTGGAGAAAAAACTGGCTATTTCGGACTTCACATAGCAGAGAAGAATACATTAAAAAGTAAAGGCATTTCAGTAGTCGGGTATCCTGGCGACAAAAGCAGGCAGGAAGGTTATTATGAACAATGGGGAGAAACGGGACAGATTCTCGCCTTTGAGGACAAAAATTTTGTTCACTATCAAATTACAACCTACTCCGGACAAGGTGGAAGTGCTGTGTTTTATCAAGCAAGCGACCACGAGTACTACGTCATCGGTATTCATTTAGGGTCGAATGAAGAGTATAAAACAGGCACTTGGATCAACCGAGAGCGGTTTGATCAAATCCAACAATGGGTTAAGCAATCACGACAGAAAAAAAAATCTGGAGGTCAGGGCCTAGCACTGGCAGATCAGAATCTCATTACTTTAGATCTTGAAAAAACATTAATAGGAGAAATAGGAGTCAGCATGCTCATAAAGTCTGAAATCAACCAACTTGAAGCTCTTAATCTTGAGGCCAATCAGCTAACGTCTAAAGCAGCAGCTGATCTCGCTTTGGCAAAACTATGGCCTCAGCTGCAATCACTCAATTTGGCCAGTAATTTAATTGGTGATATTGGAGTCTCTCACATCAGCATGAATTCCGTATGGATGAACCTTAGGACACTCAACCTCTCATCAAACTCAATCACTGATAAGGGCGCCGCAGACCTAAGCGCAAACACTACTTGGAAGAAACTGATGATATTAGATTTGGGTCACAATTTAATCAGCAAGAAGGGAGCAACTGAACTGGGTAAGAACAGCACATGGATAAACTTAGAGACACTGATACTGCAGTTCAATCTCATAGATGATACGGGGGCTGAGGGATTGAGCCAAAATAAACATTGGAAGAAACTCAAGAATCTATTTCTTCTTGGCAATTCAATTCAAATAAGCAACGTTGATTATTTGATGAACCATGCATATTGGGCTGCCCCTCTGAATATCATTATGTAGTTTGTTCTATCTTAAGTGAGTAAACATTTATAATAGACAGCCAATAGCAAAATTATTTCGAAAGTCACATCAATTCTGCATCGTATTAGGAAACGGGCTTCGAAAATGAGAAAATGTGTAAAGGCAATTATAAAGATAACATTATTAACTCATCCTCGAGTGAGGACTGAAGATTCCTCGCAATATCAGAGTTGACGTGGAGAATATTCATTCTGTTGATCCTTTTTTGAAAAGGAAGATATCATGAGGCTATGTGCACGAGACAGATTTCAATACATGAAAATCATATCTCCAACAGTAGAGCTATTTCTCTTAGTCTCATACAGAATCGAATAGCTCTATGCCACAGTCTCTAGGTCATGAGACTAGAAGTCGCTTGTCGTATTATTGTATTTTGACTAGAAATCACATGATATTGCCTGAACTCAAACCAACTCAACTCAAGAATGCCTCTTGACTGGAGGATCTGAGGTTCTTCCCCTAATTTTTTGTGATGAATCACTTTTGCGTGATTCCCGTTCGTTGCGATTTTTGGCTCAGAAATTTAGTCTACAAATAATTGTTGACAAGTTTCTGGAAACTGAATATTAATCTCACTGGAACGTTGAATAAGAAATTTCTGATCCTTCTTGGTCAGAAAGTCCCATGTGAGCACCTTCTTAGAGAATCGAAAAATCTACTCCACCATCTTTTTCATATCAAGCTCATGCCTCTACCTCAGCATATTGACTTAATTTATTAAACCTTCATTTTCGAGGGTGTTTTCGAACCAACGCAAAACTTTTTCCTCCTATAAATTGGAACGAACTATTTTAAAATCAAATAAAAGTTCAAATTTCGGAAAAAAATTGAATCCCAACCAATTCAAATGAACTCCAAGAGCTACTCCATCGCACTGCTCCAGAAGCAGATGAAAGGTAACAACATACAAGTCTTAGAGGACCTAATCCATTTTACATAGAGATCAATAATAACCCTGACTCTCAGTTTTCTGTTGGGATAGAGAATGACAATATTTTCACATGGAATGTTTGCTTTGAAGGACCGCAGAACACTCTCTACGAAGTAGCATCAGATCAACTGTTTGCAATATACTTACATTATTCTATTATAAATCAATAGGGAGGAATCTACAACTGCACATTGACTTTCCCAGATAACTTCCCTGAACTGCCTCCAAAGATGCAGTTTAAGACTGAGATGTGGCATCCTAACAGTAACTCTCTCATTCGAAATCCAGAATGCTTAACTTTTTGCTTATTTTTAGTTTATCCAGACGGAACTGTCTGCATTTCGATCCTCCACCCTCCAAAAGAAGACGAATTTAACAAGCAAGAGTCTGTAAGTGAGAGGTATGTTACTTTAGAGAAAATGCAGTCAGTATAATCATTGCGAATTAGATGGAGACCAGTTCTCGGCGTAGATTCCATATTAATAAGCGTTTTGAGTATGCTTAGCAGTCCAAATATTGAATCACCAGCTAACGTTGACGCAGGAGTAAGAAATTTGCTCATCATCGCTTCTCTAACTTACTTTGCCAGATTCAATTCAGAGACGATTACGAGGGCTACAAAAAGAAAGTCAGAGCCTTGGCGAAAAAATCAGTAGAATTTCTCTAAATAGCAAGCCTTTGCGACGAATATTGTCTGCCCAATTTACTCTTCGACGGATGACAAGATAATTACATTACATATTTATTGTTATTTTCGGAGGAAAAGAAAACACAGAGATCGTTTTTTTTTTTCAAAATGTTTTATTATTTGATTTATGTGATGTCTCTTCCCTCTAAGCACTGGTCCTTTTATGATTTATGTGATGAATCAACTCTTTCTAACACACTTTATGAAGAGAGAAAATGTAATCCCTAAAATGATTTTGGTTCATTCACGTACGTAATGAAAGTGATATTTTTCATGCAGTTAAAGAATACCAAGCTCATATCTTCGATGAGACAACCATAGAAATAATAAATGTGCTTTCAAAAAGATATATTATTTACGCATAGATATAGAATATTCAAGAATTTGCAAGCTCTTTCCTCATCTCCCTGGTAACATCTTTGAGTTTGGTAGGCGAGTATTCGTCAAAGTTTTGGGGATTTTCCTTCATCTTTCTGGTTATTTGGAGCTCAATTTCGATTTCTTTCTTGTATTTCGCTTTTAGATCATTGGTACTCTTCAATTGTTTCTCAAGGAATTTGACATAACTAAACAAATTAAATCATGTTGAAAATCGCAGAAAAAATACTTAATCATTTCTGTATCGCCCACATTAATTCGCTTCTCTTTTCGGTTAGCTATCAATGTTTGATTTGCTTCGAAACTATTAACAAAATGTCAATTGCTCTTCATTTCTATCAGTCTGGGCTTTACCTGGCATAAATCATGAAGTACATATAGAGTCTGTTCTTGAAATCGCTATTTAAATCTTTCTCCATTTTCATCATTATGATGGGTGAATTGTAGATTTCTTCTAACAGCAAGTACATCTGGAATATTGAGACATAATTGTTAGGTGTGCCAAGTATCAACTCCTATCACCACCATTATTTAGCATAAAAAAGAAACTCTCTTACAATTCTCAGATGAAGAGGCGTCAGAAGCCAAAGCATCAGTTTTTGATCCTCTTTGATTCCTTTGATCGCTAAAGGCATATTTTGTTATTAGTATGATTCGTAAAAGCAAAGGAGATGAATTCATACTCTTAAGATACTTAATTTTGTCTTTCTGGTTCTTTTTCTTCGAAAGCTGTGAGAGAAGTTTGCCACTATCGGACTTGAGAATATCTACGAAGTGAATATCATTAAATCACGTGCCAGGTTTGAGTCTCTATTACTGTCAATTAATTTGATATGGACCACATTTGTATTCAGCGCACCCTTGCTGATCAAATCGTTCATATTCTCATCTTCCCCGTCATCTTCAAATTCAAACGGCACAATTTGTGGAGTTTTCTCGTCTATTGCTTGGTGGCTTCCTATTGGCGATTTCACTCTTTCAATTTGATTTTCTTCGCCTTTGGAATTCTCAAATCTCTCAGGAGTTTTATCTGAAGGATTCTTCTAAGACGGGGCTTTTTATAAAATGACTCTTACAAATTTGCTTCCAAATCGCCTCGACTTCCCGATCTCCAATTGCAGCCGTGTTAAGCTTCCTATCTTCTAAGACGAAAAGGACTTCGTTGCTAAATCTTGTAAAGGTTCCTGGTGCATAGGTCATGCAACGCCATAATTCAAGTCGATGGTGCATGGATAAACAACTTTTATGCTCTCCTGACCATACCTTGGCTCTATTTTTATGAACAAATCAAGATGGATTCGTGCCATTAACCAAGGATATTACTTTTGCGACAGAGTGAATAAATTCCAGATCTCAAATATTTTCTCATGAGCATATTTTTCTATCTGACGATCATGTTTAAGAGTTTTTGCTTTTTTCTTAGATCTTGTGACTTTGAGTTCTTCAGGATCTTGAAGATGAGCCTCAATTTCATCAAATTCATTCTCTATTTTTCCTTCTTTTCCTTCCTCGTCCTCTTTCTCGTTCTCGTTCTGTTCAATTTCTTTAAATAGATTTTCATTATCATCGTCTTCATCTGGAGTATTTTCTCTCAGATTTGCTCTGATTTGACTTTGAAACCGAATGGGGGACTCTTCTTCTTGTTGTTTAGAGTCTTCAGTTTCATTATCTTCTTTAGGTTCTGGAATCAAACCTCTTTTCTGATTGGCTCGGTCTGAAACATAGATGATTTGCCTTATAAACGAGCAAATTTTTTCATAGTATTTATGGCTGGCTTCACTCAACTAAGGAGGGTTGATAAATATAAATTAACTCATTAAACAGAATCAATCACCTTCAAAAATCGACTGTTTTCTTTGTAATATTCTTTGGCTGTTTTTGATAGTGAGTCAATGATTTCAATGGGAGACAATGAATTAATCTCTTTCAAAGCTTCTTCATAAGTAAATTTCTCACTGTGCGAATATGATCCCAAGTTGAACAGATAATCCTTTACGAAAGAAAATTACAAAGTCAAGTCTCTGAGGAAACAATAAATTAATACTTTTGTATTGGTTCCCATTCGGATAATATTGATCTTGCCTCCGGAGAGCTTTAATAGTGTCTCTTCAAGACTGCTAATCCATTTATTAGTCAGCTCTTTCTCTTCATCCTCCTCTCGTTTCTTCTGCTGAAGCTCATCTTCAGTTTTTTTGCTTTCTATTTCAATATTGAGTACACATCCATGCAAAAAAGTGTAATTACCTGCGTTCTCTTTTTCGATTGGACTGAAAATATCTTCATCATTCCTCCCCAAATAGAATTCGATATCCTTCAGAACTATATCCTCCTCAGCATCGTTTCTCTTCTCTTGGAATTCCACCTTCATTGCTAGCTGTGGATTATCCCCTTGTCCTTCATTTTCTACTTGTTGGTCTGTAAACACGAATTTTTTGATAATTTTCTGGTAAATGAAATCTATGATCGCAAACCATATGTATTCAAGTTTGTTGTTGATATTTTCGATTAGCCTCTGACATTTGTTTTTCTTCTTCGGATTTTTTTTGGGGGACTTTTCATTGCTCAAAGGCGTTTCCTCTACTACATCTTCTATTGATTCAATCTGGATCTTTTGTTTCACCAGAACACCTGGACTCGAGTTAGGCTCACTTTGAGCTTGCTGATCCACTTCGTCTTGCTCAATCCTTTTTTTGGGACTCTTCGCTTCCTGTGGTATAGTTTCATTTGAAACTAGGTTGACTGCTGTTTTTTCCATTTTCGTTTGTGCTCGTTCTAACTGATTTCCTTTTTTCAGTTCTGATATTCTTTCAAATTCGCTTTGCACGAAAAACTTGAGCAATTCCAAAAATCCTATCTGTTCTTTGTCTCCTTTAGGTGCGATCTGTCTGAAGTATCCCTCCAGAATAGCAATAAACACATTTAATAGGATTAACGCCATCAGAATCTAAGAGATCAATGAGATTAAATACAACGTGTTGTTCATTCTTCGAATATTACCATGTAGCTGAAGATCCAAATCACAAGCATTGCACTATCAGTAGCGCTATATTTGTCCATATCGATCGATGCAACAAGCACATACACGCAAGAAAGCATTGATCGAGTGATATTATGGAAATTCAGGTCCTCTGCTCCGAAGTTAAGATGGCCAACTGTCGCAAATCCGAACATAATCTAACAAATTCGATGTTAATCTCAGATAGAAGAAATCCAAAGTTTACTAAGCACGACATCATGATGAAGAATACGAAATCTAAGAGCGCATCGCTAATGAGATCCAATATCATTGAAAGTTCTCCAGAGAAACGGAACACGAGAAGGAGTCTCATTACTAAGAAGAATCCATTGAATGCTTGAAGGGTCACATAAGTGTTGTAGAGTTTAGCTATTCTCTCAAATTCTCCATGGAGAGATTCGCCAGTATAAGTTGAATAGCTAATGTCTTGGATGTCGAATGATCTTCGGAAGGGATCCAGAACAATGAGCAGCAATTGAATCAGAGCGGTGATGGTTATGATAATTGAAACTGAGAGGAGGAGATTTGCATAGTGGCCAGTAATAAATAATTTCGTTGTAACATAGAGGCGATTTAGAAATTGCCATGCTCGCTTAATCACTGCGAATATGAGCCCATACGTGCTTATGTCCTAGAGAACATAGTAAAGTGGAAAGTATAACATCCAACACATTACTTGAGCCTCAAGATTGTAATTCAACAACCTTGAGAATTTGGAGATACCCTTCTTGTACAATTCTGGTTTAACAGGAGTCTTTTGGTGGTTTATAGTTTATGCTAAGTTTACCAAATTTTCAGTGTTTACCTCTCTTTTCGACTCTTCATCTCTCCATGAACGTATCCAATTAGCAATAAGAGTTTTTGCTTGAAAGATGATGCCTATCACATACAAGATCTCGAAAAAGATGCGTGCGCCATCCCCGGCAGTATAAAACACCATTTTAAAAGACTAAATTATGATTTCAATATTTTCCATGCAAGAGAGACAAATACAGTAGGTTCTATCGTTGCAACAACAGTTCCCTCAGAGTTCATAGCGAATATTATCCGATTGTGACAGTACATCTCGATATTTGGATTATACAAGATGGTTTCAAGCACTAGTGTTCCCAGCTATCGGTCATTAGTATGAAATAACAAACACAATAATATCTTTTTTTACGTCTATGTCGATAAACTGAGCATTGACAAGTGCCTCGTAAGTCTGATTGGCAATTGAAACGTTACGAGGAAAGTTAACAACATATCCACCGACTTTGGATGGACTCAGAATCGTGCCCGGAGAGATATAATTCAAGCTATAGCCCTTAGGCAAGAAGGAGAGAAATATAGTTAGACAGCCCGCTTCAAAGTACGAGGATTATACTTGAAATGTCGTATTTGTTGTATTTTCGTAAGTTTTTTCCGAAGAATCCCAGGAAAACGAATCTCTTGAGGTTCTTACATACAACTGTGTTGGAAAAAAAAAAATTATGAAACTTTTATCAACACTGATTACGCCATTTGGATGGTGTGCCATCTGGTATTTTCGGAGAGTCATCCGGACGACAGGATCACCAACGAAGAAAGTTTGAATGTACATCTTGCCGACATCATCATCAGGTTTCATTGGACCCATGATCGAACCGCCCTTCCATTTATAATATATTTTATTGAAAAACACCTATCAATATTAAATACGATTTGAATTAATGAGAGTCAGTCAAAAGGTGTTATTTCACGAACCTGATCCAGATAGCAGTAAACATCCTCGATAGTAGAAATGGAAGAAAAAGTTTTTGATTCATTTTGATAGCTCACATTAAACGCACTCATTGTATCCGACGTGAAGTAATCTTGAACCGCTTGGTTTAACAAGAAACTCTAAAACAGCCATGAGCTCATTGTATGTGCTGAAATTGGATTTTACGGTTGATTTTGGTATTTCATAGCTCATGGTAACAACGTAGATTATGATGAACAAAATATGGAAGAAACTTCCCTTCATATTCCTCTTGATCCTCTCTTTGGCTTCAGGCGTATCGCATCTTCTGAAATTGAGACGATCCTAGTAGAAGGCATTAATGTAATGATATTTTCTTTTTAGTACATCGCGAGTCTTTGTAATAGCCTCTTTGATCTTCTCCTCCTTGTCTTTCAACATTTTCTCAAATTCCTCTCTTGTTATGTGATTTCTGCTAGTAAATCCAAAATACTATCGATCAAAAACAATTATCTTTGCTTCAAAACTGATAACACTGTCGTTTTTTACGTCCAGCTTCTCAAGATTTCTTTTAATTGTCTGCTTTGAGAATCGATTTTGAGCTGCTCTTTGGCTCTCCACATCAGTTGTTTGGTGATCTTCTGAATTCCGGCAAAGTAACAAGTCAACACTAGCAAGATTTATCTAAGATTAGTCGCTAAGGAAAATTGGCTATACATTAAATCTTTCTTTTTTTCGGAAGCCTCAGCCATGATCTTCGTCAAAGCTTGGGTTTTAGTTTGAATCTTCTTCCTCAATTTGACATAAGTCGACATAATGATAACCTATGTTTAATAGATTGCTGTTTACAGCTGGTATACCATGAGACGTATCTTACCACGAAGATCAGCAGCACGACCAAGTTAAATACGATGTAGAAAACAAAGAAGTATATTGGTGCCAGATTGGAGTCAGAATTTTGCATATTGCCATAGTTCGATGCTCCCAACAGCTATATGATATAGAAAGGTATGACAATTATTGTCCGTATCGATTACCATTTGAAAACTTTGGAAGCCAGCCTTAGCCCAGGTATGGCTATCATCGTCTCCTATTCCGAAACTGTTGACCGAGACGGTAATAAATCCGACTAGGAGAGTAATAATCGTCTAGAAAATGTAGTCAACAGTGGCAATGATTTAAGTTATTACGACGGCAAAAATAAATAATTCTTTTCGTGCTGTCGCTATGGTATAGAACAGAATTCCAAATGAAGGAAACTGGGTGTTGAGCACCACAAGCAGCTTGATCGTGATCAACACGACGCCAACAGACAAGAGAACCAGGAATCTTCGAGTCACGAGTGAAAATGTTATCCACTCGTTGAACTCAGTGATCGTGTCCAAGGTATCAAAGTCATGAAAATCCAGACTATTGTATTGTAACAGATGATGTAAGACCAACCAATAATGCGAAAATGAATCATACGAGTTTTTGGAAATGAGAAGGAACCAGTTCACCATAATGATACTCATAATCACTAGGTAGAGAATGTTGAATATGAGCATTCTAATCCGATGCTAATTTAATTTTTCCATTTAGTTGAATTATTTTACACTTCAAGGTTCAGTTGATGTGTCTGATAGAAGCTGTTCAGCATCTTGTAGATGTCCTGTACCATAATTAATAACTAGTCGATGGAAGTGTAAAGATTACGCTAATGATGATTTTTATGATGCACAACACCAGGTAGAGAGAGAATATCACGAACACAACGAAGGGGAAAAGATCGGAGCTTCTATCTGAACTGTCATTAGCATTAGGTTAAAGGATATGATGATGATGTTGGGTGTATTATTTACTCTTGGAAAAATGCTGGGTATAGTGGATAGACTTCATTCGTGACGAAGAATTGCCCTTTTTGTAAAGTTTTTGCATCGTTTGAGAGCAACCACAAAATAAATTACCGTTTGCATCGAAGGTGCAGGTGTAGTTTACAATAAGGGCGGCTCTTGTTATAGTATTGTAAACTATCGACTGTGCCGACCACATGAATAGTTCTTCATGATGAAATTTCATGATATCCTGACATTTGATAAGTGGAACAGAATTAATTTTCGTTCATTACGCTCAGATTGCTGACAAGATCTTGTGCTTGGGTGATATTATTACTTCCAGGAAGGTAGAACTGCTCATCATCTGCAAAGCATAATAGCACCCTTACAAAAGCTAATCTATTTACCTTTGCCTAATGACAAATTCCTGAGAACGTATGGGTTATAAACCACATAAATGAGCATTCCTTTCAGTTGGTTGAATCCTTGCAGAAAGTTATATCCGGACACGTTTGAACTGCAAATTGATTATTTGAATTCGGAAGTCGCATTTCTCCTTACACATTATTGTTGGCAAATGCTTTTGGACTGTAAGTAGTTGTGTTATAGAACCAAACAATCAAATCATCCATAAAATTAGAAGCTTCAAAGAAATTCTGCATATCATGAAAAGTATGCGCCGGAGCCTGCGTGACCAACCTAGTGAAAAAGCATTGCTTTGGGTTTCTGGAATGAGTAGACTAGACGTACTTTGTTTCGATTGTGTCATGCATAGCATTGTATATTCTATATGCGTTGTCATTCTGGAAGTGGACCAGGAACGCAATGATAACAAGCACGTTGAGGAGAACATTACTATGAATCATGAGAACCGATCATAAATGTCTATTTACAAGAAAGCTTTCGATGCTGAACTCGAGGCAAGCTCTTGAAAATCTTGTCCGTGCTCATCGTTGTCTTCTTCGTCATCGCTGTCGATGTCTTCAGCGGTGTTAGTATTCTTTTTTTCAAGATAGTTCTCATCTTCTTGCTCATTCTCTCTTTTTCGCTTTGTATATTCGGTGGTACGAGCAGCTGTTATATTAGCAAAACTTATTATGATGTTGAATGAACAGATTTCTTGCCTTCTGTGAAATTAACTGGCTCGGCGAAGAGTAGATCCGGGGATTTCGTCGTTCCGACCTCAGTTTGATTCATTTAGATTGATTATTTTTAAGCTTTCTGTTTTTTTTAATTTCATAAATTTAAGAGGTCAGAAAAAAATTTCCCGAGGAGAGAAAAGAACAGAAATCACAAAAGCGATCGAGATTTGGGGTTGAGAGATATGGCCGATAATTTTGAAGAATAAAGCAAAATATAAACAACTCAGATGGCTAAAAGAGCATTTCGGTGCCCCAGTTAGACTAGTTTCCGATATATAAACAGAGATTAGGAAGGTTATAGCGGAGCGGCCTTATAAAATATCCTTTATACTCGTTTTACACATCATCGGTAAAGAAAAAGCTCACTTAAGTGTATATCGATAGGAGAACAATACTCAGAAAAATCTGTTTATCAGAAATTTTGAGAAACGCTTTTTAAATCTCCAAGTCAGAATTAGAAATGTTCTTCGGTAGCCATGGATTTTACTAGATTTCTAAGCCAGTTAGAATCATTATTTTGGTGAGAAAATAGCCTATTGAGCAGGTCTTCTACCGAAATAATCGATAAAACCAACAATAGTCGATATGTAATTATGTAACATTTTCATTTTGATAAGAGATTAATCCCGGTAATCTGGTGCTATTAAAACACTCATCACTGAGATATTAATGATAATCTTTCAATCTCCTTCAATTCTCCTCTCGGGTCTCTTGGCTTCTCGGACAAAAATTTTTTGTTAAAAATTAAAACGGTTAGCATTTAAATAAGGCTTCTCAACAAATAGATGTAAAACGTGGTCACACCTGCTGTTTGACGTGAAAATTTAGGTCATTTTGGAATGAACGCTCATTGTCTCACACACTCTTTCAGTTATAGGCTAGCATTCAATCAGAATAGGAAGAATAAGCTTATATTTGAGATCGCTGTCATTCACGCATTCGATAAGAAGGTGTAATGCCGACTGAGGCTCTCTGCAATCTGTTTTGTATATTAATCCTTAGAAAATGAAAGGATAGTAGACTCTATGAAATTGCTAACCTCGAGCGATTTTAGTATGACTGATTGTATCATCATCATTTAAAGCGATTTCACAAAACTCATTTGAATTATATTGTTGTTAAGCCTTATAGAAACACTGATTGATAGTTTTTCAAAAGAGAAAGTGCATGATTCGCTCCGGTCACTTTTGGTTAGATCTACTAAGTAATAGTGTATGTGTGTGTAACTCAAAATTAATTCTTAGTGATTCTACTGTGTAGTACAATCACTTTTTAAATGTACGTTGTTTCTACGAACCTAGTATTAGTTCTATCAATTATATTGCGACATTGCTTGATAATTTAGGAAGAAAGCACTTGAGAATACATTTGTATCTAAGACGTTACTCAAAGTTCTTTATTTACATTCAGTTCCATTGTTTTTACCTTTACTCTCTTTAGGAAATTTATTAGCATTCAAATTGGCTTGATTTTCTACAATACTGGAATATAATACCGATTACCAGCTGTCAATTTAGATCATTTACATTTGTTCTGCACGGAAAAATCTTTATTTATCTCAGTAAAAGTTCACTTGAGAAAGAATGAGACACCTCCCTCTTAATAAAATTTTGCAGAAATATTTGATTATTATTATTAATTTCACGATGAATTCAATTTTTAATTAATTATTCAATACCAATTTTATAATCAATATGATTTGAAAATAATTCAAAATTATCACGATTCTCTTCAAGAAAATGAACCCGTTGGATGCAGACAAGTTGGCTTTTGCGTGAAATTTGGAAGCTGAGAGATAAAATCTCCGCAACACTGAACGTAGTAAGCTCTTATAGCTTAAGCTAACCAGATTCAAAGGGGTTTTTTCTCTTTGAATGTAATCTGACTCATCCAACGCCGAGAGTAATAGAAATAAAATTGTATGGAAGATATTTGTATTCCACTTTGCTTGGTATTGGTACTTCTCAGATCTCTTGTTAATTCGATTTATCATGTACCTCAATGGCCTGTTTATTAACACTCTTAAAGATTTCTGTCGATTATTCTCAATGAAATTGATATGTAACTATAAATAAGTAAGAAACTTGAGACAGTGTCAGATTTTCAGAGTTCATCAACTATGTCTAGAACACTGAGTCTCAAAAAACCAAATGATAATTCTTATTTGACTTTAGATACTACAATATAGTAGCAATGAGAGAGTGCAATGGAGATCAGATTGAGTCCTTGTTTGATAATAGAGAAGACTAAGTGGAATTCGTTAATTATTCAGGGTAGAAAAACTAAGCATTAGTGTTTCTAAAAAAAAAAAAGGAATATTACTATCCTTAATTATACAAAACTACAGCAATGTGCTAGTGAATTGCTGCAAACCGAAGTGAAGTTGAGCTCAGTTTTATCAGCAAAAAAACAAGCAGTGAGTGATCCTTTCAACAACTCTATGCAGCTGTTTGCAGAAGAGACCGACGCAAAAAGTGAATTCGATTAAAATTGTTGGCTCTGCTAATCATCTTTAAACGAGGTTATTTCTCTAATTGAAAAAGATTTCAAGAGAGCTGAATCGGCGTCGGATAAAGTGACCTTGTTATTGGGATAAACCTAATCAATTCGATAGTGGTTGTTTCTTTGATTTAGCAAAATCCTGGAATTGAATCCTTGAGTACTAGACTGTTGCGAATCTATCAAGGTTGGCTAAGTATCAATTTCCAACTCGCTGTGGTATCTTGGGAAATGAAATGCTTATTTTATAGGGATATTGTATTATCTGAATCTCAAATCTAACCTTCCACTTTTTTAATCTACAAACCAAATGAAGTTCATTAAATGGGCAGGATGATGGCATTCATGAAATCTCAGGTTTTTTGGAATTTGTTAGGTCGCAAACCGAGAAATTTTTGTGTGGGTTTCAGAGTAACTACCAAACAATTTTGAACAAAAGCAGCTTTTTTGATACGTTCAGTTTTCTGCAGCCATGAAAACTTCCTCTCACAAATATGAGGACTTGCACCCTTAAGGTCGAAAATTGTTTTTCCCTAGGAAAGCCAAGTATTTTGAGACATTGAAAATGAGACCGCAGAACCGAAAAATTTTTGATGGATAAATGATTAAGGCAGAAAGTGTTTGAGATTTTCAGCACTGATGAAACGTGAAAGAAAATCTTTCACTATTTATTAAAATTGCAGAACAGTCGCTGCAAATACATCTCAACAGCATTTGCGCTCTGATTATTTGTAAATTTAGCCTCCTATTCTTGAAATTTTCAAAAAGCGTTCTCTTCAAGAAATCCTGCTTGAATTTATCGAAATCCGTTCAATTTTGAATTTAAACGTATATAATTTTTCAGAATGAAGAGAGAGCAGTTTAAATACGCCAAAAACGTGGCTGCAAGCTCCAAGCCAGTCAGTTCTACTTCATCCCGACCGAGCACAACATCGTCCATCCGCTCAGATACCAAATCACAAATTTCTATCAACCCTGAGCAACTAATCCCAACAACAGCTCTCCATCACTTGAAACTTTTTGAAAACCTTCGCGCAGTGCTCATCCAATGGCGCTATGCAAACGCTTACTTCAAACGAGAGATCCAAGACCTCCAGGCTAACGTCGACTTGAATTTCTTTGATCGTATCCTCCAACTCAAGGATCTTGAGAACGAATGCAACGAACTCCGCATAACAACACTCAAAGAAGAATATATCAAAGAGCTTGAGGACATTTTGGGAATTGAATACCCTAATGCTGTTACCATAGGACGTGAATGGGATAACTTCAACGAGACGCTCAATTTATTTTTGGACTTCCTTGCCAATACACTCGATAAGGTCTTTTTGGGAGACAGAATCGTTATCGACGTAACCAATTTCAATGATTACTTGAGATCAAGCGAGGAGATAATTGCCAAGATTCTTACGGAATCAATTGGAGTTTTCGAGCAAGATGATGAATTGTGTGCAAAAATCACTGAGTTAGACAGCATAGTCAAAGAAGAAATAAATGAGATTAAGGAAATAGCGTCTATCCTCGAAACGAAGAGTGATCAGATTAACAAACAGATGCTTGAGACATCTCTTAATAACCATAAAGCTTACTTAAGCAACCTTGAAGCCGAACTGTTGCATGAAATATAAGCTTGGTTGTGAATTATCATAAATATTTATTCTGATTATGTACAGATGTTAGGATGATATGTAGACAGCATTCCTCATTCATAAGCTACTCAAAATAATCAATTAAGGAGCATAATTTTCTTCATTATAGAGATAAAAGAGCTGGATGCAGAGTTTGAATAACAAACACCGTTGGTTTCTGAGTTAAAATTTAACATCTTTGTAAGTCTCACCAGGCATATACTCAAAAGCCCAAGGGTTGCTAGGAAGGATTAACAATTGGAAAGAAAAATTTTGGTTTACTTTTCGAGGAAGACTTGAATGGCTTGTTTGATAGCTAGATTTGGGAAGATATATTCTGCGCTGATTGGGGTTCTGTACAAAAGAAATCGTTAGAGGATGCTTGCTAATTTTGACTATCTTTACCTTGTGACTGGATCAGTTAGGCCGTTCTTTTTGATGTGCTCTTCGAGCACATTGCGCTCGTATGTCATACCAGCTTGAGTGACAACAGGGTCTTCCATGAGTTCCTACAGGAAGTCAAATAATATGGAACGACTTTCATTCTTACAAAAGTGATTTTGCAGCAGAGGTATTCTGGAATCTCAAAATTCGGTTGCAACCTTGGATCACTGAAGAGTATTTTGAGCTATTATTGATGAGATCATTGAAAAATGTTGCTTTGAAACAGGTAGCATACCTCTTCCAGAGTTTTTTCACGATCCATCTGATACCTGCTCAAATCGTTGTTCACAGAAGTCTAAAAGTTGGTAAATGACATGCCTTTGATCGAATTATGATACAGCCAATTTTTTATATAGCTCCTGCATTTTTTCTTGCTTCTTTTCAAGTTCCTTCAGCCACATAACTTTTTTTGCCTTGAGAATATTCATTCCAATTTCTCTTTCAAAGACCTGAAGGCCTTGGGAAGCACAAAGGGAAAGCGCCTTCGTCATTCTTTTTATGGCCAGTTGTAACTTTTCATTTCCTTCTTCCAGTTTTCCAAGCTCAGCTAGCATCTGCCCAGTTAACAGATGGCCTTTAATGTTTTTCTCATCAAGCTCTACCGATAGCACAGCGTCTTCATAAGCCTTTGAAAAAATTAGCAAATCTTTTTCTACATAGGCTAGAGTTCAAACCATCACAGTTCACACAAACAGCATCTATCATTCGCCTTAATCATAACTGCACTTAGTTAATATGCAGCACCAGGTAAAGGTTTGAAGACAAATGTCACACCCTACCCTCTCATAAGCTCAGATGACGCTGCTGCTGCCTGGAACTGCGAAGTGATTGAAACTTGAGCCAATTCAATACCTTTTTATAGTTTCCTAGCATTTTATGACAGCGAGCTCGATTCGAAAAGAAAACTGATTCGGTATCATTCAATTTCTATCAAACAAGAAGTTAAAATGTGGATAAAGGGTTGCTGAGGTTATTACAATTGCCTGGTCATAGCACTCAAGAGCTTTTATGTATTCCTTCTTTTTATAGAATTCGTTTCCTAGTCGCTTGTAATAGTGTCCAGAGTTGGGATTTTGTTCTAATTGCTTGATCTGAGCTTCTTTGCTATTTGAAGCAAAGCTCTGTCTCCTCTCTTTCTCTTTCTCTTTTTCCATCCTTGAAGGAGGGCGAGGTCGAAAACCTCTTTGTGATTGGCCCTGAAACTTCTTATTTTCGAAAATTCAAGAAGAATTACCATTTGTTCTGGTCTACCACCGTAATTAGGTCGATATTGTTGCTGTTGCTGATATGGCTGCTGTTGTGGTCTTTGTTGTCCTCGTTGTTGCTGTTGGGTACCTTTTCAGAGGATCAAATACTGGAAATGTTGAATAATCCATACCAAAAAGACTGTTTAATGGGTCCTCGAAAAACTGACCAACAGAATTTGCGACATTATTGATCGTGTCGTTGAGGCCAAGGTTGCCAAATAAGCTGTTCATTTGGTTCTATTTCCAAGTAAAGCTGATTTCGAAGTCTAGGTTCTTCTGTTTTTTACTGTTGATTTTATAATTCGACGAAGTCCTCTCAAAGAAGGTAGAAAATTCGATTCCAGAATTCGATAAACTCATCACTAAATTAAATTGCCTAGCGTGCTGCCTATTGAGAGATAAGTGGACACTAGAAGATTGGAGTTGTGAGCTCACTTCGCATGAAGATTTTTCTTTTCATTTTCAAAGATTTCACATTCATTAATGAAATTTGTTGCTGGAATCATCTTTTTAATCGCTGATAGTATAGTTTAAGGATATAGGAGAAGCTACAATATCAATGGCTTTTATTTCTTGGTTCTAGATTCTCAAGACAGTATGAGGAATTTTCTGGAAAGTGCTTATCAAATCGAATCTGTTGTGAATTAGATCAAGCAATCTATGTGGTTCCTTTTCTCAATTGAGATGATGATGCGAAAAATCAAGAAAACCTTCATTATGAGTACATGACTGACTATTTTAACGAAGGGTTACAAACCAGCGATCAGCAGTGAATTGGTGATGTACTTATTCTCAGCTTGGAGTTTTCATAATCATATCTACGTTCATTTTTTCTTTCCTTGCAGAGTTACTGCTGTTTTTTTCTTCCCTCCTCCATAGCAGAGTGAATGATCAATTACTTAAATAAAGTATCTTTCATATGTTCAATCAATATTAAATTAATTCATTTGATTTGATGCAGCTCATTAAGGCTATAAACATTCCCAATCTCCAACGACTCTTCGAGCTTATTACAACTTCAGCTGCAGTTCGCAGATTAGCCGACCATCAAATATATAGCTCTTGAACAATCTATTTCACTTCAATAAAAAACGAAGAATGATGCACCAGTTTATGAATACACATATTTGTTTATAAAGTAAAGTAGTTTCAAAAATTGAATGAGGACTTTTTCAAATTATGGAAAAAGTTTTTATTTGCTAATCGGAAGCTCTCACAAATGAACATACTCACAGTTTTATGGGCATCCTTACTGGAAAGTTTGATTGCTGTGCAGAAGAGAGGGATTCAATCCACATTTTCAACAATCATGTGAAACGACAACGTGTGTGCTTCAGGGATAGTGTAGTTTTTCTGCATTGTATTAGATCTAGAAATGGCTCATTTCAGTCTATCATTCAAAATTGTTAGAAAATGATGTATCAGTAAGGAAGCCTCAATTTCTCTCACTAACGAAAGTTTTTCAAGGAGACAATATAAGAATCAGGATTATGGACTAGGGATAGTTTTTGGTGAAAACTCACCGGAGAGAAATAGCGACAAAGCTTGAGAAAGTTTGAATTTGGAATGTATACGTCATGATTAAGAAAACTTTAAAGTCTTTTCTCATATTGATTGGTGGTTAGAGAGACAGTTTGAGATACTGAATTTTTGCTTGATTGTTTCCTTGCTGCTTTTTCCTCTCACACAAAATCATCTCATCAGTGAGATTGCTTCTTGATGACCAACCCCCGACTACTTCACAAATTAAATTCGTTCTTGAAATCTAAAAAGTAATCACTTCCATAACTACTTCTAAGTTCGCTTGTGAATCGTCACAGAAAGCTGGCTCTCTATGACCCTGTTGAGCGGTTAATCAAATTTGTTAAAGTTATAAGAGATTGATAGCTAATTTTCATTCTTAAAAGTAAAAAACCCTCTTTTTTTCGAAGAGAATCTTCTATCTATCTATTTTTTTTTTGTTAGCTACCTGTTGAAAGAGTTCGCCTGAGTATCGATTCTAAACCAGAAATAATGCAAGTTTTTCAAAATCACAGCTCCCCGCGAATTTTTCGAATTTCATAATTCTGTGTATAATTTACCTAACTTGCTTATGTTGATTCATTCTCAGCAACTCTACAGTGAAAGTTACGCGAAAGGAGCTTTTCGAGACTCTTTGCCATAATCTTGTATCCTCTCCACTCATCATTCTGAAACCCAACTAGGTTTGCCCCTACCTCCTACTTTTCAAGGTGCCTTCTATTCTTGGAACCATCTCAAAGCGCATTTTATTGGGTTTTCAAACTTCCAATTTTGGAAGAGGGTGCATGCTGTGATTAATTAAACAACCTTCATTAAAATAAAATTAACGAACTTTCTGTTTGCGATTGCCACTTCCACAACAGCTTTTTTTAGAAAAATTTTTTATGCTCGAAATAATCGAAACGGGAGAGATGTAGAGAAGTCTATGTATTTCTTAGAATCTTTCTTTCTTTTCTCGCGACTATTTATGAGAAATTCCCATCTATATGCATCTATTGTGCTTATCTTGGTGCAAATATGCCTTATTTGAATAGCATGCACTAATTCAATGAGACTACAAAATTCCTGATGAGGAAAGATTCAAAAAAGTTTTTCAGGCTCGCTAATTTGTGCATTTTAAGGCATTTTTCTATTTAATCCAATTATTTGAAAACGGGTAGTTTGAGAGATAGTAGTATTAAGATGATTTAGCTCGGGCTTTTCTCCAGCATAAACTTCTCTAAAGTCCAATGAAAGGTGGTCCTCCTCCCGAATAGAGCACTCACCTCCATTGAATGCAGAATGTAAACGAGCTGATTTTTTTCATTCTGAGAACTAATTTTCAAATTAATAAATTATAAGTTCAACGCATTAAACACACGCACGGGTTTATGAACGATCTAAGTGTTCTTTAATAAATCTTGAACGCTGGTTCCAATTGAAATTTATGCAAATACGGTATCAAAACACAACTCTTAAATTTCTTAATTAAGTATACGTATTCCAGTTCAAATTATAATACGATTTAGCATCACTAACTATTTTTGGTTTCTGGCGCCAACCATTTTTTTTTGAAGATCAAAGACCCCTATCGACTGAACACACATATTATGCACAATAGCTCTGTCAATACGAAATATCAGAATGCCTTTCAATCAGGAAAAGACGTTCTAGCCCTCAGCGATTTCAGGAATCTAAAAGAAAATCGCAATTGCGACGAGTGTGAAGACGGAACAGCTCACGTCTTCTGTATCAACTGCGAGCAGTATCTTTGCAAACCATGCAATCTGAAAATCCACAACAAAGGCAAGCGCTCTGAGCATTTGACCCAACAGAGAGATCTCGAAAAGGAGCGAGGAATGAGCGTTCTTCTTCTCTCATTCGATGAGGCGAAGGAAGTATTGCAGGCGAAGAGTGAAGGTCGAGAGACTGGCAAGAAGCTCCTCGTTTTCATTCGATCTCTGCTCCAATCTAACGGGATTAGTGAGGAGACTACTCGGATTTACATTTACCACCGGAACGAAGACGAAACTGCCCGAGATTTGATCCCAGAGTGCTGTGAATCATTGAGCAATCTGCAATTTTGCGTTTTTGTAAACATTGACAAGCTAATTATGGTAAAAGAAGTCGAAGAATCTTTTCTCAATGCAAATCTCCCAAAAAATGAAGAGAAGCAATCACAATTGGTGAAATGTTTGAGCTTTTTAGCCCGAGGATATGCCAAAGTCTACATCTATGACCGTTACGACTCCTCGAAAATCGGGTCCCAGATAGCTGCTTCAGACGTATCCGAAACTCAAAGAATTTACACTGTAGAACACGTAGAGAGCGTCTTCAGCGGCGAAGGCATGAAGTTTGCTGAATTAATCGTGAAAAAGCACGCAAAACTGTTTCTTAAAGATTTCGACCACCAGAGTCTCAGCATTTACAGCCAAGAAACCCGAGATTTCAAAGTGAGTTCAGATTCCAGCACGGAGTTCCCTGAAAAACCAGGATTCCTCGAGAATAATTCCTCATTTGATGAGATTCAAGAGACCGGCTCCAAGAATAACTTTAAAAAGCCATTGCCCGGCAGTTTTAGTCCTAATGACTACTCGGGCGAAGAATTCATTCTCCCTCAAGTCGTGAAAAAGGGTAGCAATACTTGGGGTGTGGCTGGAGGAGGATATGATCGCTCTTTCCAACGAGCTACTGACCAAAAGACGCTCTCACAAGACCAATCTGATAACTCGTTCGAAGGAGATTCGCATCAGAATGCCTCGTACTTCAAAAAGAAGGAGATCGTCCCAAAGCAGCTTGACTCCAATTTCGGGTTAATTTATCACCCTAGGAAGGAGGTCGAGGTCGATGGATCTCTCGAGCTGGGCAATCAATTGCAGGTAGAGCTCTGCAAATTAGCTCTTCAAGGAGACTTGATGATTCCAAAAGAGACTTTAATTGCACATATAAATGACATCTGCAAGAAATTCAATAGAAAAAGTGATTTAGTTGTTGACAAGGCTCATCAAGCTGGAATCATCCGAATCGCAAACAGAAAATATCCAGACGGCACATCCTACAATTATGTCAGTCTCCAACTTGAAGTGATAACCATCGAAGCACTCGGATGGGTTTGCCGAAGCATCAAAAAAGATGCAATGGCTCCGACCGAAAAGCTGATCCTAAGCAGAATAAAAGAATGCTACGACATAAAGATTGATGCTGACTCCTGGGCCGCTCTGCTTGCCCACCTCAATAACTATCCTTCTGGCTTGAAGAAAGTTTTCATCAACGAAAGCACAATGATTCTACCACTGGTTCTCTCAAACATCACAGATGCTTCTACTGGAGCTGAGACTCATGCAATTTACATTAAAGATGAGGAATGGGCTTGTGAGGATATTGGAACAGTGGATGAGACTGCCCCAACATGGAAACTCTTCGTGAAATTCTTAGATGAGTTTTTTGAAGAAGAGGCTCCTCAACCTCAGAAGAAAGACCCAAAAGGCTACAATCACAATAACAGATTTTCAAAATATGGCAACAAATACATCGGCTACCAGAAGTACGATAAAAAGATGGAGGCAACGAACGATGGCAAAGCTATTCCTGGAGGACGATATGGCTGCGCTCAGTTCATCAAGGTCTGCGGACCTGAGACTCTCAGAAAAGAATCGTTGGGAAAGCTCAATCTCTACGTCCAAGAGGCTATTAATAAAGGGTTTGTCCGATACCAAAGAACTCTTCTCGTGAAAAACACACAAATTGGTCTATTGGAAGGAGGAAGCAACCCGAATGGACACAATGCAGTAAGCAATGACCCTTTCGTCGAGAAGCAGATGCGACAACTCAAGAAAATAAAGGACGCGTTGATCGAAATCCTCTATGAAAATCCCGAGGGACTCTCTCTTGCCCAAATCCCTCAATACCTTCGACGCAAACTTAACTTCTCCTTCAATCTCCAAGAGATGGGATTCCCTAAGCTCAAGAACTTGCTGATCACAATGACAGATGAGATTCAAATTGACGTTTCCGGCTCGAATCACTCATATGCCTCTTTGAAGCATCCGGAAAAGTACACACACTTAGCAAGAAAATACGGCCATAAAAACTACAACAACAGCAACAACCATAAGTATCACCAAGACGAGCCTGTGAGTCTGTTTGGGTACACCTTTAAGGGTAACAACGACCAAAATACAAATCTCCAAGGGCAAGAGCCAGCACAGAAGGTCCCGAAGAACGGCAAGACCTTTATCAAGAAACCGATTAGCCAGATTGCTGAGTTCCAAATAAAGCAGACTAGCGACTCTTTCGCTAACAAATACGACTCTTTTGGAGAGAGCTATGACAATGGTTATGATAGCTCAAATGACAAATATCTTCAAGAAATCCTCTCGTTGTTGAAAAAGATCGTTCACATGAACCCGTATGGCCTTGACGTCATCGATCTGCAGTCGCGCTTAACTTTCGAACTTGGCCGTCTCATCGACTTGAGGTACTTCAAATGCGAGAGTCTTGTTGACTTCCTTAATAAGTATGCTGAAAATCTCGTTGAGGTTCAAGTCAGAACGCACCATGAGACGAGAAAGGTTACTTATACAGTTTTTCCAATACTGTCCTACCAAAGCCTACCAACGAATCCAATACTCCAAGTCCCAATCCAGCAATTATCAAATTCCAGTCAAAACCCCAATACCTTTGATTTGGGGGCCTATTTTACAAACAGTATCTTCCCTTCAGTGATGCCAAACAACAGTTACACTACTGGCCTCTTCCCAGGATCTGTTCCCACCAAAAACTCTTCAACGCTTAACAAGGCTCCAGAAAGTAACGAGAAGTATCTTCCAGGGCCCTTTGCGTACTTTGGTGGCCAAGAAGACAAATACAATCCTTTCCAACTCGACGAGACTCCGAAGAATAATCAATACTATTCAAATTTCAACTCTGACTTCTACGAGAGCAATTCTTACACTCCTCAGAACTTAAATTATAGTGCGAAGACAACCAAAGCTCCCGAGGAATCGAATTACGAACTTACCGAGAATTTTCGATTCATCGAAAATTTGCTGTGTGATAGCAACCCAACTGGAATTAACTTCCTTAATCCAACTGGGCCAGCAACGAACTTTCCTGTTTCGGAAACCACCAGCTCCACAATAAATAGCTATAGTAAGAATTTCCATTCAACTGCAGTGAATGGTGGATTTAACATTGACGAGACCTTTAATAGGATCCCTCCTGGTCTCGAGATCAGCAATAAGGGACCAAACAACGCGTTTGCTAAGCTTTAAAGGCTAATAGCATGCTGACATCTGGGATGCAAGTGTCGTGAGATACATGACAAGGACCTCTCTATAAAGACCTTTTCTATTTTTTGAGTCTGGATTCTTGCCATGAAATCAGAGATTGAAGTGGTCAAAGAGAGTGGCGCCTTTAATTGTATATGAATAGTATTCCCTGTGTGGATATATATATCTATTGATTAATCTTGATATATACATATAGTTCTAAAATCGGGTTTTTCTTATGAACAATTATTGCTATATGTGCGAAGCTTAAATTTGCTTCATATTCTATAATTGTCTCGTGCTGAAATCTCTATGCTGATGCATTGACAATTTATTTTTTTACATATCAGACACATAGAAAGACCATTAAAGCATATTTGCTCAACAAAAGTTCTTTTTTATAGAATAATCTGAGAATTTTACTTGAGAAAAACGATAACTAAATACTTCATTTTGAAAATGACTTCACAGCTATCAATTGAGAATTTCGAGACTGCCAACATGTATTTAGTTTTGTTGACCAAAAGCGATTTTCTTCTATGAAGGAAACAAAAAAACGAAGGAATATTAACTCTAACCACGTCTGAGTAAGAATTGGATGAATAACTTATCATTAGATAATTACTTCTTTAATAAATATTTCAAAGGTTTTTTCTTTTTGATTCTTTGTTTTTCATAAATCAAATTATTTTGGCAAAAGCTCATCTTGAGACTGAAACATTTTTGGAAGGTTCATGATGATTTAGCCCTCTCTCTGTTCTATAAAATAAATGAATATTCATCTCGACAGTGATTGTGAATTTCTAGTCTCCTTTATTGAATCTCTTAAGGAAAATATCTCAGAATTCAATTTAAGAGGTTGTTTGTGCTCGAGCGGAAGCACTCATGATTGTCATTTTTATTGAAAAACTTATCTCATAATAATGCAAAAGAAAAACAAAAGAGACGATGATATTGTTAAGTATTTTACCAGATTCTATTGACGGTAAGACGTCCAAGTCATTTGTTTTATTTTCTTAAATCATAAATAATAGTGCGTAATTCATTTTTTCATAAGATCAAACTAGCTTCATCGTCCTAACATAAGCTATTTTGACTAGGGATTAAAACCAAACTTTCTCATACTTTATTACTTTTTGTTAGATTGATTTTTGAAAATTCATGATGAAGAAGTTTCAAGTCAAAGTCAAATTTTATGCAAAGGAAGCTGGTAGATAAGATGCTAAAACTAATAACCTCTTTCTCGAAGAAATTACCATTGTTTAGTCAAGCACACGTGCGTGTCTCTCAATACATTGCGCCTTCAGCAGGTTGAGACAGCTTTTTGTTGGCAGAAGATTGCATCTCATTCTTCAATCCTGTCAGGATTGACTCAATGCTGTAAGATTTGTCCCAGTTTTTCAGGATACTAAATTTGCTTACATCAACCTATGAATATTGGATAGACTGTGTTAATCCAAGGCAGATTTAAGAAAATCTTACATTTCCATTTGAAGAATTGACACATCCGAGATTTATTTTCGTTAAGAACTTAACAGTTGGTGCGACCTTAGGGTAATCAGGACCGCATACGATCTTCAATGCGTAAATTCTTCCATCAAAGTTGGTCTATATGAGAAAGTTTGGTTTT
>ENA-UOTZ01000684-UOTZ01000684.1-compost-metagenome-genome-assembly--contig:-NODE-684-length-27861-cov-7.679708_pt1 | contig 27861 bp, 34 predicted proteins | sample MGYA00238144_ERZ746983 | MGnify/ENA primary metagenome ERZ746983 (study PRJEB28759, sample SAMN06268863) | compost metagenome | isolation source: single cell | place: USA: California, Emeryville, Joint... | reverse complement strand
ACTTTGTTATAATCGTCAACGGCGCTGTCGTAATATTTCAGTTGGTTGTTGAGGGTGGTTAATCGTTCATCCACCTCAGCTTCTATCTCTTCTAAGTAGGTGTGTTCGGCTTTATTACGCTGTTTGAGGATATCTCGCTGACTTTTGAGAAAAGCTTTATATTCTGTGCATCTTTCGATGGGTCGGTTGAATTTGAGCATAGTTTGCTCCATGGACTGGATCTTGAGCTCTATTTCCTCACAGCGCTTGATATAGGTGGAATATGGGCGTGTGAGGACTTGCTCGTTCTGATTTAAGTCCACAAATTCAACAGCGGAGAGTTCTCCGAGTTCGTTCATGATTTCCCAAGCGTTCTCTCGAGACATAACGATGTGGTAATACCCCATCCGTTCAGATCTCATCAAGCTCATGACGATTGGTGGCTTTAGGTTTGTTGTTTGAAATTTTTAATATATTAGTATTTGTGATTAGAACCGACTCGCGTGAATAAGAATTATAGTTTATGTACTTTCCAATTAGAAGCTAACCTGTATTGATAAAGAAACGGATACAAAAATCGGACCGTTGAACTATTTCGCAAAGCAAGTAATGGAAAAAAACCCTATATGTTCTAATTCTGCTTCAGCTAATGCGAATGAAAATCTACATTTGAAGTGATGCTGTTCCACATACCTAGCTCTGATAGTGTGTAATAAGGCGCTTAAAGGGAGTTTGTCTCGAATACTTCCTTCTTTCATCATTCGTAACAAGGCAGGAAGGTGTTCTAAAAAAAAACGCGAAAGCTGCGGAGAGAAAATGCAGAGTAGACTTGCCTTTGATGGGAGCTTAGGGAAACAATGCGAATAAAGTGAATTTCTCTCGAGTTATGTTCGTAGCCTGATGAGCAGAACCCCGGTCTAAATAAATTTAACACACATGGACAGAACTAAAGTTGTTTCCAAGAAGAATTTAGTGCGGTATCTGGCACTTGGAGGAATTGGGTTTGCACTTCTTGGCGGACTGACCTACTTCCTCTTCCGGAAGGCAAAGAATACTTCAAAATCTCCGAAATTATCAAAAGAGATATCAATAAAAGTTCTGAAGGAAATAAAGAAAGGGCTTTACCCTCTTGTGAAAGAGATTTGTTGGCTGCAAGCGGATGCTGAAAAAGCTGGTAGACCGATTCCTGAAGAAAAGCTGCTCGATCTCAGTAAATCTGACATTTCTGTATATGCTAATATTAGATGTAATCAGAACACGATGACATTCAAGCCATCCAGCAAAAGGCCGCAACGAAGTATGGAGTTAACCTTTCAGACTTTGAGCAAACATTGATTCACTTCTACAAAGATGACGAGTAATCTTCTTATAAATGTCAATATATATACCTATACACTCTATTAGAGAAGTGCAGACGCTTCAACAGTTAATTCTGATGGATCTTACACGAGCATGCAGAAAAGAATTACATAAGAAGACAGAAATCCCTAAGTTTTTAACTCCAGATAAATTGCTCGAATTTTGGGTGAAATTCTTGAAGGCGAATTTGAGAGAGCAAAAAAAAGTTATTCAAGAATATTTCCAACCGAGTCGGAAAGGCACTTTTAGTGAACTTCAATTTCGTGAAAGTTTAAGCGAAACAGAGAAGCGAGTGAGGTAAAAATGTGATTGGTTTTGTTCACACGCAATGAATGCCATTTCAGAGATGAACTGGCGATCAAAGAAGGACTTGCAGAGTTCGAAGATCATCATGACAAGATTCTGGACTATGCAAGAGCACAATATTCGAAAGATCAAACTTTCAAAAATCTAATAACACAGCTGGAAAATGAGTTTCAAGTCACGTTCGGAAAAATAATGCAACAAGACCCAAATGCTGACAGTTCAATTGAAGAGGTTGGAAAATCTATCTTAGAGCGTGAAATTATAATAAGCAATAAGCCCTTTGGTGATAAAATGTAGGTATGAGTTTGTAATCCATTAAGAATAACAACAAAAACAAATTTATGTTCTGTTAGTTTAACCAAAAGGATGACTGATGCACATCATGAGTTTTCTGATCAATTTCAGCATGGAAAATGAGTGTCAACTAACTATATTTCTTCTTTTCATGAATCTTAATGAATACTGGAAAAATTAATTAAAAAAACTCCACGAAAAGAAATTCAAAAAATGAATCAAGAATCCCTTATAGAGATAATCAATGAGTAAAATAATATGAGATGAGATTTATATCTCAATGAGACTGAAGTAAGAAAAAGATGTCGTCATTCATACTTTGAATTGTGTTACAAAACTTAGATGCTGACACTAACGAAGTAGGATTCAAAGAGAGGAATTTAAGTGAGAGCGGCGAATTAGATGTCATTTCAAAGAATAAACATTAGCACACTTGCTGTAAAAGCAAAAGCGAAAGCTTTCTTTTCTTGGTGAGTACTTTGAATCAAATAAAACTTTTGTAGTTGTCAAACAAGTCTATTATTCTTTTCAATACTTCTACAAATGAAGGTCAACGAGTGGGATGATATCTTTTAATTGTTCATTCACCTTGTGAGAGCTCGTTCATGATTTCCACGATGTGGTAATATCCTATGCGTTCAGATCTCAGTACGCTCATGAAGATTGGCGTGATTCACTGTTGTTTTATTTTGTATCAGTAATGCGAATGGACCCGCTCTTTAAATATATGATAAGAAATATCGTTTATGTACTTTCCAATTAGAAGCTAACCCGTATTGATAAAAAACGAATAAAATAAAAACGTTAAACTATTTCTCAAAGGCTGGTAAATAAACCCTACCCATATATATTGAAAACTAAGAAAAATGGTTAACAAAATCTACCCAGAAGTGATTATGCATCAGATTTTACTCTCTCAGTATCTTAATAATGCATTTAGAGAGAGTCTCCAGAGATTTCTTTCCTCATGTCAGCAATGTAACACAACAAATGTTTATTGTACCTGGCTTTTATTCAAAGTAAGCGAAACAATGCGAATGAGGGGGATTTCTCTCAAGTTAGGCTCATGGATCTGATCAATTGTAACACGTAAATAATTAAATTTAACACTATGGACAGAACTAAAGTTGCTTCCAACAAGAATTTAGTGCGGTACCTGGCAATAGGAGGAATTGGATTCGCACTTCTTGGCGGACTGTCCTACTACCTCTTGCGAAAGTCGAAGAATACTCCAGAAACTACTAAAATATCAAGAGAGGTTACGATAAAAATTCTCAAAGAGGTTAAGAAAGGACTTTTCCCTCTTTTGAAAGAGATTTGCCAGATACAAACCGATTATGAAGAAGCTGGTAGACCGATTCCGGAAGATGTGTTGCGCGATCTTAGTAAATCTGAAAGTTCTGATCTTGGATAGGCTAATATTGGATATGTAATCAGAAAAAGATGATATTGAAGCAATCTATAAAGATGTAATAACGAAATATGGATTTACCTCTTCAGAATTTGAACAAAGTTTAGACCTCTACAACAAAGATGAGTAATTCTTCTTATCACTGTCAATAATATACTCATACTCAACCAGAGAAGTTCAGACGCTTCAACAACTAATTGAAACAGATGTTAAGCGAGCATGTAGAAGGGAAATACACGTGAAGGCAAAAATCCCTGAATTTCTAACTCCAGATAAATTGCTCAAATTTTGGGTGGAATACATGAGGGCTAATTTGAGAGAGCAGAAAAAAGTGATTCAAGAGTGTTTCCAAGCGAGCCAACAGGGTCTTATCGTCCCTACCAGACCTCAATTTCAGAAAAAATTACAAGAAGCTGAGACCCTTGCAAGGTAAAAATGTGATTGGTTTATTCATACAATGGCATTTCAGAACTGAACTGGCGATCAAGGAAGGACTTGCAGAGTTCGAAGATCATCCCGACAAGATTCTGGAATATGCTGTAGCGCAGTATTCGCAAGATGAAACTTTAAAGAGCCTAATGGTACAGCTGGAAACTGAGTTTGCAGACGTGTTCAACAAAATATTACAACAAAACCCAAACGTTGATAGTATGATTGAAGAAGTTGGAAAATCTATTCTAGAGCGTGAAATTACAATTAACAATAATTCTTCAAGTGATAAAATTTAGGGTGAGAGTCTGTGCTTTCCTAACAAAATAAAAATCAAACAAATTTAAAATGTATTTTCAGCGATTCTAAGCAAATTAATGACGATGCATTATCTGTTTTGATCAATTCAACTATAGTAAATGAAAATAGATATAAAACAATTAAGCCAACTATGTTTCTCTCCGTAAATACTGGCAAAATTGCTGGTGTAGTTTGAAAAGGGAAGTTAAGTGATAGTGAGGAAGTAGTTCTCATTGTACAGAATAACAATTTAGCACAATGCGTAAACCTCTTTGATAACACTCACGTTTCTAATGAACCAGATTGATAATGAATCATTTACAAAATTCAACAGAATTTTTTAGATAAACTAGCAAATTGGGAGTCACATTCGAGACTCAAGATTTGAATGTATCAGAAAACTGAGTTTTATATCCAAATAAAAGAGAAAAATGGAAAGAAACAAGATTTCGATAAATGGCAAATTGACACAATGCTTAACAATAGGAGGAATTAGCTTAGTAGTGTTTGGAGCATCTTACTATTTCTTAAAACGATCCAAAGAAAGAAAGCAGAAAGAACTCATATTAACAATACTTAAAGAAACAAGAAAGGAGCTATTTCCATTCTTGAAAGAAATTATTGGGAAAAAAGATACTATACCCAAGGATGAATGGTTGGATATGAGTAACACTGAGTCTTCTCGTCATTTACTTCTAACTCTTTGAAATAACCAGCAATGGATCAAATAAAAGAGATCGAACAGAGGATCATCATGAAATATGACATAAATTACTCAGAATTTGAATACTCTTTAACTATTGAGTACGAAGATGACAAGTAATAATATTATTCTACAGCTAACACTTTCCAACTCAACCAGGGATGTAAAGCTTCTTCAAGATTTAATTATCACAGAAGCTATTCAAGCATATGAACAGAAACTAGACTTTCCAGCCAAAATTCCGGAATTTCTAACTCCGGACAGACTACTTAATATCCTGGCAGCGCTGTTAAAAGCATTATTGCAAGAAAAGAAGAGAGTTTTGGGGGCATTTATCAGAAAAAGGCAAAAAATATCTACAAATCCTCAATTTTTGCAAAGTGTGCAGTTAAGGGAACAACAGCTAAGGTAAGAAACTTCCTTTGGGAGGGGTTGATAATCCTAATTGCCTTTAATTGCAGAGAGGATATAATGATAAAAGAAGGACTTGCTGATTTTGAAGATCACCCCGAGAAGATACTGGCTCATGCTTTGAGAATATATGGAAAAAGCAGAGATTTCGAAAAACAGCGATTTCAGTTAGAAGCCAACTATGACGAGATATTGGTAAAAATAGTTCGAGGACACGGAGATACGGATCGACTTATCGAAGAATTTGGGGAAAATATTGGGAAGAATAACATTGAGAGGGTGGTGGTGGACACAGAGAACTAACTTATAAATTCATCATGGATAATTTGATACTTCCTTAAGGATATTTTTTCTAACAGTAATTAGTATCACTTTAAAGTTACTACAAGGAATGAATCCAGTGTAGTTCATAACATGGATTCTAATATTAATTTCATTGAGTCTAGTCTCGTGAAGATATATTTTGAAATTCGCTGCCTGGGATCAAAATTTTTAGTCGAAAAGGATTCTGCATGATTGAAGAGATTGTGTAAGGGTTTCGTATCAAAAAAACAGAAATTTAGAATATATATTCAAATAAATTAAGCGTCGTTCAATGAAAGACGCTTAATCGAGGACGGGAAATCTTCACAATGTGAAGAGTGTGAGTTAATTAAATGAGATTGCACCGATATTAGCGTCATCGAAATAAGCTTATTTGATAAAAAATACAAAAAAATCACTCTTCTCACACTATTACAGATTTATTTTTTCGATAAAGCTGTCAACTCCTGTCAAAAATCAGCTAACTTGGCTTTGATTCGAATTAAAATTTAATAGATATGGACGGGAAAAAAGTTTCTTCAACTGATAACTCGAAGCGATATTTAACAATCGGAGGGATTGGACTTGTCGGACTTGCAATGTCATACTATTTGTACCGAAGACTCACGAAAAAGATGTCAAAAGGGCTGGTTTTGAAAATACTTAAAGAAACAAGAAAAGAGCAGTTTCCACTCTTGAAAAGAATTCAGGGAAGGAGAGACATGACTTCCAAATCTGAATGGCTGAGTCACAGTACATCTACTTGCATCTGATAAGGATTTCTTACAGTCTAACGTACATAGTGAAAGATGAAGTTAAAGCCATTCAACAAAAAATCATAGCCAAGCACGTTGTCAGTCTTTCCGATTTTGAATATAGTTCAACAATTCAGTACAAAGATGACGAGTAATGCTCGTTTTCGAATCACCTGTTCATAGTCGATTAGGGACATCAAATTACAACAGGATTTAATTCAAGCTGACGCTGTCAATGCATATGAACAGAAATTAGACATAACCACAAAGCTGCCGGCATTCCTGACGCCACAAAAACTATTTGAAATCATCGTGAAGCACATGAAGGGGAATTTGCGAGATAAGAAGATTATTTTCGGAGAATATATTCAAAAAGGACAGAAAATTCCCAATGACCCACAATTCGTTCACAGTGTAAGACAAAGGGAGCAAAAGATTCTGTAAGTGATACTTTCTTCGGTATCTTTCAACGTTTATTTTAGAGAAGAGGTAATGACCGAAGTAGGACTTACAGATTTGGAGGATCATTACGAAAAGATTTATGCTTATGCATTGATCAATTATTCGAAAGACCCAACTTTCGAAACTCAAAGAAAACTATTGGACTCAGCGTTTAATACTATACTAGTTAAAATAGTGCAAGGAGTTGAGGAAGTCGATCCTCTTATTGAAAGATTAGGAGGAAATCTCAGCAGCTCAATTAACTATTAATATACAAGGTAGAAAAAATAGTTTCCATAATATTCGATCGATGTTGTAAAAACATCTTTGGTCTTCATGCTTATGACAGGCTAATTGAGGCGAACGAATCTGAAAATAAGTTACCTGGAGGAAAAAGAGTAAAAAAACTTTATTCAATATGATCTGCTAGTGTCTCAAGCTTTTCCTTTGGTGTCCGCAATAGAGTTTAGTAAAAATCGGGAGTTAAGTCACTTATAGTGACCTCTCAAAAAAAGCGGTACTAGACCCAAAAATGAATGGATACTGATTGATTGAAAGATAGAGAATTAGAAAAAAATATTGAAATAATGACATGAAGAAAGACTAAATTATAAACTCGTCATGACTAATTCCTTTTCTTGTCCAATCCATACTAGGAATTGAAGAAGCATCCACAACTTCAGAAATTCTTATCAAAATAAAGTGAGCTTCGTTGACTTCTTCGTTCCTATGCAATTTAATTAATTTCTATGAAACTTTCGTCTTATATTTACACATAATCAATTAAATAGCTAACAAGCAACGAAAAAAGTTCTCATCTTGCTTCTAGAATTTCCTCAAAAGAGCTTTCGCATCATCGAGAGCCTCTTTTACTTTCGCAATCATCAACTCCAAAGCCTTTATATCTTCTTTCTTATCTTTCATGATTTCTGCGTTCTTCATCAGCTGCTCAATCTGGTAGTTCGTTTCACCCTTCAAAATATCAAACTCTTCCGCTATTCTCCGAAGCTTCTGTTTATGTGAGATCGTTGTTCCATCCTCAATTTCAGTCGCGTCGTACACATTTAAAATCGAATAGAACAACTTCAACAAATGATTCGCATTCTGATGAAATTCTTCATAAATCTTGAAGAGATTTGAGTCAATGCTTGAGTTTTTTATAAGACTCGATGTCAAAATATCCATACAAACTCGATCGAAAGGCCTACTATCCTTTTTTGAATCTTGCTCATCCCTCTTGTCATCAAACAGTTTTTTCCTTCTATTACATTGAAGATCCTTTGACTTCATTAACTCGTTCATCATTTGCTGAGATTTTTCATAATTCTCCTTCACAATTGGGTCTAAAAAACCAGTTGCGTTCTTCTGAGAAGGGCCCACAGATTCAATATCCATCATCTTACCGTTGATCTTGTTTTGAGACGGTATTTCACGCGTTTTATTCGACTCAATATCCATGCCATTTGAACCATTAACACCTTGATGAGCATTCTCTAACGCCTCATCGATCCTCATCAAAGTAAAATCTTCATCGTCGATCATTTGACTGTTTTTTTTCAGCGTTCGGTTTACTCCGCCCATCACATTTTGCGAATGGTTTAGAAATCTCTTAACGGTTTGGTTGAATCGCAGAGTTTCCTTTGTCTCTTCGTCGCCTTGGGCCTGCGGAACAAACTCAATCAACTCAAACTTCCCTTCAAGGTTTTTCTCCAAATCGACCTCTCCAAGGTCTCCATACGTCTGGTTTGTCGGCATCATCCTCAACTCTTGCTTTTGCCTCTCAGTCAAATCTCCCACAACAACCGGCCGCTTGCCGCCTACGATCACTGTATCAAATTCTTTCTGTAATCGCTTAAAATCCTCCCAATATTTGTTATGAATCTTGTGGTCAATATGACCTTTGGCATCAGGAACTCTCCTAAGGTAATCTTCTTTGACTTGCGGGTACTCCTGCAGAATTTTCTGCTGTTCTTCCTCTGAGATGTTACGGTCGATTCTTTGCCTCCTGTCTTTAAGGAGATTCAGCAGGAGCCCCGAACTCTTTCCTGGCTGCTCCTTCGACTCGATATAAACTTTTTCGTACTCTTTGAGCTCGGTCCGCGCGCGCCAAAATTCTTTTTCGCTGATTACCCCATTAATGACAAGTCTTTCGTGGAGCTTGCTAAGGTAATCAGAGCTTTTGAGGATACAGATCTTGAATTTATCGACATCTTCGAGCTCTTGAGCGCGCTCAAGGATGTTTTTATAGGCCTCGCAGAATCTTTGAAGGTCTTCGAGGTTCCCGAAACGTATGATAATATATTCTTCAGCTAAGTACTCAATTTCGATGATTTGTGAGTCTTCCTGGAGATAGATGTTGGAAATATCAACTAATTGGAATTTTTGAGGTTTGGGTGTTGAGGACGCCTGCTGTTCTTTAGGAGGGTTGAGAACGAGAGTCTTTGTCCTGAGCTCATAGCGCCATTCTTTGTTGCTTAATCGACATTCGCCAGTGAGTATTTTACCATCTTCTTCCTCATCGGATTTTTTTGCATTCTGGAGCCTCTCAACGAAGTTTTTGGCTGACAAAATAGACTCCAAGTCGATTTTTTGTTTCTTTTTTCTCTTTTGGGTGATTCTAACGGCGATTTCCCTCTCATCCTTTCGAAGATCTTTCATGAGGGATAGAATAGGAATTTCTTCACGATGGTGATCGCTATAAACGATAATTAATGACCGGTTGGTCAGCGTGAGCTTCACATTCCCGGATTTTCCGAGATACCGCGCTTGACATCGTAGTTCAGAGATAACGGACTCAAAGGGTGCTGATTTCTTTTCTTCTTCCATCAATAAATTTATTTTGTATAAGATTCAATATCGTTGGTGGAATTTAAGGATACTGATGTAGTTTAAAATTGAAAATCTAGTTGTTTCTGAAAGCTAAATTTGAGAAATGTCGCAATTTGAGGCCTATTGGCCTTCAAGATGAGCGAGTATAAGGCGTATATTTCATAAATTTTATGTAAGACTAAGATATATCGAAAGTTTAAATTGGTTGAAATCTTCGTAAAGTGTGAATGGAATATTCCTAATTCATTTGAGGAATGAATAGTTGCAGAAACTCTTCAGGATTTACTTCCTGCTCACGTCGTCAATGCATATGAACTAAAATTAAGCACTAAAGTACAACTTTCTACATGCATTAAGCCACAGAACTACTTGAAGTATGAGCGAAGTATGGGAAGATGTTACTAAGAGATTGGAAGATTGTTTCCGGGAGGGCTTGATCCTCTTTTTGAAAGATTTAGAGGAAATATAAACAAATCAATTAACTATTAATATACAATATATTAAATAGAGCCTCCATAAGGGTTCCATCTATTTTGTAAATCTGTTTCACGTTTATCCTTAACGAATTGAGAAAAGACGATGAAGGATTATTTCTAATGAAATGAAGATAAACTGCCTAATGGAGAAATGCCAGGAAAAATTTATTCATTAAGATTCGCTCGTATCTGGAAATTTTCTGTTAGTGGCCGCAAATAAAATTCAATAACGATGGAAGGAAACCGAGTTACAAAAAGTAACAATTGGAAGCGGTATTTAGCAATAGGAGGGTTCGGAATCGTGGTATTCGGAATCTCTTACTACTTATTGAGAGGGAGCAAGAAAAGGCTGCCCAAAGAGACTGTAATCCGACTCCTTAAAGAAACAAGGAAAGAAATGTATCCTCGCTTGAAAGATCTCACGTTTTATCCTCAAGAACGAAAGAAGCTTCCTCAAAATGAATTGCAAAAACATAGTAATGCCAATTTTTGCCTCAGTATCTGATCTTATTTTGGAATAAAATTAGTAAATGAGAACATCAAAGCTATTCAGTTAAAGCTTGCTGCGAAATACGGGATTGACTATGCAGAAATTGAGGATTCTGTATCGTTCTACAAAGATGATGAGTAATTTATATATTTTTTTTTGATACATTTTAGCATAATTTGGATAGAGATGTGAAACAGCTAAAAGCTTTACTTACCAAGGACCTCACAGACGCTTATGAGAGGAAATATGTGACCCCTGGAGTATGGATCCCTGAATTTCTCACTCCCAGAAAAGTGCTTGAAATTTTAGCAAAGATCCATAAGGCCACTCTAAAATACCTAAACCAATTATTCCGAAACTATGCTCAACGAGGTCAGCCATTCCCTTCGAGAGATTCTCCAGATTCTCGGTTTATTATGGATAATGATCAAAAGATGAAGTAAAAAAAAATGTTAGGTGCTATTAGGTACTTATTAACATGTTTTAGAGATGAAATACTGGCTGAAGAAGGACTTGCAAATTTTGAAGTGCATCCAATGATGATAATGGACCACAGGCTATCAGATCTTCGTCACGACGTTGTCTTTCAAAAATATAAAACAGAATTAAACTCTCAATTCGATGAATTATGCGGGAAACTGATGCAAGGGCAGAGGGATCTCGACGAAATGATAGAAACTTTTGGAGAGAAAATTGGAGAGAAGTACGAAAACGACCGCAGATCTTATTAGGCTGTTAATTAAATGCTAATTCTAGTAAATGCTCTATCAGCTGCTTGTTTTTTCCTACGAAACGAATCGGAACATTTTGATATGAGTTGTTTGAAAAGTTTGTAAGCGATATAAAATATTGCGCTTGTATCCATAAATAAAATTTAATAATTTCATGGAAGCAGCAAAAACCGCAAAAAATACGAATTTGACGCGATTCCTCACGATCGGAGGGATCGGAGTAGCGGTCTTTGCAGCCTCCTACTACTTATTAAAAAATTCGAAAAACAAGCAATCAACGAGATCGGATATTCTACCAAAAGAGCTCGTTCTAAAACTCCTTCAAGAGATCAGAAGAGAGATGCACCCTTCCTTGGATAGCATCGTGAAAGCGAGCAAAAGGCAATCACGGCGACATGGATCTAATGACCCTTCTCAAACTAACAAAGATGAAAAGTTACAAAACAGTAACGAATAATATCATCCATACAAAAAGCTCATTGTTTCCAACGCTCAATCTGAGTAGAAAAAAGAATCATTGAAGCATGTCAGAAAACTGTTCTAGCCAAACACAAAATAAACCCTGAAGATTTTATTCGCAGCATCACCATTACTTATAAGGACGACTCGTAATTCCTTGTGATATCTGAATACAAAATCTTTTTAGAGACGTGAAATTGAAGCAAGAACTGATTTCAGCAGATCTTGATAATGCATATGAAGGCAAACTTGATCTAAGGACGAAAATTCCTGCATTTCTCACTCCAGAGAAAACATTTGAGATTTTTGTTAAACTTTCTAAAGCGACTCTGAAAGAACAGAACAAGCAATTTCAGCAGATAGTTCAAGGAACTGGGAATGAAGTCGACGATTCCGTGGATTTTCAAAATACTTCTACAAGGTAACAACTATTGATTCTTGCATAGTTGAGTGGGTTGTTGGTATGTCTAGAATGAAAATAATGGTTGAAGAAGGACTTGCAAAGTTTGAAGATCATCCTGAAAAAATAATCTCTTTTGCACAAATGGAGTATATGAAAACAGATGCGACATTCAGAAATAAAATGCAAGAAATTGTACCTCAAATTGGAGTGATTACACAGCAAATATTCAGTCAAACTGAGGGTGTCGATAGTTTGATAGAGAGACTTGGATCGAAAAACTAGGTTTCATTATGAGTCGTCCTATAGCAGTCAGAATGTATTAAATTGAAGAATTGTTGTTGTAATTTCTAATATTATATGAAGCAAAGTATGCAATACTTCAAGTTTAAACAGAATTCTCATTAAATGAGAGATTGTAGTTTACGTTATCAGAGAATTGCGAGAAAAGTGATCCTATACAATCACGATCTATCCAGTACAGTTCAGTAGAATAAGATTACAAGAATGTTGACGTGGGAGGTGAGATAACTGGAGCCTTCGATATGATTTCTATAATAAGTTAATTCGCCTCTTAAACCACCATAATCTAGTAGAGGTGACCCCTTTCTCCAATAATTTCGGCTCATCTGATCCAACCCTTTGACTTTACTCAATATCTATTATGAGCCAATCTTGAAAAAAATAAAAGAAAATTTAGTTAAAATTTCGTGGAAAGTCTTCCACTTGAGGTTCGTTCTGAGACTTTGAAAGATCAAACAAACTAATATTTAATTCGAAAAAAACACCGATTCATTGAAAGAATAATGAAGTCAGCGCGCATCAAATCCTAATTTTTTCCTTTAAATATCTCATATATTTTAGCGCACTATAAAGATTCTTAACACAATCTAGGTTTAGGATTCGAATTGGGCAGAAAAATAACTCTATCTGAGGGAGCTTTTTAACTCATTTTTGCAAAATATTAACTTTCATCATTGACACAGCATTTGGACAATCCAATATTACTCCAACAACAACTTTTTAATAGTTGAGCATCTTTCTAAACACTTTTGAGAGATCGAACTACCATTTCTCGCCGTGAATTTTCGAACAAGTCTGCCAAAGGTAGATTAAACTAACATTCCACATGCCAACAAACTCGAGATTTCCTCGCTTCTTCCTAATTCTTGGTTCTAACTCCGTTTATTAGTAAATTTCCCTTTAGAAACTCTCTATTTTTGAGTACTAAAACAGTGATTTAAACTCGATGAAAACTTGAGGATGAATTAAAGCTATGCAAGAGCCCATAATCAGTTTGCTCACATTTTCATCATCTATTTATGAAATGATAAGGTTTCTGAGCTACCTCATCGAATCAGTTAATTTTATTTATTATATCGGATATTTCAAAGACGGTAACCGATATTAATCGATTCAAGACTCAACTAAAAATGCTGCGGATCCTCTCTAAACTATTAATAGAATTCGCATGCAATTCAAAAAAAATCGTTACAAGAGACACTATAGCACTTCTTCTCAATGAATTGTCACATTTCCTTAAAATGAAACGCTCTCTGCTATTTTAATTCTTTTTTTAGTTTATGTTGGTAATCCTTGCTGAATGCGATGGCCCTTTGATTATGAACACATTCCATGCACGAGCGAGCTCAGAGGGACCCTTCTGCTCTAAGGTGTCTATTACTCTCATTACGATTGGATAAAATGAAAAAAATCATTGAGATAATTTAATAAATTGAGGTACGTGGTTGAGAACGAGCATTTTCTGTTCTATTATTTTAACAGTTGTAGTTTTATCGATTCTGTATTTTTCCAGATTGCAGGCAGTTTTATAAAATTTTTTATTTATAAGCTCAATGAATCCTCCTACAGTCATCAGAAGGAGAATCCAGCAAACTGAGATATCTTACGAGCCCATCCAAAGCGCCTTCACTGTGGATTTGAACAGCGTTCACATACCTGGAACAGATGTTAGCTTCTTCCGAGTTATACCGTTCAATCCAGATGATTCGGCATCAGACACTATGCTTGAGCGCATAGTTGATAGAAGAATCGAAAGAGATAATTCCTGGGTTGACCATTGGGCTCACATTCAGCAGCTTGAAAAGTTAGTTATTCAAGGTTTCCTTCGGTACTATGCCTGTTACATCAATAAGAGCCAAGATAGTGATGGCGATAATATTCTAATGATCACAGAGTATGCAGATTCTTCATTACGAACGAAGCAAATGTCTTCATGTCCTCTTCAGCTGTTGGACCTCATTCAAATGCTGGTTCAAGTTAATTCAACACTATGTGAACTTGAAAAATTTGGATATAGTCATCAATCTATCAATCCCGAAACACTCTTAATCAAAAGTTTGGCTGATGGAAGTGTTTGCTACAAACTTGCCTCATCGATCTCCTTGATCAATCTCTCAGGAGGGAAATACGATGAAAAAACCGAATATTTTCTATATATCGCGCCAGACCATTCTCTGCATCTACAGGACATCAAAAACGACGTATATTCACTAGGCATGGTATTTCTGGAATCTGTGGGTGTAAGTGAACATACACTGGCGAAAATAAAGTCAGGAACTGCAAATTACCTGCCTGAAAGATATGATAATTCTGCTATAACAGAGTTGGCACAGATAATACTGCAGGCTGTACATCCAGACTATACCAGGCGGCTGTCTCCGAAAGTGTTTAGAAATAGATTGACTCCTCTCTTAGCCCAAATGAATGCGATTTCAAATTTCTCAAGGAAAAATTTCGTCGACATATTTGAAGAGATGGCAACATCGACCGGAAGCAATCGAAAGAACGGCAAGCAAAGACAAAAGCAGAATCATGAATTAGTCCAATTCTCAGTTCACAGCCCAGACCCAGTGTCACAATATCATGCAGGGAACTACGAAAGAGTAGGTCCATCGGGTCATTCTTGCCTTTCTCGAGCATGCCCTTGCCTTGCGAAAAGATGGAACAAAGGCACTCTTCAATTTGCTTTTTGTCTGGCAAGCGCGTTTCTTTCTTTGCTGACAATCGCTCTCGATATTGCTCTCTTAGTCAAGGCTTATGTCAATTTACAAACCAGTGATGAGCTTGCCGGAGCCATGAATTACATCTATGAAAATCTCAATACTGTTCCATTCGCAGATATCACAGTAGCTGAAAGCTCATGTCCTGCAGGATACACTGTTATCTCCAACCTTGGGACCTGGGGAGGCACTTTTAGTTTTTGCTACGATGGTGGAGAGGTTAAAAAATCAGCTACAGTTGGGTCATGTATCAACTTTTATGGTGGTATATCCTCTCAAAATTATGCATCATGGAAGAATATCAAACTCTGTGGTCAAGCCGTTACAGGCTTTTCCAACTCTTCTCAGTGCACTGCTTCCCAAACATCTTGCTATACAGGAGTTTGCGTCACTGGTACCTCATGTCCAATCACTGAATTGACGTTTAGTACTTCCTCGCTGAGTTCTAGTGGATGGACCTCTGTTGCATATAACGGCTCTTTCTATATCAACTATCGACAAGACTCGAGCACGCTTCCGCTCTCAACGTTTAGAATCAACATTGGTGAATCCAAATCATGCTTGAGTAGCCAAGAATACTCACTCCAACAAAGCTCTCCTGTCAACAATATCAACGGTGATGGGTGTTCTAAGTATGGAGCATTTCCAAATTCGAAAACTGTGGATAATGACAATGCTTTATCAATATTCTCTTCGCAAAGTTGGTCGACTGAAGCACTTACTCTTCCTGGGTATGCAGATCTCCTCAAGCAGCAAGCAGGCTATTTGACAGCATCACCAAGAATCCAGCTGGCTTCGTCTTGTTCATCTATGGGAATTGAGTCTTTGAGAGCGGGAGGAGATAGTTTAAAAACTATTCGCTCATTAACAACAGGATTCGGGGCTGCTACTCTTGGAGCTATTTCTCTTCCATTGTTCGTCGGATTGGTTGTTCCAATTCTTCTTTGCTTTGTAAAAACTCGAGATAGATCGTCCTCTGAATTTCATTGCAAAAGTATAATCAAGCTCGTGCTATTTGGTTTTTTCTTGTCTTATCCTTCCACAGCTGTCGTCGTGATTATTGCAGCAGTTCTAGCACGCTCTTCCTATGGAGATTTTGAGCCATATTTTAGCGATTATCAAATGATGACGCAAAATCAGTGTTTCGTCGATGGGACAGTCAGTGCTACAGTTCAGCAGTTTATTGATGCCACCACGGCTGCGAAGTCGATACACCATTTGTGGATTGGGTTGGCTGTGCCGTATTGGGTTGTTTTCGTATTTTGGATTGTTGTTGGCTGGAAATATTTCCAGCGTCGTCGCGATTGAAGGCCGAATAATTGATATCTCAAACAATAATTAGAAAGTAACAGGAAAAAGAGAGATGATTTTGAGATACTGTTTCATGGCTTTATTCTAAGTAAACATAATGAAATGCATAATTTCTAGCGAGTCTGAATCACTCTTAATAGCATTAGAAATTTTAAACGACTTTTCTGAGAGAGAGAAAAAAAACACATCAGAGCGTTAGCTAAGTGCCATCATAAATAATAATAGTGAAAACTTTCCTTGGTAGTTTGATTTCGTAGTCAGCTATTCGTTTCCTTTGGTGCTGGCTTGTCAAAATAAGTTTGTAGGTTAAACACATGCCAAAAAATTCAAAGAATTTCAATTATCTAATAAAATAGAGTTTGCTTGTCCAGATGCTTTTTGGCAAAGATATTATTGTTAATCCAAGTAGGCTTGTCTGTGGGTCTCTTTTCATCTTGCTCCACTGGATTAATTATATATCACTGAAGAAGAATCTTTGATATGTGTACACTCTTCTAGAAAATGTGAATCAACCTGAATCAACTAAGCCTGGAGCTTGCATCTTGAAGCCATAGAATTTGAAGCATGAGTTCTTAATAAGTTTTCTTGCCGGCAAGTTGATTCCACAGTTTATCTCTTCTGACTGAAACTGATGCATCCACAAATTAATTTTATTTAAAATGAACATCCTAAAGACAACAAAAAACAACAATTTGAAGCTATATCTCACCGTGGGAGGCCTAGGAGTCGCAATTTTTGGAGCTTCCTTCTATCTCTTACGAAAGTTAAAGAAGAAAACGCCATCACATCAAGTCAAATGCTTGCCAAAGGAAACTGTTCTGAAAATCCTACGTGAAACAAAAAGAGAGTACTATCCGATAATAACTGAACTAGCCCAAACCTGTTTAGTCATACTAGCAGAAGCTGACAATGTAAGTATGCGTCAAGAAATTAAGGATGAGATTTTTGCCGCAAGTAAATTTGTTTTTCACCTTTCATAAAGTCTACCTCTTATCTGATGCTTCAATCTCAGTGGCTAAAAACGATCTCGAAACTATCAAGAAGAAAATTCCTGCGAAATACGGAGTTAGCTATTCAGATTTTGAACATATTTGTACTGTAGCCTACAAAAATGACAAGTAATATTCTTCTTCCATTTCTTTTTTCTGAATGGTTCATCAGAGAGGTGGAAAGGGCTCGAAATTTAATTGAGACTGAAATCTCTTTCGCACTTGATGGGAGAGTAGAGAAAAATGCAACAATTCCTGCCTTTTTGACTCCGCGAGGAGTTCTTGATATCTATAGAGAGATCCTGAAGACCTGCTTTAGAGAAATTAACAATTATGTTAAAGAGTTAACACAAAACGGACAGCAATTCTCGTTTGCAGACCCCATGGTGACTCGAAAAATACAACTAATCGAACGAGAAGTCAAGTAATCTAAAATCGGATATAATAGCAAAAAACTGATTTCATTTTTAGAACGAAAGTGCTTGAGAATGTTGGATTGGCAGAGTTTGAAGATCATCCTTACAAGATCATAGAGACTGCACTATTCGTGTTCGGAAGGAACGATGGGGACTTTGAAAAGAGAAGAACACTTCTGACTGCTAGATACCAGGAAGGAATTGATAAGATGGTTCAGCAAGATAAGGATATCGAAACGTTCATTGAGGAGTTTGGCAATGATGCTTTGGAAGACGCCACGGCAATGTTTGAACGCAGCAGAAATGAAAAAGTTTAGCCAATTTTATATATATATCAGAACTTTATCCAAATTGGAATTATATATTGAGAGGTTTGGTACGTTAATAAAGGCGTTAGAGATGAACTTCTGGAAGTCTAGACAGATTCAAACAAATAATGAAATAATATATGGAGTTTTTATGGAAGTTAAGTAGTTAGAAGCAACATTTGGTTAAACAGTATTCTTCTTGTGAGATATGACTTAGCTAATTGCAAAATGAGCACAAGTTTTGAACGAATTTTCAGTGGTGGCAATATTATTTCCTTGGATAGTGTCTAAAATATGCCAAAATTGGTTCGTGATGCCATACCAATCGAAAGTTTATTTTCAACGTTTCCTAGCTTCAAAATAATGCATATCTTACAAAACTTTAGAACCAGTAGCTGATTGGCGAGACTCCCGGTAACCCCCGAGAATTGAAAGCCAATCTCAGGAATCATTGTTCTCATTAATAGAATGAGAACTTAGATCCACAATTGCGTTAATCAGGATTAAAAACTCCTGAGGGATAAAATTTAATCAAGATGAATCAAAAAGACATTACTACTGTGAACAATTTGAAACGATATCTCGCATTCGGAGGATTAGGCCTGACATTTCTTGGCCTCTCTTACTATCTCGTGAGAAGGTCAAAGAAGAAGGTTAATCAATTGCCAAAGGATCTTGTTCTGAAAATTCTCAACGATATAAGAATGGACTTATGCCCCATTTTAGCTGATATGGCATTAACCCGCGAAAACTTGTTGCGAGACAAAGTTAGTGGAAGTTTATCACAACGAGAAAAAGATGACATTCTTGCACAGAGTAAATCACAATTTTTTTCTTCTCTCTCTCACAAAACTATCATTAACTCTTGATGGGTGACATCAGCGATTGAACAAGATATCGAGCCTCTTAAACAGGAAACTGCGGCGAAATATGGCGTTAGTTACGCTGATTTTATTCATTCATCAACGGTCGTCTACAAAGATGATGAGTAATATTATTCTATTTCTATCCCCATCCTTTTACATTTTTCTCATTCCATCGATAGAGCTGTGAAAAAAATGCAAAAACTAATTTCTGATGACATAGCTCTAGCGCTGGATGGGAGAATAGCTGCCAAAACGACAATTCCCTCGTTTTTGACGCCAAAAAGAGTGCTGGAAATTTGGGTGGAAATTCTGAAGCGAACTATTAAAGAGAGCGATAATTATATCAAAGAATTGACCCAGCAAGGAAAAGAAATTGTCCTGAGTGACCCTGAAACCGCTAGAAAAATGCAACTTTTAGAACGAAACGTGAAGTATTCTCTGATTTTAATTGCTAGGAAGACTAATTTGATTTCAGAGCCAATGTATATAAGGATGCTGGACTTACAGGACTCGAGGATCATCCTGAGAGAATTGTAGCATATGCGCTCCAACTGTATTTGGCAACTGATGAGGAATTTTGTGCAGAAAAAGCTCGTCTGGATGTCGAATACCAGAAAGGAATTCAAATATTGCTTAACAAAGGAGATGTTGACGAATTTATTAGGGAACTTGAGGCAAATGTTTTACTAAACGAGCCGCTCTTAAATGGACCTGGCGGAAATGAGAAGATTTAGCAAATGGTTACTACACTTTGCCATATTTGTATAACCATTGAATCATCTGAGATAGTGATACATGTGAATGGAAATTGACAAAAAATGAGAATTTGAAGTATTCTTAAGTGCATAAATTAAAGCTAGCCTAAAATAATTGCTTGCACAGATTAATATATACAGAACCGAATAACTTGATTTCTTTTCAACAAGTTATTTTGACTTTCAGCGTATTGCAAGATCTAACTAGCAATGCGATTCCGTATGCATAAATGTATCTCTTTATAGAAAAGTTTAGAATACATAAGATAAGCTGATATGTATGGAAAATTTAAATATTCCATTACAAAAGATTGCGTAGATATTGTTCACTATTTTTAATTTAAACACAAAAAAATCTGCACAAACAAACTATAATACAATTAATATAAACCTATCAGCATTATTAATGAGCTCTTTGATAATTGGGGGTTAAGCAACCGCTGCCACTAAGTTTTTTTGTTTTTTGATAAAAAACATGCAGGTTCCTTTCTATGAGTATTATCGTTGCTTCAGATTATGTACTGTATTCATAATAGAAATCTTAAGCAATTCCTCGAATAACATTTAATCATGATGAATGCAAACGTGTTCTCCGAATAGCTTCGGGCGATACCTTGCAATGGAAGATATAGGAGGCGATAATTGTATCTCTTACTATTTGTTGAAAAGGGCAAAAAGAAAGCCGCATTATCGTCAGCACCTCTAGGCCACCTATCAAAGGAAGTCGTCCTGAAATCCTCTAGAACATTAAAAGAGACCTATCCTCGATCTTGAAGCATAGGCTATTATTCCTATTGAACTTCAAGCTTAAATTAAGATAAAACTAATCTTCTCAGTATTACAAGCATTATGAGAGTTTGAATGGTTCTTTTCAACTGATGGTACTACTTAGTTTTGAAAAATCTTGTTCTCCGTACTGACCTCAGCGTTGATCTGGAGGATTCCTTTTTGGTTTTTTGTGGTATTTGTAGTGGAAAATATTAGCTTTCCATGAAATAAAATTTATTAACGATGGCTACAAACATGGTCCCAGCTTCAAGTAATTTGAAGCGATACTTCACACTAGCAGGCCTAGGACTAACAATACTTGGTGCTTCCTACTATTTATTGAAGAAGTCGATTAAAAAATCACCAAACGGAGCTAGCTCACTCTCAAAAGAAGTCATTTTGAAAATCCTTTCTGAAATCCGAAGAGATTTGTTCCCTGTCTTATGCGACATGGCAGAAACATATCGCCTTTTATTGCTAGAAATAGGAAAGAAAGCGTTGCCTCAAGAAACGAAACATGAAGTTCTCACATTTAGTAAATCCACATTTTTTACTCTTAGATAAACTCCAACTAACAATTATTCTTTTCCATTAGCTGCGAAAGATGAGATTGAAGACGTTAAGGAGAAAATCACTGCTAGATATGGAGTTAGCCTTCCAGACTTTAATCATTTTTCTAAAATAGTCTACAAAGACGACAAGTAAATGCTTTCTTTAGACTTTTCTATATGTAACAGGGATATAAAGCAGATGCAGGATTTAATTTCTGCTGACATAACCCAAGCAATGGAAGGGAGACTTGATCTTAAAGCAACAATTCCAGAGTTTCTAACTCCGAAAAAGCTACTTGAAATTTATGTAGAGATGCTGAAGGGGAGCTTTACAGAGATTAGTAATTATCTGAAAGAGCTTTCACAAGAAAAGCATTATTCATTCGAAGATCCCGTGGTCGTCAGAAAACTGCAAAATCTGGAAAGAGATGTGAGGTAAGGGACTAATGATTTGAATTGTGGATAATAAATTGATTTGCTTTCTAGAGACCGAGTATCTGAGAGAGCTGGGATAGGTGGATATGAAGATCACCCTCAGAAGATCACTAAATATGCTTGTTCTGTGTTTTTAAAGATGGATGAAGATTTTCGAAAGAGAAAATGTCGCTTAGATACTCAGTATCGCGATGCTTTGAAAAAAGTATATCAGCAGGATGAAAATATAGAAAGAATTATTGCAGAGTTTGGCAAAGATGTTTTATAAGGTGACAATCATGGTGGCTAGAAGACGCTATAGTGCGAACATGGTATATGAATATGGATGATCAAGATTGTAAATATGCATATTTAAATGAAATCTACGATATGTTTGTTGATTAGATAGTCAATTGTTTGTGAATATGAAGCAAGAATAACATCAAATTTTTCAAAGACCTCATTTTTATAATGGATAACTAATTCTAGTTAGAAGGTCAGTAATTCGATAACATAAAACCATTTTGCTCTGAAATGAAAGTATAATTGGCAACCCAGTAATTCGGTTATCAGTCGCTCTTGCTTAGGTGACATTTTCCATGCAGGAGATAAAATCTAATAGCAAGAAAATATGCAGAATTTATGTTTACACTTTCAGAATCTAATATTTCTTTCCATGATTAGATTCTATTGAGTTCTCTCAAAAAAAAAAACTCAAGAAAAAGTACAAAATTGAACGAGGTATGTGCTTCTCCATGCTTGAATAAGATAAAATGTTTCACGGATGTAGCCTAGAGAGAAGTTATCTCACATTCTATTCTTCATTTTCCGAAAAAAAGAACAAAACGCATAATAGAATAAAAGAGCTACTGACTGTGATCTTCTAAGTTACTCTCTTAATTAATTCAAATTTATTTTTCATCAAATGTTGATTAGGAATTACAATTCGAAAAACCTTTACAAATACGGAGACATCCTCACTCCAAGCATTAAGCTCGCCTATTCTGATGTTACCTGCTTAGATCAGACTCAATGACCTGAAATACCAGGATATTTAATATTCCAAGGGAAATCGAAAGCTGACAACCAAATCCATCACATTAGAGCTCTCAATCTCAATTTCCCATATGCTAAAAATGATATCAACAAGGTAATTTCCATCTTTCTCCAAGAGACAATGAGATTCTGTTCCCTCTACCCTGATTGTATTCTCTTGGAGACATTGGAATTTCATGAGAACAAAATTTGCTATGCAATGAAACCCATAACCTCTCCGATAAAAAACTCGCCAGCTTCAGATTTAAACATTTCACAACTACTCAAGAATCTCATCGCTGACTTCAAATATTTATTTCACCATGAAAGAGATCCTATTTCTTCGGCTGCGAGGATTTACCAAGTTGAAATTCCTCGAGAGAGCAAGAGTTGTAGTCAATTACCTTTATATTTTATACAAGACTGGAATCAGATCATTTTGACTTCAGCAGCGAACAAAAGTTCGACAACTCAAAGCGCAGAGCAAACTCTTGAATCCGGCACCCAAATAGGCCCAGCAAACCAACAGGCAAGCGTGTATGACTTAGCATTAACTCCTCGTAAATTCTGGATACTCCTACGAGAACACCCTCAAAATGGTGCTTGATGATTCAAATGTTGATTCCCTTAATCTTACTTGATATGAAGAAGCTGCTTGCAAGAATGCTTGATCAGAATGGAAAGAACCGCCCCGACTTTGAAGAAATTGTTAAGATACTTAACATAAACCCAAAATTGCGGGAACTGGAAAAATTTGAAGAGCAGATCAGTAAAAATAATCAGGGATGTTCAAATGAAGGAGTCATGTACTAGTTAGGAGAAAAGGACGCAGCTGACAGGCCACTCTATAGTATGGCAACTCACATGCAACAGCTCCGAATGGAAGTTACCGAAAGGAAGAAAAATAACGAAAAACCTTTATATCAGCTAGTTGAGAAAGAGAGCGAAAGACCATCATATCAATATCAGCTACCTGAGAAAGAGAGCAACCAAATGACAAACACTATATATACTAGCAACAGTGCTGTTGAGTCCTATTATGGGCACGAAAGACTTTTTCCGGCTAGATTTTGTAATCCGATCTTCCAAAAAAAATATCATTTAACCATTAAAAAAAATAAAATAAAATTAACTATTCTTTACAATGGTGTTTGTAGTAAAATATGTTATCATGTAGAATTTTTCAATTGAAAATGTGTAAAGAAATCTAAGAAACAATCTTGGGAACTATTTATTAATGTAGAACAAATAACCTTTAGAGAGGTAAAATTGTGCGCATAGTACTTAAATAGTGTCTTAACATGAAAATCAAAGGGTATTGTTGCACCTAAATTTGAATTTATCAACGAAATTACTGGCAGCTTTAGGACAGTTCAGAATGCTGCACCAACACCAGCTCGTATCAATAAAATAGCTAAAGAAATCACCAATATATTTGCACACTTTGGAATTATCCTCAATGAAAAATTGCTTGGAGAATGGAACCTATTTCGAACTGGTTTTCTTCAGAATGAGGTTGATTTGCCATTCAAAATATCTACAAGTCTAACGGAATATATGTTAACGGAATATGTTCCAGGGTTCCAGCACCCTTATATTAATGTAACCGAGTTACATGTTGTAGTGAGTGAGTTCCATATATATGCAAAATACTATCCGTTGGAAGTCATAATAAGCCGTGCCCTTGAATGCATAAAATACGATAAAATCCTAAATGAACTAACTTCGCTCTGATCTCAGAATCCAGGAGTCCAATTCTCTAAAATTGCAACAATTACCACAGCATTTTCTTGGAAACTTCAATTCTGTCTTATATAAGCTGTCGTTTAAGAAATAAGAGTCTGAACAAGTGATGAAGAATGAAACCCTTCCTGGATAGTTAAGGAGTCGCTGATGACGATGGACTCAAGGAACCAACTGTCCAATTTGTTTCTATAAGTCATAAGTGGAGGTAAGAATTAATGGAAACGAATTTTACGTCGGAATGATCAAGGATTGAGAGGGAAAAACGAAATGGCGCCTGATAAATGTATTATTGAAAAAATGAATACTTTTCTTCACTCTTCAATGAGCAAAAGAGTTTTCGGAAAACTTCGCATGTTAATAGTTATCATAGATCTTGGTGTTGTAATTTCTATTTTCACATCAATGAAATAACTAATGTCATATTTAGTGGAATCTTGTCCTTCATTTTAACGCGGATTACAAGCAGTGAGAGACATTACATGAATCCTTTCTCTTATATTAAAAATAAACCGTTTCTGCAGACATTGGGATATGCAGTTCAGACTCAATAAAAGCTTAAATAAATATGTAACTCAGGTTCACATCCAGGGCATATTCATACCATACATACGCTCATCTAATCCTTCTTTCTTCATCAAGAAGACTCCGATTTAAGAAATTAACAGAATGAATTTGCATTTCTAGGCGAGTGTTCGAATCTTTAGTTTAATATTTATTCCTATGCTTTTTGCGGATCCAGAAGGGAAAAAGGTTTACAAATCGGGAGAGCTTCTCACTCCAAACATTAAACTCGCCTATGCTGACCTTAAATGCTTGGATGAGACCCAGCTATATGAAAAACAAGGATTTCTAATCTTCCAGGGTAAATGTCGATCAAACAATCAAATCCATCACATCAGAGCTCTCAATCTCAATTTCCCTCCTGCACAGGAAAACACTAACAAGGTAATTACCATCTTCCTCCAAGAAACTCTCCGAATATGCTCTCTCTACCCTGACTGTATTCTCTTGGACACATTAGAATTTCATGAGAACAAAATCTGTTACGCCATAAAACCCATCACCTCTCCAATAAAATCAAATACCTCAAAGTTAGACGTTTTCTGTCTTCTTAAGCAGCTTATCACTGATATCAAATATCTTTCTCACCATGGAGGTGCCCTGAATTGTGTCTCTTCAACAAACATTTATCAAATTGAAAAGCCACCGACGAGCAAAGATCGTGATTGTTTACCCGTATACTTCATGCAGGACTGGAATCAGGCTATTTGGGCAGGAGCAACGAAAAATGACGTAAAAACACTTGAAACGTCAACTCGAATAAATTCGACGAGTGAGCAGGATGGTGTGTATGGCCTAGCATTGACTATTCTCGAAATGGGTGGGCTAAATACTTCAGAAATCAAATCTTTGCTCGTAAATTGTGGAAGTAACTATGAGGAGACTCTTAAATCAGTGCTTAATAATCCAAAGATTGTCTCTCTGAATCTCAGTCTCAATATAAAGAGAATTCTTACAATGATGTTGGATCAAGATGGAAAGAAACGTCCTAGTTTCGAAGAGATTCTTAAAATACTTCAAACTGAAGAGGACAATGGGCAGAATCGTGAAAAAGACCTGAAATCCGATAGGAAGAGAACTGCTATAACAATACTTGAAGACGTTAATATGAATGATGCACTAATGACGCGATCAGCTTTCACAACGATGACAATTCAGAAGCCGTCTGGTGGAAATAATTTGAAATTGTCCCCTTTGAAAATCTCTAAGGAACAAAAAGATCAAAGTAGCGATGAACCACAACCTCTTGAAAAACAAAGCAAGGAGCGAAATATTATCGATTCGAAAGAGGAACTTCTTCAGAAAATGGTTAAGAAGATCAACAAGGACTTAGAAGAAATTTTCGGCTCTCCAATAAATAATTATGAATCAGAGAGCCTCACTTATGTTGACGCTAAGAGCCTCACCGAGAAAATCAAAAATATCCTTTGAAGCTGTCGATTGGCATATATAGATTTAGTAGAGCCAGCTGTGAGTTACATTAAACTAGATGTGGTTCGTCAAATTTTAATTTCTCGGGTCGTTTGAATGAATTTATCATTAGCTTTTCTCTGTAGCTTCCATTCACATTAGAATCGCAGTAAACAACAATACATTCAAATATCGAGTATCCCAATAAAATTTTATTATTACAATAATCTTCTCTCAGCCTTCAAAGCTTCAGTTACATTTTGAATGTAATCCCAACACAACTAAAAAGCCTATATGAGCGAGGAACTTTAAGCATAACGCGGATTACGTTAGAAAAGTCAAATCAAAAAGAAAAAGATATCTAAACTACCATGGTCGATGCTAATATTACAGAAGGGACTTACCAAAAATGTGATATAGAAAAGAAAAGGGGTGGCAAATCTCCTGGTCTTCAGAGTGAAAAGATCAGCATGAAATTACACATAAATGCTCTCGAAGAGACAAAAAGCGATAAGGATAGCAAGTCCCTATCAAAATGACTGAAAGAGAGAATAGCAAACCTAAAGATGATAAAGTTCTAAAGAAAGAGCTTCTCCATAAATATCAAAAGCGGTCAATGCTGAATTTGAGAAGTTCGGATTTACTCTCACTGAAGAATACTGTATTCGCGACTGGAATGTCATTCAAATACTCGATAAATATACAACAGATAGTCTTATAGAAGGTCTGCTTCGTTATTATGAATGTCACATCATCAAAAAGCCAAGCGGGACTGGGTATGACATGATGTTGATCACGGAGTTTGCTCATGCTTCCTTGCGATCAGCACAATCTTCTGGAATCCTCTAGAGCTGTTAGAGCTCATCCAAATGATGATTCAAGTGAGCACGACTCTCTCTGGGTTGGAAAGATATAAGTTAATCCCGAAACCATCCTGTTAAAGAGGCTTGACAATGGGACGGTCCAGTACAGGCTGGCTTCTCCAGTCACTTCGCTTAATCTTTCAGGAAAGAAGTATTCACAGAGAGAGGAGTATTTACCAGATATTGTGCAGTATCAAAAGCGATGTTTACGCACTGGGTATGGTATTTTTGGAGGCTGTTGGTGTGAGTATGATCACGTTGATGAGGATAAAGTCAGGGAAAATAAATATAAATCATGACAATTCTGTTCTGGGAGAGCTGACGCATTTGGTGCTGCAAGCAGTGAATCAAGGTCCCTTGAAGAGACTGGCTCCAAAGGAGCTACACGAAAAATTTATGGCTCAGCTCGGTCGGGTGAGTGACTCAAATTTTACAAGAATGATTTTGTGCAGAAAGTGGAAGAAATAATATCAGGAAACATCCAGAAACCTACACCTCAGGTGCAGAATCATGAGGAAATTCGAGTGGATGCTGGAGGAAACTGCGAAGGTATAGTGAGCCCTTTTGATAGCTAACAGTCCGGAAAGAAAGAGCTCTACCTTTAGATGCAAATGTCTCAGAAGACCGTTGAGAATGCCTTTCGCATCACGAGCCTGATTCTCACTTTATTGAACATTGGCCTCGTCATTCCGATCCTATATAAGGGATATGTGGATTTAAAAACAAGCGACCAACTCGCAGGAGCTGTGGATTCCATCTACGAAAATAT
>ENA-UOTZ01000683-UOTZ01000683.1-compost-metagenome-genome-assembly--contig:-NODE-683-length-27899-cov-4.783660_pt1 | contig 27899 bp, 14 predicted proteins | sample MGYA00238144_ERZ746983 | MGnify/ENA primary metagenome ERZ746983 (study PRJEB28759, sample SAMN06268863) | compost metagenome | isolation source: single cell | place: USA: California, Emeryville, Joint... | reverse complement strand
AAAAGCTGGGACATCATGGACAACAACAACCTCACCCAAACCAGCAGCAAATGCAATTTTCACAGCAACAGATCGCTCAAAACTTGCAACAAGCATGGCAGCAGAATCCGCAGCAACAGCAATTCGGGACACAACAGCAGCTTTACATGCAAAACCAGCCGCTATTGAATCCCCAACAGCTGCCTCAACCTCAATTTGGACCTTCAACACTCCCTCAAACCAACATGCAAATTAATTCTCAACAGCAGCAACTACATCAAGAAGATTACTATCAGAAATTAGCGGATCTTGTAAAAATGTTGCAGCTATTGAAACAATATCAGCTCCAACAAAAACAGCAACTCCAACAACCTACTCAATATCAACAACCTATCCAATTCCACCAACCCCTCCAAGATCAGACAGTCAGAAATTCGAATCCTCAAGTATTTGTGGACAATAGAGCGAATCAGATGTCAATGAATCAATATTATTCTATTGACCCAAGGCAACAAAACGGCAAAGTTGTGAACCAGAATAAGCCTCGCAATAATAACGAATCCTATCATACTAACGACTCTCGGATGAGCTACAGTCAGGAGCAAGGCTCAATTTTAAATTCAAGAGGGGAGAAAGATAAGAGTGTGGAAGATTTTGAAAATGATGAAGAGAATGGAGATGAGTCCGAAGAAGAATATGAAGAGGAGGAAGATCAGCAAGAGGAGGAGGATGAAGAAGAAGAAAAATGGAATCAATCGAATCTGCTTGGCAATCAACAACAATACACTAGCACTGGACCTCATGGCTTCCATGGAAATCAAAATTATCTGAACTACTACAATCAGCAAAATATTGAGAAGAGTATGCAGAGTGTAATGAATATGCAAGATCTAAGCATTGAAATTGATCCTCAAGTAATTTAATCAAACCAGTTCAATCGTTAACCTGATTTTCCCTTAAATAGCTGAAGCCTACTGGAGAATATAGTTATAGGTAACGAAAACAAGTCGGTGGATGTCAGACTGCCAAGGAAACATTTCGTTTTCACGAGTTTGGATTTTTACAAAATGTTTTATATGTTGTTATTCTCGCTCGTAATGGTTCTAGTCAGTATGACATCGAATTAAGATAAAAATTTGACGAATAGTCAATACAATCCTTAATTTCCTGAAATAATTTAGATGCAGGAGCGTTTCTTTTATTGAATAAAAGTTCAGGAGTTGAATCGTTGAATTTCTGTGACATCTACATTTTCATTTTCTGTTGCGACATACTTCTAAAGCTTTCATTGTTGTAGACCATTTTCCCCTTTATTCTATTGCCTTTCAGATCTCATGCCTCTAAAGCTAATTTCAACGAGAGAGAGAGGTATAGTCTTCCAAACTGAATTGCTCCAAATAGCAAGACTTAGAAAATATGTTGTTGCTTTCGTATTCTCAAGTGTGAAGGCGAATTTCCGTTTTGCAACACTGTTGCTGAAGTAACAAGGTGACAGGTAACAAATGTAGGTTTCCGATGACCTCTCTAGTAGATCATATCTTTTATTTAAACGCAACAATACATTTCGAAAAATAATTCCTAAATAAAATAATTTGAACTACATCAGAAAACTTTCTGCAAAAAAACACAGCAGAGTAATTTCATCATCTTATCTGCTAGTGACCTGCTTATTAGTACTCCTTGACAAGTCTAAGCTATGAAAGATTGTAAATCAGACAACTCAGGACTTCCGAATGTGATTTGGATTCTCTAATCTTGTAATAGAAGAAAAAACGTGCTAGAAAGAGCTCTCAAGATTTCCAAGACCAAAATTTCACACAAAACAAAATTCTCACAAAAGAACCTCGGAAATGGTTCTACCAAGTATTGAATTTTCAGAATTTCAATAAATTTTTTCTCTCTCTAGGAAAGCGCTAGTGTTAAAAACAGATCATCTGATGAGATAGAAGCATTCAGATCAAGCTCAAATCTGTTAATCAAAACGAAGAAAGCCCCTAAACCTATTCTTAATTTCGAAGAGTCCTCTTTTCCGGAGCCGATCATAGACAAACTCGACTCGATAGGTTTCGAACAACCGACTCCAATTCAAGCACAAGGATGGCCAATTGCTCTCCAAGGCCATGATTTGATTGGTGCTGCACCAACTAATTCGGGGAAAACTCTGGCATATCTTTTACCAGCGCTAATGCACATCAAAGCGCAAACTTCTCTCCGGATAAGCTTGTTTTTGACCAGAAAAATAGATATCACATTTTCAGAAAAGAGATGGTCCGATCGCGTTGATTTTAATACCCGCTAGAACGCAAGCATTACAAGTTAAGAAAGAATTCGAGCAGTTTGGATGCGAATTAGGCTTGAAATCTATTTGCATTTGTGAAGAAGAGGATTCAAATGTGCAAAAGATAGCTATCCAAAAGGGCATTGAGCTCGTCATAGCAACTCCTGGCGAACTTTTCGATTTACTCAAAACGGAATGCATAAGCCTCAATAGAGTGTCTTATGCTGTTATTGACGAAGCACATAAAATACTAGACCACGACCTTCTTTACAAAACTACGAGAATTACACAAGAAAAAGCCTCAATTTGATTGAGTTCTGGGTAAACAGAAAATTTTCTGTGGTCCACAGACTTTTGTTCAGGATGAAAATTCTTTTTGACTCAAATTGACTTAAAGTGAGCCGTTACGGTATATTATCAAAGAAATGGAGACGAAAATCATGAATTCAAATTCGAAAAAAAAGAAAAAGACAATGAAGACGAGCCAGCTAAAACTGGATAAACTTGAAATTTGGGATCAAGAAGAGGATTTGACAGAGTGATTATCATTAATGAAGTTAAGAAGAATGCATAAATCTTGAAAAGAGATTTCCATGAATCATCTGATATTGCGAGTAATTGAATCGATTAAGCTGCATTTACTGATAAAATGCCTTTAAAAAGACTGTTAGAGAGTTCAACTCCATGACATATTAGCAATTGCAAGCAGCAAGATTTGAAATAGCAAAAAAGAATAGTAAATAAATGATTTCAAATCGGAGGTAATTCATCAAAGTTACTTTATTTATAGCTATCTTCCATGTTAATAAACAAACCCAAAAATAACAGAGAAATGAGAATAACCTTGCTTCAATCTAATTAATAAAAACTAATAAATCTTATAAGCAACTTTTTTAATAACACTTTTCCTCGGTAACTTTTGCTTCAATATTTGCTGAATTCCAATATAATGAAGCTTTGATGCCTACGCGTTCATGAGGACGGATAAAGATGTGCATATTTCCTCAATAGTAAGTGGTTCGTTGTCTTTCAATTATTCAAATAATCAATTCAACTTTCGAACCAGCCTCTGTTACTGGCAAAATAATACTGTTGATGATTGAGACTTTAGTCCTATAATTCTAAATACTCCAAAAAGCAATTTAAAATTACATAGTATACTCTGATTTAATCTGAGGCGATTTTAAATCATAGCGAACAAGGAGTTTCATTTTGAAATTTTATTCAAATTAATTGAAGCAATTACTTCCCGATCTGAAATTCAAGCTATATGGAAAATATAGAAAGTCACGATCCAATCGGAGGTCCCTTCAAATGGAGACTCGGGTTAAAGCAAGGATCACAGAATAAAATAGAGGGTGAGAGCACCGTCGGAGATCGCGTCGCTGATTTCAAAATAATTGGTGAACTTGGACGTGGTACATATGGAGTGGTCTATAAAGTCATTTCCAACATCGACAAGTGCGTCTATGTCATGAAAAAGATAAACATAAAACACGTGAAACAAAAACATCAAGCAGAAGCTTTAAAAGAGGCTCAGATTCTCAGCAAAGTTCACCATAACAATATTATTCGATATTATAACTCTTTTGTTGAAGAGAATCATCTCTACATCATCATGGAGTTTGCCGAAGGAGGCGATCTGCATGTGGTAAACTTTTTTTTTCCTTTCAAATTGGTTAATGAGATGAATCGTTGTTTGAATTATAATAGCTGCTGAGAAAGCACAGAGATCGAAAAGAATTTATCAAAGAAAGAGATATTTGGAGTTATGCTTGGGAGTTGTGCCATGCAATCGAATATTTACATAATAACAATATCATTCACAGAGATATCAAAACACTAAATATATTTTTGAGTAAAGACAACAAAATCAAAGTACGACGATTCAGGCATGAGAATTTCTTGACAAAACTGATAAATAGGTGGGAGATCTTGGAGTATCGAAGATAGTTTCTGATGCAGCAGCGCTTCAAGGGACTCGAGTAGGAACGCCACTTTACCTCGCACCTGAGCTCGTGAAGCAGGAGCCTTATGATTATAAGGTAGTAAATATGAAAATTCGATAGTTAATATTGCTGAACAGGTTGATGTTTGGGCGATAGGATGCGTGTTGTATCATATAGTAGCGCTCGAACCTCCTTTCCAAGGTGAGAATCTGATTTCGTTGGGATTCAATATCATCAATAAACCGCCTAAACCGTTGCCAAAAATTTACTCAACGAGGTTAAGCACTCTCATATCGAAACTATTGGAGAAACTACCAAGCGAACGTCCAAAAATTGCAGACCTTTATTGTTTATTTCCTTCAAAGTATCAATCCCTGAGTGACAAGCCTTTGATGACAAATGAGTCTTCCGGTGAAACCACTACTAAGGGGAATTCTGAAGAGGATCCAGTTCAGTCAGTGAGGAGAAATGAAACTGAACATAACCAAGGAGAAATTTTATCAAGTGAACTGGACTCCAAAGAGAAAAATCAGAAAGAAATGGCTGCCATTAGTCAAGAACAGGCTCTGAGCAACGTAGAAAAAATTAAAATACCTGAAGGGATCTCACAATCATCTTTCTCTCCTTCGAAAGCTCAAGAAGAGATTTCAAATGAGAAGGCTGGTTTAAAACAATCAATTCAAGAGATACAAAACACATCAATCATGAAGGTCGGTATAAGCGCAAATACTAATCGCAAAGGAGTTGGTAATAACGATCAGATAACACAACAAAATGACAAGGGACGACAGAAAACCAGCAGTCAAGAGAATCTTACCCAATCGACTCGACTAATCAAACAATCATTTGCTATTAAGAAATCATCAGAGAAAGCTACTGAGATTGAGGAAACAGTTGAAAATAAACTGCGAGGATCTGTAGGGAACGTGGGTGATTCACAAGGCAATGAGTCCACTCTATGTGAGAAAAAGCCTGATCAGACCAAGTCAAAGCAGTCCAAGCCCAAAGAAGATGTCCAAAAAGGACCTCTAGAATCCAAGGCAGTTACTCCACTGATTTTAGAAAAAAAACCTCATAGAAGTAGCTCCGTCGAAGTACTGGAAAATCCAAGATCGTCTGGAGAAATACTAAGGATACGCCAGCCGCTCGTAATCAAAAAAACTTCATCAGAACCCCAGGATGTGAATCTTATACCTCCAACTCGTCCCAATACTGTTAGTAGTGTTGGTCAAGGCGTAAAAAAATCAGTCTCTCAAGACTTGAAGAAAAGTATGATGAATCCTTTGATAAAATCGACTTCTCCAAGAGCCAGTTTAGCTCATACCAAGTTTGCAGAAATCATTTCTCTTCGAAATGACACAAATCTCAACATTATGAAAGCGAGTGCCCCGAAAAGATTATTTTCTGGGAATATTCAACCAGAATACCGCGTACGACCGGTTTCAGCACACCTTAACAAACGACAGGAGTGGGATGAGAAGCCAACTGCCAGCGGAAATAATGATAATGTAGATACAAGAACGCATTTTGTTAAAAGAGAGTCAGTAAACGAGATCATCCCAATAGGGAAAGCCATTGATAGCAGTAATAGAAATGATCAGGCAGTTAATCTCCGTCCGAAGTCAGCAGCAATATCTCGGTCCATCGTCGTTCGAAATGAAGTCCCATACACCAAAATGGGCCAAAAACATGAAAACCACAGTGTCAATCTCAAGCTCAGAGACTTGATAAAAATCAATTCAGATCCGAAATCTGAAATTGTGTCTTATAGATCAATAGAGACGCTCAACACTCAAGAAACTCCAGGGCAATCCAAGAGTGCCTCTGTGAAAAATCTGGCATCTCAGCAAAAACTTGCTTCAATAATTACGCAGAGCTCCAGAGACCGAATTAAATCGGATACAGACAGAAACAAACCTCTTATTTGGAATAAACCTAGATGTAAAAGCAATCATTTGTTAACATATGCATCATCTAATAATTGTATAGACACAAACTCTTCCATGGAGCTCGGTACTCAAAGAAAGTGTTCTTTGCAGCCCAGCGAAGATTTTGCGAATGTAAAGCATCAAATAGAAAAACAAGCAATTGAAGCAGCGAACTTTAAAATAAACGATGTGTTTTTGCCAGTGAAACCAGCTAGTCAGTCTTCAGCTGGATTTTTCTTGCCTCGAAACAAAAGCGTTTCTGATGTCTCGCAACTTAAAGATAATAGCACGATTGGATTAATAAGCAAAGGCGCTAGTGCTCGTCAGAACAAGCCAAATGGAATCGTTACTAATTTCACTCCCTTCAGTCAATTGCAACACTTAGTCAGACCTATCACTTCAAGCGACGTGCGAAAGAAATATACTATTAAAGATTTTGAAAAAGTTTAAGAAAAATATGTTTGTAGAACAGTTCATTCTGTTTTTTTGATTATTGTTTGATTTTGCTATTTTCATTTTTTTTTTTTAAGTTTTGGAAAACATGTATTTGCTGTATTTCTGGTCAATTTATATCCTCATTTATACTTTTTCCTCACTTCTTTTGAAATAAGAAATGAGGTAAATTGTTTAAGCTCTTTTTTTCTCGAGTAATTCAAGTAGTAGATATATTTCACAAAGAAAACCAAATTAGGTGGGGTCCAATCATTGATGGAAAATGCCCCTAATTCAGAGTACTTTAGCAAGGCTATCTTTCTCCTGGAGAGGAGCCAGCATCAAAAGCTGTAAGCTCAATTAAACTTTGAAGAATCTGCAAACTATTTTTTTTTAAAAAAAATTGACTGTCCAGGCAAATGAAGCATATTCTAAAGATAGCTTTTTCTTGTCAAGAAAAATTGTGATGAAGTCAGTTCTGATTAAGATGGTAAAGAGAGAACAAAGCGAGTCTACAAATATTCACTCGAAGTACAGTATCAACAAGACAAGCATCTACTATTCACAGGATTATAAGATTTTATATCGCTATTTGGTTACAAAATTTTTGAAATCTTATGAAAGATGACAGATGATAATAAATGAATTGTGTGCTTAAGCATCAGGCTTGAAAGAGAAATCTTTATTTCCATCTTGGCTTTGGGCGGGTTTGTCCAAGATATAGGTTATTGAAAGAGATAATCTGTGCAGGTGAAGAATTCCTCTCTCTGGCATTGTTCGACTGTCCTCCTAAAGGAGACTCCTTTCTTGTGTGCTTTGAACCTATTACACAAAATCATTCAATTTCAACCAATACACGATATCTCACTCTTAATCGTTGGACTGTATGAACGTGGCTGTTGAGTAGCAGAATTTGGTCTAATCTGGTAGCTGCTCAGCGTTTTCCCTTTGCTGGTTTGGTCTAGTGCTGTTGTCTGCTTCGTGTTGGTTGCGGTATGTGGTCTATCTAAGATTTCATATTTTGCTCTATGTAAGTAAAGTTGTTAGAATTAAGCCGAGCATTAACAAAGAATTACTTGATTGGAGCACCCCTCTGTCCAATAGTGAATCCATTGCTTGCAGAATGAGGTGTGAAACCATTAAGCTTGCTGCTTGATTGGTCATTTGATCCGTTTGTATTGTATTGATCTGCATCTTTCCCTCCAGTCAAGGTCGAATTTAGATTCGGTTTGTTTTCTTTGGCAGAAGTATCTGACAGATAATTCTGGTAACTCGGTTTGAAGTTGATTTGAGCTTGATTCGTCTTTTTATCATTATTCACGAATGATCCGTTTAAATAATTAGAAGGGAAGATTTTGGTCAGGGTATTAAACTGTGTTTGAGAAGTATTCGCTTTAGGCTTGCTGCTCTCGGCGCTATTTCAGCTCATTGTTAGTGGTAGTTTATTAAGGACACTTACATCTTTGATAAGGCCTTCGTATAAATAGATTCTGGCTCCTTTTTATCATCCTTTCGAACGGCAGGACTCTCACCGCGTCTCACCATAGGAGAGATAGAGCTCATGTCTCTGTTGTTATTGCTTGGTTGCACTTTCTGGTTGTCGGAATGAGTCATTTCGAGGCTTTTTTGGAAAAATAAATTACTTTCAATAACTTATCAAGGTCTGTATTGGTCGTTTTTGTCGTGCCGTTAAGCAGTTCAGTTTCTTCTTTTTTCTCCGTCTTCTGACCCTCACGTTGATTTCTTTTTTCTAAGGCTAATATCAACTGCTTCTTAGCTAGATACGCTAAGGAATCTATTTGAAAACATGAGATTTTGAGATTGGTTTTAAAGTGCAGCTTACTTTGAGGGTTTTCTGTAGTGTCCTCCATAAAATTGTTTTTCAATGCACCCACACTTGAATAAGTGGCTGCTCCAACATTTTCTTTAGATTCACTGTCATATGAAGGCTCAGTCAACTCTATCAATATAGTGGTCAATTTCAGAAGGAGCATATACAATTTTACTTTGTTTAGGTTCTACTTTTTGAGTCTGTTCATTGGTGCTTTTGGGTCTCAATGAGTTCGAGTCGAAGTTAATTGGAACAAACTGAGGCATGTTTGTGCTGGTATTAGCGAGCTGGGGCTCGTAGCTAAAGTTTGCTGAAGGACGAGTTGCTCTCTCCTTTTCCATGGTAAGCGAGTTATTCACGTGGTCTCTTGCGAAATTGCTTGCTGAACTGCTTCTCACCATTGTTCCACTAGCACCAGTTTGACCTCTTGCTTTCTCATTCAGCTCGTTGAACTTGCTGCCAGGTCCTGCTAAGAGAGAAAGGGGTCTTGTAGATATCGTGGTTTCATATGGTCTCTCGTCGAGGCCTGCTTTAGTGTTGGGATTGGGTTTCAAAGGTTCATTCTTGATCTCTTCACCCGAGTCGAATTTAAATAACTTCTTCGAACCCTACGTTGAATCAGGTTTTAATAAAATCAGTGAAAGAGAAATCAGTTACCTTAAGCACTGATCTCACAGTCGTCTTAGATTTTTCCTTCTTTTTGTCTGCCGGTTTATGAGCTGAATTCGAGCGCTGATGTGATTGATAGTCCTTCCAAATGAGTCTTTGTCGTAAATCAAGCACTATTTTGATAGAAGGGTTAGAAAATTGGCTGCGAATATGACAATTAAGAGAAAAAAAATAGCGAAAAGAAGCAATGAGTATGAGAAACAATTGTAGTTCAGGAAGAGAATAGCGCTTACATTTGGCATTCGGGTTCATTAATTCCTCATCAAAAGGTGCGTTCTTCGCATTTAAAAAGGTGTTTTGGATAATGAGCTCATCTGTGTCCTGGACCTTCGAAGCGTCATTCCAGCCAGTACTCAGTGGTCTGCTTGCTGTTTTATTTAGCCGAGTTTCCAGACTAGTGAGCTGGTGGAAGAAATTCGCTCTGATCTCGAGATCAGGACGACGAGAGTTCAAAAATTCAAGGGTCTTGTACAACGTCCAATTGAACCTTTGTAAATTTGAAAAACGGCATCAGTATTTCGGTAGGCGGAGTTTAGATAGCTCACCTCTTCATGAAATATGCTGCAATAGCACAGCAAGAGCGACTCTGGCCTCTTACTGAATGAACTAGAACTCCTTCTCCCATTTGGACCGCTTCTTCGATGAAATTATAGATCTCATTTACGACTTCTTCTCGTGTGTCAAAAAGAATCTATACATTGTGTTAGATTCAAGTACTTATGGCCATTGTTTACCTGAGTTTCACTCTCCATCCAGTTGAAAGTAAGGTACGCAACTCCAATGCTCTCCCAAAAGTTCTCAAGCTCTCTTCCTGCACAATTGATGACGTGTGTGATCTTGTTCGTGATAGCAAATTCCAAATCCTATGTTTCGAAAGTTGAGGGCCATCTCTATTAAGAAAGGGATTACTTTCGCGGCGTACTCGTCTCCAATGAAGAGACCGTCTTTAATCTTGATTGCTCCAATGATTTCTCCTTCCATCAGCGAAGTTAGTTTGTCTTGCTGTGTTTTGTTGTATAAGTCTTTGTATTTATTTTAAACGTAGTGTACTGACAAATCAGTTCAAATCTTAACTGACATTAAATTTGAAATATCATTTGATTAGGTCACGTAACTTATTTTTGATAGGATTCAAAAATGATTTGCTGAGTTACTAACTGGAAGACCATCAGTGAATACATTGAGAATATAAACTTAGGTCCTACGAATACTCTTTGGGGTGGTTTCGGAGGCGTTAGGAAAAATCGGACGGACTCACTATATGTTAAATTCTATTAATACACGATTTGACTTTTATTCTTCGAAGTTTGGAAATACTGCTGCCTCAAGGAGTCAGTTTCTGGGTATTTTGTTTCCATTCTATCTTAACCAACTATGAAAGAATTTCAATGTTCAGTTGAGAAAATATTTTTGCTTGCATGAAATTAAAATGATTCACTTTAATCTTATTCTTAAAATCGAGAAAAAGGATACGATATATCTATAAAAGTTGCATGCATATTATCAATTACTTGGCTTTCACACTAGGTGATGCAAGGGTTTGCCTACCCTTTGTCGGACTCTTTTGTATTTGCAACAGCAGCGATGGGTTCTTCAATCGGACAAGTTCATTAATGTCCTGTAGGCGAGCTTCCTGAAGCGTGATCTTTGACTTCAGAGATCCATATCGATATGTAATATGCTGACGAACGACTTCCTCAGGCGCAGCTTGGCATTCGAAGCTCATAATATCTATATTTCTGTATTCGCTGAGCTGGACGATGTTCAAGAGAGCGGAGCCGTCGTTTCTCAGGATCAGGAGCGCTACATACCTAATAGAGGAAAGAGTTAGTATAAATCTCAAGAGAGTTAACTCGTACTGGTCTGTGTTGTCGCATTTGTTGAAGCTTTTGATACAGACGTTGGGATATTCTTTGAAGTCAACATGCAGGCGTTGTTGCTCTCTCACGGCCTTGAAATTGGATGGAGAAACCCTGAATTGAAGTCAGATTTTTAGCGTTCCAAAGATGATGTTACGTGTGAAGATAGAAGAAAAATAGATCGTTCTCACTTGAGAGTTCCAGTCTAAACACCTGAGGACTATGGTTTTCACCCTTGAGCCATGATGAAAAGAGTTAGTTAATGAGATGATCTATGAGATCTTTACGAGAAGAAGCATTTTGACATGGATATTCTCGATCAACTCGTTATCGGCTTTTTCGGGATTAGCATCTTCGAATCTGTTTGAAATACGTGAGCTGCTGGTTATCGACACAGGAATACCTGATATGGAAGAGGAGGTCTCGCTCGTATATTACACGAAATCCTTCATCTAATTGATAGAAGCTGATAAAAATCCATTCTTAACGATCAGAAAGTACTGAGACTGGGATCCAGGATTTCGATCTCCGAAAAATCAAAGGTATTGAGGAGATTTGCGCTGCTTTCATTCTGTGCTGGACCACGAGTGTTCATCGATGAGTAGGAAGAAGAAAGTAGATGTTAAAGAAATTAAACTTCTAAATATTTTTATTGTAATTGAATCGTTAGGTATTAATTTGAACAACCAACTGCTATTTCAGTTGACCTAATTCTATTTCGTTGATATTGATATTTATTCTTGTGATGGTTAAGAGATGCTGCTGCTGATAGATAAGTTACTTTCTCTAAGTGGATTTTCGATCTTAAAGAATTTTTCCTGGCAAAAACTAATAATTAATGATTACAAATTGTGATGATCTGACAAGGTTGCATAGTGGCTTTTACTTACAAACTAAATTCATTCATCTGACTGAGGTCAACAATTAGTTATTCTGTGCTCTTTACCTTCAAATATGTGCACTTTATTATCATCACTATTACCATCGTATTGCATCTTATTTCACCTTAAAAAAGATGAGAATCTAGGCTGAGAAACAATTCTCATGACAGAATAAACCCTCTTTGATCTCAAAATTTTGTGCAGCAATTTTCCTGCTTGCTTGAAGAAAAATGAATATAAGTTGAGCCATCTCTGTAATTGATAAGTACATCCCTATAGTTGATTACAAATCATCGACCAGTACCCCAGAGTGATGGCTGAGCATATCCAAATCTCGACGGAATCAGCACAAAAACGCTCCAAAATATCCAACTAACCTCACTGCCAGAGGAAAAAGAGACTCTTGCCAGATAATTCATAATATCAGATAAACTCAGGAGTTTGATTATCTTACTGTATTGATCTATTAAAAGATTCTAATTTCTAACAGCGCAACTGTGTCTCTTCAAATATAAATGTTCTGGAGAAAAAAGTTAAGGTATTCGCTAAACTTTAACCTTGACTTTTTGCCACGCTTCTGTTTTTTGCAGATGAAGTTAATAATCTGGAAAAGCAGGCAACCGAAACCAACTATCAATCTTTGAGAAATTAATTAGAATATTCACAGCATCGAGGTTACAAGGACCAGGAATAATTGTAAGATATAATATTTCACTATCACCAGTTCAGAAACAGATAATAGAGAGAGATGCTGACTGTTTATTCAAAATGTATTTACATGGAAACCTTCACACTGAAAAACTTTCTTGTGCTGAGAATAACTGGAGATTAGTTTCTGGAGAGTCATAACACCACTTCTGGAATGGATGTTAAAACCAAAATTTTGGTGTCACTGGAAAAGTGGTCAACATTTAGTATTTCGGAGGTGTAGGTATCTTTGTATACGTTTTCTTGCCATTCAAGTCACAAATTTCTACTTCTTTTAAACTCCAGAACATACTACAAAGATGCTCAGAAGTACAGTACGTCAAGATATTGATAGTTCGTGATAGCACCTATTTTGAAGAGAAAAGAGAAATACTATGTGATGATGCTAATGGGTATGCTGAAGAAATAGAAGCTGAATAATTCGAAGTCTCTTCCAAGAACCTATTCTAATATCGATAATTTATCACAGCTCATTGCTTAATGTAGTATGAATACAAGAGACCCATCTGAGGCCAAGAAAATTAAAACAGATTCAAAATTTAGAATCACAGATAAGAATCTCATAAACAATAAAGGATTAGCTTCTGAACATATGGCGGAAAAATTGATGAATAGCAATCTTTCTTAAACCCTATTCAAAAGTAAAATCGGACTCAAAGCTGAGAAACAATTCTCATTACACGATAACAACTATCATTTCGAGATTTCTGAGGAGCAATTGCCCTCTTTACATAAAGAAAAATGAATATAAGCTTAGACATCCACGTAATTGATTTTATCATGTTAATTTGATAATATATTTAATTACGAAAATAGCATCGTCAGAATCTCAATCAATGTTTTGAATGTCTGAATAAAATTCGTATAGTCATATCTGTGAGCAATAGCTTAAAATGCCTAATTCTTTCACGGAATTAGTGCGGAGCTGTTCCAAATTGCTCATTACCAAGCTACAATAAAAAGAAGTTAGTTTTGTCAAATCATTTTGAGCATTTTCATTTCCTCTTCCATAAAAAGAAGATAGTTTTCTCTAATCATTTAAGCTTTTTCATTTCCTCTTCCCGCTTTATTTAGGCTCTAATCTAAAGTTCTAAACAACACGTACTTGTATCTCTTCATAATATTCCAAGCAAAAGATGTATTGAAGAGAAAAGTAAAATAATTCAACTTTATTCTTCATCATGTACCCTCGCATCTGCAATTAGGATGAAATTCCCAACAAACAATCGAATACAATTAATAGAAGGTGTTTTTAGTATGTTTTTAATTGCTCAATGTCCTTTTCTATTGAAGAAATCTTGCAGATTTTCCTTCCATTACCTGAAGATGTCGGCGACAAATATGCTAAAGTGTAGAAAATCAGAAATTTTCATTTTTCCATTATGAGTTGGAAAAAAAAAATCATAAAAAGCAACCCTTGATACTGAGATAGCTTTATAGACTCAAGCTGTATTTAATTGATAGATAAATTTATTTTAAATTATTTGAATTGTGAAATGATATCGTCATTTCATTGAGAATTCCAACAAAAACAGTAGTTTATATTAGGATGTCTTTATAAAGCAGCATAATTCTTGTTTTGATATAATCAATTTCTTAAACTTCGAGCGCTAATTAAATTGAGGAATATAACATGGAGAGCGAATTTGATTATGTTTTCAAGATCTTGATTGTGGGAGAAATGGATACTGGAAAGACATCCATTCTCCTGAAGTATGCTGACAACTACTTTAGCAGTACCTACATCACTACAATCGTAGTGGATTTCAAAGAAAAGCAAGTGGATGCCTCCGACAAAAAAGTTAAGCTTCAAATCTGGGATACGTCTTCTCAAGAAAGATACAAGTACATGACATTACCTTACTATAAAGCAGCTCAGGCATTTGTCTTGGTGTATGATATCACGAACAAAGACACTTTTACCAACCTCCAATCCGTTTACGATGAAGCAAAAGCCAATGCTCCTGAGAAAGTGAAGTATTTTGTTGTTGGAAGCAAATCAGACCTGGAAGACAAGAGAGCAGTTACCACTGATGAAGGAAAGAAGTTCGCTGCGGGTATTGGAGCCGAGTTCTTGGAGACTTCTGCAAAGAATAACACGAATATTCAAGAGCTATTTACTCACTTGACGAATGAGCTAGTCAGCTCTCAATAGGACTCAATAGGAAGTTTCTCTCGGAAGCTAACTCAGATTTATGATAGATTAAATTAACAAAGCACAAATGAGAGCATAGTGATGTCTGCCGAATAAATATTAAAATTCATAATGAATATATAATATTACCCAAATCGTCAATTATCATCGACATAAGTGAGATCCAGAATAGTTGGCAATCAGTCAAAGGAGTTTTTAGATCCCAGATTTTCTATTGGCAATCAGAAAAGTTATCAAGTAGTTGGAGCAATGTATTGTCGGGTAAAGTAATGCTTTATCATAGCAAATCAAAGCAATTCTCTTTAAATGATTAGATTTCCTACGAAAAGAATTCTGAAAAACTACAATCTGAGATTATGAATTGATGAAAATTAGTCTCTAAATATGAAAAGCTGAACCCATTTTCCTTCTATTGATGCATGAAGTCTTAATTTTCTGGTTAAAACTGGTCAATGCAACAGTTTAGTGGTTTTAATTCACTGCACCTGCTTAGAAGTTAGTGAATCTATTTCATAGTTCCATGCTTCATCCAATTTAGTCCGAATAATAGCATAACAAAAAGTCTGCGTATTTCCAGAATACCTAAGCACAAAATACAAAAATAATCTCGAAAGTAATAGAGAGTTAAGAGAAATCTAAAGATGGATTTACCTGTCTCTCTTTTTTTGTTTCTTTGTTTTGAAATTTGAAGATTCTTCGCTTTACAGCCTTCTACCATTCTTGCACATAATTCAGCGAAAAAATTTATTAGATTTCGTAAAATTTATTGGATCCTTGAGATACGCCTCAACTATCCGAAGTTTCTATCATATTTGAGTTTCTCTCAAAATTGTTTCGAATGAGAAGCAACACATCATAATTTTATACCACTTCTCACTCTCTGTTAAAGTTTCATCAACAGTATTATGAATTAATTCATTGATTTGCAGCAGGTTAAAGATAACTAAACTCAAGGAGATCCCTACCTTGACGAACTTTCTGGAACCTACAGATGACAAATTTCTAGAGTCATATAGCTATTATTGTATAGATTTCCGAAGCAGCGCTTTAAATTCAAGTGGAAAAGTCATCCAATAGAAAGTAAGGGATGTAGCAAGTCCAGAAAAATGTGGCCATCCTTGTCTTTAATGTAACATACCTCTCGAAATTTCTCAAGCTGCTTTTGCAGAGATGAGAGCTACGGATAAACCATGGTTTCTCCTGCAATAGTCGATAATTGCTTTAGTTGAGTCTACCTTTCACCTATTAAAATGATTTCCAATCAACTCAGCCGAAGCTTACAAAAAGAAATCTAACTCCAAATTTAGCACACCTCATCGAGATTGATTCTGAGAAATATTAAATAGATTTTTAAGAAAATAAATATTAAATTGAGACTAAATACATCCACAAACAGAAAATAAATGTGTTCAATGAGCGATTTTGTGTATGATTTCACTTGTTCTTGAAATATTAAGTTTATGTAATGAGCAATGGAGAGGTTTTCTTTGGTCAGCTGAAGGAAACAAAGTTTTGTTCAAAGCATCTTGGAATTTTCTCAAAGAATAACGAAAGAGAAAGCATTTAGAATAATTCGCTAAATCCTGAATCGAGAGTGGCGCTCGCCTCCAAGAGAGATCTAGAACAAATAAGACAACATTAATGTTGGTACGTTTTCAAACTGTTAAATATATGTACGATTGTTAACGAAAATTGAACAAAAAAGTAAGATACATCTAAAGATATGCAATATTATATACATCAACACGAGACTAAAACAAAAATATTCATGAGCTTTAAATCCTCTCGCTAAATGTACCAAATTGATTTGTTGCAGCCTTTAAGTTGCGGAATTCAGGATGAATGCTAATAAATTATATTTAAATATGGGCAACAAACAACAGCAACAGAAAACGGAGAGAACCCCCGACCATCTATTCAAAATTTATTTCATTGGAGACCCTTGCACTGGAAAAACTTCCTTGCTTTCGAGAATAGCTGGACACCCGTTTCCAGAGAGTTATGCACCCACTATCGGAGCTGACTTTAGAGCAAAAACTGTCGACCTTGATGGAAAAGTCATCAAAGAGACAATACAAGATTCTTCAGGCCAAGAAAAATTTAAATCCGTGGTCACCACTTATTTCAAAGATGCTCATGTATTCGTTCTTGTCTTTGACGTGACAAATCTCGACTCCTTTGAAAACCTTAGAAAATGGCACCAGGAAGTTCAGAACCGTGCTTCTGCAGGGATCAAACTCTTGGTAGTCGGTAACAAAATCGACCTTGAAGATAAAAGAACCGTGCCATATGACACTGCCATGAAGTATGCCGAGGAAATAGGAGCAGGATACTTGGAAGTATCTGCCAAAAATCTTTCTAATGTCGATCGTCTACCACAGCTCCTTGCTGAATATGGTATGAGTCTATCAGAGGCCAAAAAAGTGAAACAAGACTCACAATCTGAAACCACAGGAAAGAATTACGATTATCTTTTCAAGCTGTTGCTTGTAGGGGAAGCTGGCTGTGGAAAATCATCTATTCTAATACGATATGGTGATAATGAATTCAGTGATACCTACTTTCCAACCCTTGGAGTTGATTTTAAAGTCAAGATGCTCAATGTTAATGAAAAGAAAGTTAAGGTCCAAATCTGGGATGCGGCTAAAATACCAACATCTTATTATCAAGAAGCTCATGGAATAGCATTGGTATATGATATCACCAGCAAAGACTCTTTCAATAAACTTCAATCTCATTTGGAGAAAATGAAATCGCATGCTTCTAAGAAAGTAAAATTGACCGTGGTTGGAAATAAAACAGATCTGGAAAGCAAGAGAGAAGTTTCTTATGATGAGGGGAGAGGATTTGCTGAAAGTATAGGAGCAGAATACTGTGAGGTTTCCGCAAAGGATGATGAAAATATTAAAGAGTTATTTACTAAGATGTCATCTGATCTAGTGGATGCACATTAGTCTCAGCAATAATTCTAAATTAACAAGTGTTTGCATTTAAATGGAGTAACTAGTCAAATCCTAATATATATGTATTCAACAAAAGGAAAAATGAAAATAAAATAAAAACATTCAATAGGGAATCTTGGGAATAGCTTTCCCCTGAAAAATGAGGCCTTACTACCTCTGAGCATATGGAAGTGCATTTCCCTCAAAATTTCAAAAAAGATTGTTCATAGTCTTGTAAAATCGTTATAATTTTTCGATAATGGATTTGTCTTGAGCAGCCGATCATTCCATGTACCGGTGTGAATAAATAATTTTAATATGATAGCAAAGAAGTTCAGAAACAGAAACAGAGAGAAATTTCAGCTATGTATTAACAATTTATTTACTGAAGGTTACATTCACACTATCTTAGTTTGTTGCAAAATCAAAACATTGGATGTTTGCGGGGAGATGGCCAAGCTCCAAATCTGGGAAACAGCTAGTCAAGGAAGATTTAAGTTATAACAACAAGCTTCTATAAAAATTGTTGAAAGTCTATTTTGGTATCTAACTAACAAAGAAAATTTTGTAAAACGTCTCATCGAAGTAGCAATCAATGCTTCTGAGATTGTGGCTGGGAATAAAAAGGATTTGGAAAGCCAGAGAGAAGTCTCTTACGATGAAGGGAAGGGGTTTGCTGACAAAATAGGAGCAGGATTTTTGGAGGTCTCTCCAAAGGGAGTTCCAATCCAAATATAAATACTATTCGATCCACTCTCTTAGATAGCGTTAGGATACAGAGAGACAAACTCAATTCGAATTATTATCTCCTGAAAAAACCATTGGTCTCACTCGCAACTCCTGCGCATCTGACTCGCACTAACGCCTTTGCTTTTTAATCCAATCGTGCTATTATCTTTAAGTTGTGAGACCTCAGAAACGCTTTTGTTTCGAGGCAGGAAAAATCCAGCTGAAGACTGGCTAGCTGGTTTCGCTGGCAACAACGCATCGTTTATTGTAAAGTTCGCTACTTCAATTGCTTGTCTTTCTATCTAATGCTGAATCCGAAAAGATATTGCGAAGCAAGGTATAGATAATGAATCAATTGATGCAGCATAGAGTATATTTAAGATATGTTATGGTCGAGTAAAATTCTGTCCATCCAGCCTTTATGTATCTCGAAGAGAAATGTCTTGAAGGTTATTACTATTTGAACTTGTGAGAGAATCCTTGGAATTTGTTGATATTTGGAATTTGAGAGAAAATTTTTTATGGTGTTTACCGCGATCCGTGCTTAATAAGTGGCATAGTAAAGTTATAATCGTATTTTTTCATTAGAAGAGCTTAGGACATTCAAAAAGAGCAATTTTCAATTACGTTATGAAATTTTCGAAGAGCGAAGAGAAAGGCTCTCAGATAATTTTATCCCTTTCGTTAATTATTAGAACAAAAAAAGTATATATAAGCAGTTATTTATTTAATATCATTGTCAAATAAGTTGAGAAACAAATGGAAAAGCAATACGATTTTCTATACAAGATTCTTTATGTTGGAGACGCTTGCACGGGAAAATCTTCCTTGATTTTGAGAGCTACTGACGACGCTTTTTCAGAAAGCTATATAACCACTATTGGAGTTGATTTTAAAGTTCAAACATTAAACATCGATGGAAAGGTCGTCAAACTGCAAATATGGGATACTGCAGGCCAGGAGAGGTTCAAGGCCATTACTATGGCATATTACAAAGGTGCTAGTTTGATCGTCCTTGTCTTTGATACAACAAATCTTGAATCTTTTGAAAATCTCAGAAAATGGCACCAAGATGTTCAAAATTATTCTGTTGAAGGAGTCAAACTCTTGGTAGTGGGGAATAAAACCGACCTTGGAGACAAGCGAACGGTACCCTGTGATACTGCCGTCAGATTTGCTGAAGAAATAGGAGCAGGATACCTGGAAGCTTCTGCCCAAAACAAATTCAATGTCAATCGGATTCTACATGTCTCTGCTCAGTATTGTATGAACACTCGAGACCCATCCCAGGATAGGGAAGAAACAACTGATGATCAAAATCAAACCACTACCACTACCACAACTACTACTAAAACCACAGAGACCACCACCCCAATTGGAGATACAATTACGCCTACAACTTATCAAAAAGAAAAAGAATACGATTACCTTTTCAAGATACTTGTTGTGGGAGTAGCTAACACAGGGAAGTCATCAGTTCTACAACGGTACGTTGATAACACCTTCAGTGATGCGTACATCTCGACCATTGGAGTTGAATTCAGAGTTAGAACGCTCGATGTTTATGGGAAGAAGGTCAAACTCCAAATTTGGGACACCGCAGGACAAGAGAGATTTAGAGCCATTGCCAAAAGTTATTATAAAGGGGCTCATGGGTTTCTTTTGGTGTATGACATCACCAACAAAGAATCATTCGAGAAGCTTCAAGCTCATATGGATGAAATAAAAACCTGTGGTCCTGAGAAGATGAGATGCATGGTGGTTGGCAATAAAACGGATTTGGAAAGCAAGAGAGAAGTTTCTTATGATGAAGGAAGAGCATTTGCTGAGGAAATTGGAGCAGGATTCTGGGAAGTCTCTGCAAAGAATAAAGATAATATTGAGGAACTATTTATTAGAATGTCTTGTGATCTAACGAGTGCACAGTAGTAAAAATCCTGAATACAAGAGATAAATAGTAGAACCGAACAAACTCTGTGAAATAAGCATAAATAAATGCATCGAGAGCTATTTCATTGCATTTTATTTCAGATATGCTTTATTATCATCCAAATTTAAGAAGATTACAGAGCCCTCATGCCTTTCTCATATTTTTGGTTTAATACAATCATAATAACAAAAAGGTATTATAAACAATTTAAGCCAAAGCATCCGAAACGACTAGGGTGGCTAAGCCGATTGTTTATCATACATTCTCTCATCTTAGGAAAAAGGCAACAACAATATCACAAACTCCAGCCTCTGAACGTCCTGATGGATATATTTAGAAATGAATGGAATGATGAATGAGAGATTTCCCCTAGATCATTTTCCTCTTAATTCCTAGAGAAATATTTCGCTCCGGCAAATTCTCAGCACTGAGATTTGCCAATCAACTTATTTCGGTGACTACATCTATGACATAAAAAGCAAAAAGCATAATTAGCAGAGCATATGTTAAAGAAAAGCTTCGTTTCAAAAATATGAGATTCCTTACTCAAGAACATCTGACAGTATTACTTAAAATTTACTTTGATACCATAAATCATGAGTCGGTAAGCTGGTCAGATATTTTTATCAAAATGCGTCCTCTGATAGCGTGAATTAGACTCCTGTTCATTTATATATAAGCGAGTTATTTATTTACTATCTGTATTCGATAAGTTAAGAGGCAAATGGAAAGAGAATACGATTATCTATTCAAGATCGTTTTCGTTGGAGATGTTTGCACAGGAAAATCTTCCTTGCTGATGAGAGCCATTGACGACGTATTTCCAGAAGCTTATAAAAGCACTGATGCAATTGATGTTAAAATCACAACAGTAGATGTTGATGGAAAAGTCGTCAAACTGCAAATATGTGATACTTCAGGTGAGGAAAGGTTCATGGTCATTACATCAGTCTATTACAAATCCTGTCATTTGATTGTACTTGTCTTCGATACAACAAATATCGAGTCCTTTGAAAACCTCAGAAAATGGCACGAAAACATTCTAAAATATGCAGATGAAGGTACCAAGTTCTTGGTAGTGGGAAATAAAACAGATCTTGGAAATAAAAGAGAAGTATCTCGTGATACTGCTGTCAGTTTTGCCGAAGAAATAGGAGCAGGATACTTCGAAGCTTCTGCGAAAAACAAATTAAAAGCCGATTTGATACTCTCTATCACTGCTCAGTATTGCATGAACACTCGAGACCCATCTGAGGACAGAGGATCAACATTGAATCTTCAAAATCCACTCTTCACCACGACGACTACAGAAACTACTACGCCTATTATTAGAAAAGAAACCACGCCAATAACAAAAAAACAAGAAAAACAATATGATTATCTTTTCAAGTTGATAATTGTGGGAGAGACTAACACTGGAAAGTCTTCGATTCTAAAACGATACATTGATAATGCTTTCAGTGATGTGTACATCCCGACCATTGGAGTTGATTTCAAAATGAAAACGCTTGATGTTTACGGAAAGAAGGTCAAACTCCAAATTTGGGAGGCATCTGGTCAAGAGAGATTTAAGAGCATAACCACTAACTATTATACAGGGGCTCCTGGGTTTCTTTTGGTGTACGATATCACCAGCAAAGAATCTTTCGAGAAACTTCAATCTCATATAAGTGAAGTAAAAACCCGTGCTCTTAAGAATATGAAATGTATGGTGGTTGGAAATAAAACTGATTTGGAAAGCAAGAGAGAAGTTTCTTACGATGAAGGTAGAGCATTCGCTGAGAGCATTGAAGCAGGATTCTGGGAAGTCTCTGCAAAGAATGATGATAATCTTCACGAACTGTTCGTTAGAATGGCCTGTGATATAATTAATGCAATTAGTGCACAGGAATAAAACTCTTGTAACAGATTAAAATCCGCGATGCAACAAAATAATATAATGAGCAAACTTCGAAAAGCTTATCGATGATTAGACTATCATTATGGAATGCTCGAAGATTCAGTTCATTATCAAAGTAAAAGAAAAAATAAAAATTTGAATGTTAATCTGATAATTCACACTCATCTTTGGTTTGCATACATATTAACTTATGAATTATGGCTGTAATTGAGAGTTCTTAGGTTCTATTCTGAACCAAAACTAAGAATTACAAAAAATTCTAATCAGAAACGAAAGTAAGAAATGACAAATGCTGTGGTATTATATCAATATATCTCCTCATTAGCCTAGAAATACTATCTAGAACGTTAACATCTTTGAGTGAGGCATTTCATCGTTCTGTCTCTGGCGCAAATCTTTACAAAAGCATGGTTTCAAAAATTTCACATACGAATGCTGAGTCAGAATATCAGAATCGCCAATAATTAAATGGTACTGGGAATATTGACATTGTTATCTCTCACTAACCAAAACCAACCCTCTAATGACTTGGAAAGTAATTCTGCTTCTCAGATTGACAGTTGTTTTGGAGTTTATGCAAAAGATTCTTCTCGCAAGCACCTTTCAACACTATGACTACTTTATCAGCGATCACAATCCTTAGGAATGGAATTCCTTTCATTTTCTGAATTATTTCATACCGGTTTTTCTCCTCTCTTCCTGGAGAGCAGAATTGCATTCTGAGGTACAATGCCACGTGTTTATACACTATGATACCAGAGAACGACAAAGAGAATTTTGTTGACAAGTTAATAAATATAAAATAGCATTAGTTTTGCTTTAATTTGATTCGACAGAAACAATACGTATCTTATATTTTGTAGTACACATCCAAAATCACATTTTAATTTTATTGTGCTGTAATGCAAGGAGAACAAAATACCAAATACATTGAGCAAAATGATCTTGGAAATGCATCAGATTCTCTACAAACAAAAAGCCGTGAATATGCGCACGAAAGAGAAAATAAATATATCATCCAAGGTCAGATGAGTACTCTATCATCCAATGATAGTTCTCAAGAATTTCTCAAAATTGAGGATCATCACCGAAATGATCGAGCTGGAAAAACAAATGAGGCAATAGAAGACTTTGAAGAATATACGAGACTGAATTTATCTAACAAGATCAATCAGTACAGAATGAAGATTAAATATGATAACAAAACGCAAACAGAGTCCAATTTATTCATAGAGCCTTTTGGAAAGCCCTGCTCCAACGTTGATTCTATACCATTAGATCTTACTATTGAGATTTACAAGCAGTTGTTGGACTCTGATTCGAAACTGAAGGTACTGCTCTTGACAGGAGAAGTCGGAGGAGGCAAAACCTTCTTTTGCAAGCATCTTCAAAAAGCCATCTTATGTGAATGGAACGATCAAATCCGAGATTCATGGCTTCCTATATTTTGCGATTTATCGCATTTCAAAAATAGTGACTCTCAGCCGGCAACACCAAAAACAAATTTCACATTGTCAGAGATTCTTCGCCAAGAATTGTCTTTGACCGAAAAAGAAATCAGCTTACTTCGAGAATCTAACTACAAAAATTCTGGAAAAATACCTCGTCTTCTTTTTATCCTGGACGAGTATGACCAATTACTCCAAAAGCAAAATAAAGCGGAGGAGAGCTACACTCTTGATGATTGCGTTCGCAATAATTTGTGTAGATCCTCTGAGTTTGAACCTTTTTGGGATACTGCTAAAATCATTGTCACAGGCCGCAGCAAAATAGTTTCAAATATAGCCCATAAAGATATCTTATTTGGACCCTTGGATGGGGCAGGATTGCTAATCTCAGATACATTTTGCGAATTTATGCTGCAGCCTTTCACTGACATTCAAATCACTTCATTTCTACGAAAATATTCTTTTTACAATCCCATCGAAATGACAGAAGAAACCGATGCTCAGATGTCTTTATCTTTAGATTGCGAATCGTGGGGTTTATCCAAAAGGTATGAAGAGTTTCTAGATTCTAATGGCTTGAGAGAGCTTGCACATAACCCTTTGAATCTATTCGTATTAACAAGCATTCATCCTTCTCTCGCTCAAAAAGAAATGAATCAATGCCCGACCAAGTTGGACAAGAATGATATCAAGAACCTCTGTAAAGTGAAAAAAGTTAAGTCTGGAGCTCTAAAAACAGTAACTCGCTCTCAGAATGAGATTTGGACTCGCTATCGGCTCTTTGAATGCTTTATAAATCGATCAATCAATCAGGTAGTCAAGGTATTCTTAGCGAGAAAAAATCACAATAATAATGATCAAGAAGCAGATTTTCTTTTTCATCAAATGTTTCAGCAACTCCAACACATTGCTCTTGGCCTCAGTTATTCCTCCTGTTTTCAGTTAGCCTTCAAAGAACGAATCAAAGAATCAATAGATATGACCTCCTTGCTCGTCGCTTGCCCTCTTATTAAATTCGAGAATAGTGCTAGTGGTTCTGTTGCATTTCTTCATCGGTCATTCCAAGATTTCTTTGTGGCTTCAAAAATTGCAGAGGAGACCATTGAGGAAGCTAATGCGAAAAAATCCTATGATCCGAAGCAAATGCTGATAAATCGCGTTTTCCTCAATGACGATCCAGCCTCAAACTTAATTCTTCAATTCCTTGTTGACATCATAACGAATCAGATAATTTCGACAGACATTATGATTAGATTGATAAAAAAATCAAAGTATAAGCATTTAACAGTGTCTCAAAATCCTCAAAGAAAAGAAGAGCCGATCAAATTGCTATCAACAAACTCTCAAGGGAAACTACGATGTCATCATCATCTGTTTTCAGTTGCTGCTGCGAATGCCATTACAATTCTCAATGCAGCTGGCTACGATTTCAGTCAAGCAGACTTCAACGAAGTTTGCATTACTGGTGCTGATTTAAGCAACGGAATCTTTGAAGGGACAAATTTCACCAATGCTGACCTCCAAGGAGTTAATTTGTCCGACGCTTGGCTAAAAGACACTAACTTCGTCAGAGCAAACATGGAGGGCGTTATTCTAAGCGGTTCTCCAGAACTAACGCTAGACAGTGAACCATCATGTATTGCACAGTCTATCGATGGGTCTTACATGCTGATTGGCACCTTGGGAGAACTGAGACTATTTAAAAAGCAACATGGTCCACAGCCATCCTTTAAAGAAGTTAGAAGATTGAAAGGACACATTGGTGTCATTATAACTTGCTCATTTAGTATGGATGGCCGACGTATAGTCTCGGGCGGGGAAGATAGAACTGTTCGCATCTGGGATGTTGAAACCGGAGACTGCATAAAAATATTGCGAGGACATACCAGCTCTGTGGTTTGCTGCGAGTTCAGTCAAGATGGCAATCAGATCATCTCAGTAGGTACTGAAGTAGGTGATGGTGATGATAGAACAGTTAAAAAGGGAAGCGTGACTTTGGGAGGATGGACTCTCCCATTTAAAAAGGATGCAGAGCAAAGTATCAAATGTGGATTCCTTCCAAATTGCAATGAGGCTATTGCTTTAGAGAAGCAGAATGGTGTGGCTCTTTACACTACGGTTTCGGGCAGATATATTCGGAAAGTACAGCCTGGCAGCCCGGACTATACAACCAATAGAAGGAGGTGGAATTTTGAAGGGAAGCAACTTTTGATGAAGACAGATGATGGAAAGACTCATATTTTGGATTCTATCCGTGGCTATATTGCAAAATATTTTAGAGAGAAGTACAATTACTGGGACAACAGGTTCGAAAATCCTTCATTTAGTCTGTGTGGAACAAAAATACTCTCAAGATCGGTACGTGGTACCAAATTAAAAATTGAAAATGTAGCTGACGGTAGCTTTTACATGAAAAAACTGCAACAGAAAATCATGCACTATTCTGTCGATTCCAGTGATTATAGCCAAGTAGCAGTAGTTTTAGAAGACCGAAGCGTAGTCATTTTGGAGACAACTGAAACCTCTCCATCAAACAAAGGAATAAATAATCGAGGATTAAATTTAATCGGCTCAAATTTTGACGGCTCATTCGGACTTTCAGAGGAGAATATTCGGCTATTGAATGAGAGAGGAGATTATCAAGGATTTGAGAAAAACGAGATTCGAGAATTGCTACTCAAGGATCGAAGAACCGACCCCGTCGATAAAATTACAAAAATAGATCTAAGAAGCCGAAACATGGATATCCGCCGCGCTAAAATAATCGGAAGAAATTCAAGTTGGGTGAATCTGAAGGAATTGGATTTATCACAGAACAGTTTTCTTGATGAAGGTGGAGTAGAAATAGCTAGTAATCTATCTTGGAAGAATTTACAAGAACTTAATTTGAATTCAACTATGATAAGTGATAAAGCTGCCTCTGCCATTTCTGAAAATCCTTCTTGGAAGAATCTTAGAATACTCAACTTGCACTCCAATCAGATAGGTGATGCTGGAGCTAAATCCTTAAGTCTAAATTTAACTTGGAAAAATTTAGAAGAGCTTGAGCTCAGCCGGAACAAGATAGGGGAGAAGGGCGCATATGCTATCGGTTGCAATAGCAGCTGGAAATACCTGAAAAGACTCGACCTAAGTCTGAATAAGGTAGGGAATAGCGGAGCAAAAGCAATAGCAAAGAGTGAAGCATGGGTTTCTTTGGAAGAACTATGCTTATCAAGCAACCATATTGGTGATATAGGTGCGATTGCTATAGGACAAAATAACATATGGAAGCATCTCAAATTACTTTCTCTTGAAAGCAATAAGATTACTGATGCTGGAGCCTCTGTGATTGAAAGCAATCGAACTTGGGAAAATTTGGAGGAGCTTTATCTCTATAATAACAGTTTGAGTCAGGATTATGCGGAAAGACTGGAAGGAACAAATCTTTGGAAGAATATGAAGAATAATATATGTAGAATCAGAAATGAAGAAATCAGCAGCCTAATAAACAACAAAGCTGCAAGCAAAATCAGGTCAAAGGCCTTTTCAGGTTTGGGAGACGCTGATACAATCATTATTGGAAGAGCGAGACTGCTGACAGGGCTTAGAGAGTTGTATCTACAAGATAATAGTATCGGAGATAGGGGTGCAGCAGCCATTGGATCCAATGCAACTTGGATAAATTTTGAAAGACTCGACTTGATGAACAATAAGATTAGTCAGGAAGGAGGAACATCTCTAGGAAAAAAACACTGTTTGGAGAAAACTGAAACAGCTCTTTTTATCTAACAATAAGATAGGAGATGGAGGCGCAAGAGCAATCGGTTCGAATACAACGTGGACTAATTTAGAAGAACTGAATTTGAGTGAAAACGGAATAGGAGATGCTGGTGCAGTCGCAATCGGCAATAACACCGCTTGGACCAAACTCAAAACGCTCTTTTTACAGAGTAATATGATAGGTGCTGACGGAGCAATGGCCATCGGTTCGAATAGAGCTTGGGTACATTTAGAAGAACTCTATCTCTGGAAAAATATCATTGGAGATAAAGGTGCCGAAGCAATTGGAGCTAATTGTTCTTGGAGCAAACTAAGACTACTCTCTTTGTCTCAGAATATGGTAGGAAATGATGGCGCGATAGCTCTAGGATCGAATACAACATGGATTCATTTAGAAGAGCTGTGGCTAAAAGCTAACAACATAGGGGATAACGGCGCTGCTGCAATTGGAGCTAATTGTTCTTGGAGCAAACTAAGACTACTCTCTTTGTCTCAGAATATGGTAGGAAATGATGGCGC